>Ga0181352_1001177_pt1 | contig 10388 bp, 12 predicted proteins | sample Fa13VDMLBSN_FD_130103 | JGI IMG/M metagenome (GOLD analysis project Ga0181352, IMG submission 130103) | Freshwater viral communities from Lake Michigan, USA - Fa13.VD.MLB.S.N | ecosystem: Environmental > Aquatic > Freshwater > Lake | place: USA: Michigan | collected 2013-09-23 | reverse complement strand
TCCGCTCAGAATTACCTGCCTTGGGAAGGAGTTAGAGAACCAGCGGCTGAATGATGTCGGCTGCGCGACAAAGCTGTCCAAGCTGACTTTTGGGCGAGATCGTAAGTCGCGCAGGCTAATGCGTAAGAAGGAACTGCGGGTCCCATCTACCAGAATAGGGGGGTGCCACCCCGGTGGGGTCACGTTAGCTAGGTTTTTGAATGGACTGTTGCAAACCCACCCGTTTCTGGTATTTCGGTTAGGCATCAAGAGAGGGTCTAACCTTCACCAACCTGCCAACTCGGGCAAGGTGGTATTCGCTCAGGCGAGATGTGGCGGAAGTCGCAATTAAACGAGCGTAGGTTTCGCAACATTTTGTCGAGCAGTTCTTTCGATGCATCGAAAGGAAGAAACCATGTCTGTATCTCGACGTTCATTTTTGGTTGGTGCCGGTTCAATCATAACGGCATCACTGATCACCGATTTAACTGCCTATGTTGGTGACACTCGCCAGCCCTTGATTGCTAAACCCGCAGAGCACTCGAAAATCATATTCTATGAGCAGGTTGAAGACCACTGGCGCTTGAACCTTGGCGAGCCTCGCTTTGAAATCCCAGAGCCTCATTTATTGATTGAGAACCTCCGTTGGCACGGTAACATTTTGGACACCCAACAACAAATTGACGCTTACTGCAAAGAGACTGGCTGGACGGAAGCCCAATTGTTTGCGCCAATGAATGGTTGGGATTGGGAGACCCAATGGGAGCATAATCTTAATCCGGAAGCGCAGGCCTTCAGGTTTCTCTCAGAGCACAACATCTTTCCCAAAGGGAGCAAAGGAAGACGAGAAGGGGAGGTCATTTTTGAGCAGTTTTCTAACCCGTCGAGTTGTTACCGATGGGTAGAGGTTCACGACCCGTTGTCTCTCTCGCTCCTTCAGGCACGCCTTAACGAGCTGTCGCTGGGCGTGGAGGTCAGGGAATATCAAAGCTAATCGGGTGACAGCGTTAGCCTCCTCGCCTCCTTGGAGGCAGCAAAGACAGGCAAGCTTAGTCGTTCAAATGAGGACAGAACAATGTTTATAGAAATTGACGACATAGTGCACAAAAAGCTCCTCGAATATTGCGATGGGCGCGACATAAACACATCAATTTACTCCCTCCTCGTGTGGGCGCAAAGCCAACCGAGGGTATCCGGGACAGTGAAAACCATCAGCAAGTATTATGACACCGAAAAGTACAAGAGAACAGCAGCGGCCGATATCAAGCATGCTGCGCAGACAAAAGAGCAAGATCCCACGCAGCGTTGAAAAGGAGAAAATCTAATGGCTTTATATTATAGCAAAGACGGATTTCCGTTCAAGGGACCGCCGTACACCGACGAAGAGAACTGGGAATTTGAGCAGCGGCTTCGACGGGGTGGTGACATCACCATTATCCGCCAGCGGAAACCAGACCGCCCTGAGCCATCGCCAGACGACCCCGAGCAATAAGGTCGACCAGTATGCCTATCGAGGGAACTTACTTAATTGCTTGTATACGAGGGCCTGAAGTTTGTTATGCATCGAGCATGATAAAAAACGTTTTCGGCTTCGCCGCGTTGGGCATGCTTCTGAGCACCCCGCTCTCTGCAAAACCCGCACCTACTCCTGAACAAATTTTGGGAGATGCCTCGCGCTATACGGTTAAAGTTCAGGTCCTCAATGAGATTGCTCTCAATCAAGATGACGGCGGCGCTTCAATGGGGACAGGCTTTCTCATTGATAAAAATCGCGGATGGCTGCTGACTAATGCCCATGTTGCGACACGTTCACCCAGTACTATCAAGGTATCATTCCGAAATGGCGAAGAGTTTGAAGCAAAGCGTATTCATGTTGATCCGCTGATCGACCTTGCTGTCCTAGTCATTCCCACAGACAAAATCCCTTCTGACGCCGTGGAGGCCTCCTTAGCCTGTGACAGCGTGCCTGCTGCCGGAACATCGGTTTTAGCTTACGGACACCCGTGGGGGATGTCCTACACAGCATCAAGGGGCATTGTGGCGGGACTTACGTGGATTTACCCGAGCCAACTCATTCAAACTGACGCTGTAATCAACAGCGGCAACTCAGGTGGTCCGCTAATTAGTTTGAACGACGGACGGGTCGTTGGAATTAACACGGCTACTTATCAGCCGGAAGACAAGGATGAAAAAGGTACGGCAATAAGCCTCGCCGAACCGATGCCCGGTATCTGCAAGATCATCGACCTTCTTAAAGGCGGAAAAGATACCAAATTGCGACTACTCCCAATTGCCATTGCAACGGCTGGTGATGACCTGCGTCCTAGAGTGGCAAAAGCGTTTCAGTTTGGGCTCCAGTTTCAGTCAGGTGATATCATTACTGCGGTCAATGGGGGTGCTGAAGTGGGGACGTTACCCGAACTTCTTACCAACCTGCGTGGGCTAGACAAAGAAGCCATGATATCCGTTGAGCGTAACGGGAAGTCAGTCAATGTTAGATCACCGCTCAACGTTGTCGCAGACCCGCTGAAGGCACGTAGCATTAACTTTTCAGGATTGATAATTGGGCGACCTTGGCGGCTTGATGACTTTGACTTGAACCCGGACAAGCACCTGATTGTCGAATGGTATGAGATGACAGAAGAAGCATCGCTTTCGGGCATTGAGGTGTCAGACTATATTTTAAGCGTCGATGGCCGCCGGTTCAGTGAGATTGACGAACTTTATAGATATCTTGACGAATTGCCCGAAGATGCTGTGGTAGAGTTCATGGTTAAGCGTTTATCTAAGGCCATGGAGTTCTATAGCGAATACCATCAGATCAGCCTTGCTCGGACCAAGCTGGATTGGGTTACGGCCGAGTAATTGTTGGAGGCGGATGATGGGTGGTAATGGAAGTGATAAGCCCTTAGGCTGGAACCTAACAACGGAACAGAAGGCGGCCTTCATCAGGGAGATGGCGGAATGTGGAGCGCACGTCACTTTTTATTGCAAAGACATGGTACGGTATCTGACAAACATCGACTTGGATGCTGAAGAAATGCCTGATGGTTCGCTTCGCCTTTACGACCAGACGATAAAACTAACCCAACCGGAGTGGGGTGATCCGGGTATCTACGCGCCTGCTGTTTTAACTGCTGTTATTAAAGCACATGGATTGGAAATTAAAACAGAGATGCTGGGCCGTGGATTTGGTCATCGTGATCGATTGGAAAAATTTAAAGAAATTTGGTGAAATAGTAATAAGTTAAGGGAATGAGGGTATGGGAAACACATTAGACTTCATGCTTACAATGTTGTTCTATATGGTAACTGGTTTAGCTCTCATGACATTTTACTACGGACTGTGTTATCTATTTCCAAGCATGAGCTTGATCGAGAGATATCCTCGTGAAAAAAAATTGGCAAAAATTTTATTCAAAAACGAAATAAAAAAACTGGAAAATTCTCCAGATATAAAATTGTATGCAATCGGATTTAGTTACGAACAGATTACCCATTGGGTAATAACACGAAAAGAAAAATCATATACTCTCGAAGTCGAATTTCATAATGTGTTTAGCAAAGACAGCAGATGGTTAATGAAAAGAGCAAAATCAGAACTAGCTCGCAAAAAAGAAAGCGGTGTTATTGACGATTATGAGATATTTTGGACGCGGGGTTTGCCAATATTCCCCCAAGAAGCTCGGATCTTCCAAGATAGAGGTATTCGCCCTCCATTTTAAACGCTGCTGGCTGGGGCGTAAATGTAAGCGAGGTAGCGATCCACTATGCGAAGGGTTTGCACCCTAGCCTAAAGCCAAATCCAGCCAACTGAACGCGCAGAATAGTATGTAAGAAGAACTGTGGGTCCCATAAGTCAGATTAGGGGGGTGCCACCCCGGTGGGGTCTAGTTGGGTAGGTTTTTTGAAGGGGGGTAGGGGGGTAAAAGCTTGCAGCGCACCATCAATATACTGAGTAGCTGCACGGGGACCGTGAAACCTAGGTGAAACCTTTTATCAACCTAAATTTCCATTTCCCCGAAGGGCATGGTATTAACCCATTGAAATATATGGTGAGCCCTGCTGGATTCGAACCAGCGACCTACTGATTAAAAGTCAGTTGGGATGTATGTTTCACTGAATGTCATCTGCATTCATAATAGCTATATACGAAATATAGACATTGAAAATAATACATTTTTATGAAGAATGCTGTTGCACCTTGTGTCATGTAATCTCACTCACTATGAAACCTAGGTGAAACCTTTTGAGATGAAGCATGGCAAAACGAGTTCCTGCGCTGACGGCTGTTACGTTCGCTAAGATAAAACCTGATCCCACGAAGACTATAGAATTAGTCGACGGGGCTGTTGCTGGTTTGCGTTTGAGGGTGACACCTTCAGGTTCGAAGACTTGGTCACTTAACATCCGGGCAAATGGCGTAATGCGACGCTTTGACGTGGGTAAGGAACTAGGTCTTGCCGATGCCAGAAAGAAAGCCACAACGTTACGCCAGCAGATCAACGATGGCGGTGACCCCACAGCGGATAGGCGCGAACAGCGTTCGAAGGCTGTTTCAGCAAAGCTGGGTATCGGAACGTTGGAAACAGTTATCGACGCATACTTTGCCGATGGAAATGGCGCAGGTTTAAAAAGTAAGGCCGAGCAGACGAAGCGGATCAAGCAGGTGTTTGCTGCGCATCTTAAGCGTCCCGCAATGAATGTCACTTCGTCCGACCTGCAACGTGCTGTTGATGCGTATGGTGCAAAGGTGGCGGCTGCACGGGCAGTCGGTTACGTTAACCCTCTCGTGAAGTGGGCGCTTAAGCGCAGCTTAATGCAGGGTGTGTTTGATATTGAAAAGCCAATGCAAGGCGCGCCCAAACAAAGAGTTTTAACAGACGATGATCTTGCCAGCCTTCTACCAACATTGACCGACCCCTATGGACGCTGCTGCCGGATGATTTTGCTAACAGGTGTGCGTCTCAATGAAGCTAGCAACGCAACGTGGGGGCAGTTTGATATCGCGAATGCTATCTGGACAATACCCGGGGAGGCTCGAAAAGACACGCGGTTGCAAACCAAGCGAAGGGTGAGGCCGAAGGCAGCAATGCCCATCCCGTTATCCCGGCAAGCACTATTGCTACTCGAAGAAATAAGGAGCGCAGAACTATCACGCCGGCAGTTGGAGGGTAGTGGCGATGACATTGCGCCGGGAGATATGGTTTTTGTCGGTCAGAAAGGTGGGAAGCTGGATAACTGGGACCGTTGGTTGAAAGCTAACTTCAAAAAGTCTGGTGTTGACGGATGGTCTGCCCATGCGCTGCGCCGCACGACGGCTACGCTGGCAGGCCAGACGGGGGCGGCGCCGCATGTTGTATCTGTCATACTTGGACATGCAAACCTTGGGGGGCAACTCGTCGCGGGCTACAACAAAAGTAGGTATGAGACAGAGCATGCCGAAGTGCTGCAAGATGTAGCGGATCGGATTGATGAGTGGGTTAGGTCGTCCGCCCCAGTCTCGGGGGATACGTAAATGGGGAAGAGGCCTGTTAAGCCTCCCGAGGATCCTCTGAAGCAGGGGCCGGGCTGGCAAAAGCAACTTCTGGACGAGTACCTCAAAGGCCTACCAGGTTTACTTCGGGATAAAGTCAATGAAGTGGAGCGCTCAGAAAGAGCCAAACATAGCGCAGATACACGCCACGGAGAGGCCAAGCGCGTTAGAAAGCAGGCTTACGCTCATTATGTCAAAAACCGGAAAAACTATAACAGTAACAAGGCTGCGGCAGCAGACCTTGTAACGCTATTTGGTGTATTTAAATTTCGGACTTACGAGAATTGGGTTTCCAAGTGGTCATCGAAATGAGTCACGCTACTTAGCAGCGTGATCACCATCCTTTGCTGCTTTAAACCAAAATAGGCATCAGGGGGCTTCACTCAATTTCGTGGGGCGCCGTAGTGGTTAATCTGGTTTCATCAAAAAAGTCTAAAAGGCCGACGGTAGACTTTGCTCAGCTTTCGGACACCGCCTTCGTTCGTATTGCGCAGATTGTAGGTCCGTTAGTTCCGTGTTCGCGCTCAACTTGGTGGCGTTACGTCAAGACCGGAAACGCGCCACAACCTATCAAGCTAGGCGCTGGGGTAACGGCGTGGAACGTCGGCGAACTGCGCAAATGGCTTGCGCGAGAGGTGCCGTGATGCATCCCGCAATCAACTTTTTAAACCAACTTGATCCCAGCCCGCGGGCGACGTTTAACATCGAGACATTCACGGACATCCCAAAAGGGACGAAAAAGCCGAAGCCTGATCCCCTCTGTCGGCGATACGCGAACCTTTCATTATCGGGAGTGGAAAATAAAATTAAGGTGTTGGAAGAACTCAACGCCTCAGGCGCAGCAATTTATATCATGGTTAACGAATGCGTTGGCCAACGCAAAAAGGACTCTGTTTCGCGTATTCGCGGCGTGCATGCAGATTTTGATGGAGTGCCTGAAGAGGTTTTGGCTGCGGTCCGCGACCGACTGCAACCAACCATAGAAGTCCAGACCAGTGATCCCAGCAATGCCCATTTTTACTGGCTGCTTAGCGAGGGTGAAGAACTCGACACGGAAACGGCTGAGGCTATCAATCGCCACCTCGTGGAACTTGGGGCTGACAAGGGTTCTGTCGATGTTTCGCATCTGCTGCGACTGCCGGGCTTTAGACACATGAAATATAAGGATGGGAAGCCAAAATGATCGACACTGATCTTTGCCCCATTGTCACGATGCGTTCGACTGGCCCACGTTACTCGCTGCAAACTATCATCAATGCATTGCCACCTAAGGTCGGCAAGACTTTCAAAAAAGCCCGCACTTTAAGGACTGCAAACCTCTCACCAGACATCACCCTGACCGACGCGCAGCGGGTGATCGTGGCGCAGACTGTTGCTGAAATGCAGTCGGATCATCCTGTTTTATGGCAGGGCAAGTTTGACCAGTTTGGTGCTCGCAGGGGCGGCGGACACTATGAAAGCCAAAGCGATGCTGACCTTGCACTCGTAGGTTATGCGGCCAAGGCATTGGCTGGGAAGGTTTCCAGTGCGGACGAGCTAATGGTGCTGAGCGAAGCGGTAATGGGCCACAGTATGCTGGCTTCTAGGGACAAATGGCAGGATAGGCCGGATTATCGGGAGCGCACTATCTTAAAAGCGTGCAGCGACGTTGAAATTCAGCCTCTGGTTGATTGGGATCTGTCCGGGGACGACCGGAATGCTAAGGCATTTGCTCGGATGCAAAGAGGAAAATTTCTATTCGTCCACAAGGCAAGGCGGTGGTTGGTTCGGCGAAACAATAAGTGGATTTGGTGTGATCTCGGTGAAGAGCAACAGGCCGCCAGAGAAGTAGCTAGGACACTGGTCAAGCTGGCTGCTGATCAGCTTTTGGAGGACCCCGATAAAGGTAAGCGTTTAATCCGTGAGGCCACTATGGCGTCGATGCTGCCCCGCCTCAAAGCTATGCTCGAATTAGCTGTCGTTGAGGCAGGCATGGGAACAACACCAGACAAGCTTGATGCTCAGCCGGAATTGCTCGGCGTTGCCAACGGCGTCGTCAACCTGCGTTTTGGTTGGCTGATCCCCAACACCCCAGAGTTATTGATTACCCAACATTGTGCTGCTCGATACGACACAACGGCAACGTGCCCTAAGTGGCTCGAAACTTTGGATCAGGTATTCGAAAGCGACAAAGGCACAATTGATGCACTGCAAGTTCTGCTGGGGCTAACATTGACTGGGGAGGCGGGCGAGGAACTTATTGTGTTCTCCTACGGCTTTGGCGCGAACGGAAAGTCCGTAATCTCAAACGTGGTAAGCGCTATCATGGGAGAGTACGCTAAAACTGCTCCGCCTAGCCTCCTTGCATCGCGTAGGACTGACGATAGTTCCCCCCGCAGCGACGTAGCCATGCTCAATGGTGCGAGGCTCGTATCGATCAATGAATTGCCCGGAGGTATGTTCCTTGACGAACAAGTGGTGAAGCAACTGGCTGGCCGTGAGCCAATTTCCGCGCGATTTCTACACAAGGAGTTCTTCTCTTTCCTCCCTCGCTTCACACCTTGGGTGCGGACGAACCACAAACCCATCGTCAAAGGCGATGATGATGGCATTTGGCGGCGTATTGTAATGTTACCCTTCAACCGCCGGTTTGAGCCCCATGAGCAAGACAGCGAGTTGGAAAAGAAGTTGTTGGCGGAGCGCGATGGAATTCTGGGATGGATGATCGAGGGCGCTCGGAAATACTATCGGAGCGGCTTGCGGATTAGTTCAACTATGCAGCGCGAGCAGGCGCAGTACCGAACCGACAGTGATATGCTGGGGGAGTTCCTCGAAGAATGCACCATTGCTGACACCAAATCTAAGGTAGCCGAGACCCAGCTATTCTCGCGATGGAAAGCATGGTGCGAAGCAAACGGCGTTCAGCACGGCTCGAAAAAAACCTTCACCCAGCGGATTGGGGAGCGGGGCTATGCGCAAGCCAAGAGTAACGGCAAGCGTTCTTATCGGGGGCTGATCTTGGCCCCCCACTTTATTGGGTAACACAGGGCGGGGAGGGCGGGATTAGCAGGTATTTGAGTAAACTTCTCCATAATGACTTCTTAGAGAAAATTTACCTAAAAACCCCTCAATCCCGCCCTTCCTGCCCTGCCAAAAAATTGAACCAGAAGTAGGAGTTTGAAATGACTAAAATGACACCCCGCACCGTATTCCTGCGTGCGATGGAAGACCGCATTACCAAGCGTCCGTTCGATAGGATCAGCGCTTACAAAATCCGTGAGAGCCACCATAACATCAGCCGGATGACCAATACTTTGAACGAAATCATCGCCGTTGTATCGAGCGGTAAGACCCACTCCGTGCCGATCCTTCTGGGTGGCTGTACAACAGAAGATAAATCAATTTGGCTGAAGGACCTCCCCGGCAACCTAGCGTATGAGCTTGGTTACAACCTGATCCCCGCCATTCAGGCTCTTAATGTCGAAGGCGTTCCAGAAGCTGCAATCGACCGCTTCATCCAGTCGATCAAAGCGGATGTGTGTCAGCTACTCAAGGATTGCGACACGATGCAGAAGAACACTCGCCTGTCGGTCAAAAGTGAATATGCCCGCATGAAGGCAGGGGGCTCTGAGATGCTGCGGATTTGTAATGGCGCACTCCGGATCGCCGATCAAGCGGTCGCGCTATGCGCTACCCATAGGGTGTAATGCTCAGCAACCCATCCTTATAGATACATGTTCATGTTTTGTTCTATAAACTCCGCATGGTTTCGGTGAGGTCAGCGTGCAAAAATATCTTGTGCCCTTCCAGCGAGCACGTCGGAAGGCGTAGCGTGGCGGGTAATACGAAGTAGGGAAGTGACTAATTCAGACAACACACCCCATACTAAATATAAGAAATTCTTTTTAATATATTGATATATATGTAATATATTTGAAATTAGGTGCGTGTTGCGCTATATCTAAAGCGCGGCTAGGTTGAAGGTTAGCCTATGTGATGTTGCGGAGTAAGGAGAGATGAAGATGCTTAAATTACCGATCATTCTGGCTTTTTTTGTTGTCCTATCCCCACAAGTATCGCTGGCGGCCGCAGTGCCTAGCAAGCTCTCCGGTGTTATCGTGATGAGTTGCGTAACAACAGACGCAGGCGCCAAGGTCGACGAAGAAATCTACAAGATCGACTTTGTAAAAAAACAGGTGAACAACGAGCCTGTTGAATTTGAAATCAGCGACATCTCTCTAGCTTGGAATAGGTTAAAAAATCAAGAAGTAGAACCTTGGGATCGCCCCAAGCATAGGGAGGTTATCCAGATGGGACGTTACATCTCGATAAATCGTTACAGTGGCAAACTCGAAAGCTTTTTTAGCGGCGGGGTCTCGAAAAGGCTCACGGTCTGCCGGGTCGCAGGCGCCCGAAAGTTTTGACCTTAATATCTGAGTTTCCCTCGAAGCCATGCCCCTACCATATGTAAAATCGGGTAAAACGCGGCGCTGCACGGCTAAGTGTAAGGCAAGGGGCGATAGATGCTGGAACCCAGCAGTTACTAAGTGGGGCTGTACAACGTGCAGATATCATGGCGCAAAAAATCCAGAGGCTATCAAGCGAGGTGCAAACCATCCGCAGTATAGGCACGGCCAAGAAACACTCGAAGCGAAGGCAGAGCGCAGCAAACGGTTGGGTGAGTTGAGGGAGCTTGAGGCACTGTCATTTGCGCTGGGAATGGCCTCAGGGCCTAAGTGGCGCGGACGAAAGCCTTCCACAGCATAAACATGGACGATAGAACCGTGGCTTAACAGAGGGGCCTAATATTATTCGATTAGGTCGGCATCTCCATCTTCTTCGGGCGTATGTTCTTCTGGCTGCCGGTGGATCGACCAAAGCTTCAGATCACTTC
>Ga0181352_1001176_pt1 | contig 10392 bp, 6 predicted proteins | sample Fa13VDMLBSN_FD_130103 | JGI IMG/M metagenome (GOLD analysis project Ga0181352, IMG submission 130103) | Freshwater viral communities from Lake Michigan, USA - Fa13.VD.MLB.S.N | ecosystem: Environmental > Aquatic > Freshwater > Lake | place: USA: Michigan | collected 2013-09-23 | reverse complement strand
CTTACCAGCCGCTGCACGCCGCAGACCCTTGATATCGCCTGCATCGCCCTGCGACTGCTCGTCGGAGTCGAAGTCGTCGTCTGTGTAGTTATCGGACATTGCTCTTCCCTTTCCTGTAACACGCCTAACCGGGAGTAGTCAGACGGAGGTATCAATAAAGTCACGTCAGCCCGAAATGAGATACGTGGAGTTAGAAGCCTAAATACTCAGGTACGACCGGCCAAGTCTTACCCGGAACAAACCTGTGGATAGCGCGCCCACCTTTCGGCAGGGCCATGCACAAGCACTATCAGAAAGATATCACACGCAATTTAGTTGTCAATGAGGTCAGCGTGTCGCAGCGGAACCCAGCCCACTAACGCCCTGCTGAGAAGTCGCAAACCCGCCGCCCTCTTGGAAGCGCCCAGTGCGCGCCCGCTGCGCCCGCTCAATCGCCCGCTGAGCATCAGTGTTCTGCTCAAACGTTCCAGAAATAAGTTGCTCCTGAGTGACCACATCACCGCGACCCTGCGTTAGTGCGCCCATGCTCGCCACCTGACCGAAGCCCTGCCGCGCCTCTTCCCTGCTGATGCCCTGCTCAAACAGGCGCTCAGCGGTCATAGCCTGCACAGTTACGTCCTGCATAGCGGCTTCTGCGCCGATCTGCGAGGACACATACTGGCGCTCCAGCAGCGGAAGCGCTTTTTCTGGGTCAAGGAAGTAAGCCGTTAGTCCGCCAGAACCAATCCCGTAGTACTGAGCAAAAGTGTCCTTGACTTCCTGTGAGGTCTGGAAAGCGCCAGCGGCAGCCATGACCACACGGTCTTCCAGTTCCTGCCCCGAAACTTCGTTGCTGATAAGAGTGGTAATGGCGTCCTTGCCGAGCATCCCCATAGGGAGGCCGTAGGCGCGCTCTAGGGACGCTGCCTTACTCTCAAAGGCAATGTACTCAGCCTCGCTGATAGCGCGTCCCTTGGCACTGAGAGAGGCCATAGCGGGGAACCGCTCCTTGTACTGCGGGGTCTGACGAAGCAGGATTGCGATGGCGTCAGCACTGTAGCCTTGCTGAACGAAACCAACAATCGTGTCATATAAGGAACTAAGTCCATACTCTGCGAAGATTCCAGTGATCTGCTGTATAAGTGAATTGCGGGCATTCCGCGTTTCCACCTCATCCTGAGTCTGCCTCCAATCCCAATACTTCTCTTCAGAAGATTTCTCCGCAGTCGGAGACGGAGCAGGATCAGGAGTAGAAAGACCGGGAACCGAAAAACTTACAGCATCCTTACTGGCATACATTGCGTTACGCCGCTGGGCAGCAACGCCCTCACGAGCGGCCTGCATAGCGCCAAAGAGAGAAGTGTCAACACTCATGTCAGCCCACCAATCCAAACATCTCCATCACGGAACGAGCCGTACTACTAATCTCATCTGCCGCAGCCTTCGTCTGCATCCAACGGGGATCCTTACGAAGCCGCTGCTGAAAAGCCCACAGCCCCTCCACCGAAGGCTTGCCATCCTCACTGATCCCACCCATCGCCTCACGGATCATAGGATCATTCAAGTCAATCATCTCAGGGTCCATCTCAAACTCCTGAGCCATCATGTTGATATACCCAGACGCGAGATCACGAGCGTCCTGACCAGCCAGAATCTGCTGGCTGTACGTCGGATACATCGACGCCGCCTGCTCACGAATCTGACGCTCAACATCCTCAATCGTAGATAAATCCATAGCCACCGACCTAGCAGCACTAGAGAAAAACTCACGCGACAACTTCAAGCCGTTACGCGCAGCAGTCTGCATCCAGATCTGCTCCATGTTCCCAGCCTGACCCTCCATCAACTGGCCCTCTGCCGGGGTCTGCAACTGCTGGGCCAAAGCATTACGCAACAGTTGCTCCCGCCCCGGCTGATCCCAGCCATTCGCAATAGCCTGTCGCGCATACGTGTCAATCTGCGAAGCATCAAGGTCGATGCCTTCATTCGTGGCAACCTGCTGAACATTCAGACGCGCTGTCTCCAGCATCGCCTCCCAATCAGCACCCCCAAGAGCCTCAGCGGTCAATGCCTTCCGGGCAAACTCGTTGTTGGTCTGATACCAGTCGGTATCCATCAACTCGGCGGTGAACCGGGTAGCAGTCCACTGACCCTTCTTACCGTTAACTGCCCGCTCAAATAGGTCACTCAACTCGGGATCAGACTCAATGATTCTCAGCGCGTACCCGTAACTCTTAGCAAGTTCCGAACGCGACAGCGTGTCCGGAGTCGGATTCTCGCGGTCATACCGCGCCTGCTCCTTAGGAGTGACCTTATCGTCGTTGTTATAGTCAGCAGCCTTATTCTTCGGAGCCATCACTTCACCGGATTCCCTAGAGCACCAAGAAACGCATCAAGAAATGTCGTCGCTGTCGAAAACTCAGCAGAACCTTCCTGCGCCTGCGCAAACCGCTGCGCAAACACCTGAGGATTAGATCCCCCGGTCGTCACGGAACCCGTCTTGTCACCAGTAGTGACCGTCGGATTCTGCATCTCGTACTCTCGCAGCGCACTCATAAACCTCTGCTTCTCCTTCTGAGAAGCACTACGCCCAAGAGCGCCCTGCAAGGACTGATCAATCAAAGCCATCGCCGTATCAGGATCAGTAAGCCGCACCTGAGTAACAGGACCCGTATACGCCCCTCCACTCCCCTTTGCGGCGCGACGGCCAGCCTCATACTCGGCATCCTGCTGCATCAACTGCCATGCGGAAATTGGTTGCTGAGTGATCTGTCCCAGTTGCGCAGCACGCAAAGTAGTGGATTCCCACAACGACCGCTGCCGCTCAATCGAGCCCTCATACCCGATGTTCTTTGCAACCAAATCAGACCACTGCTTGCGCTGCTGTGGCGTCAGCATGTCAAACATCGCAACTGCGTAACTAACAGGCCGGTATGCAGTCAAAGCGGACTGCCGTGCCTGATAGTCTCCAGCGGCAGGCGACTTACTGACTGGAGCATCGACAAGATCCATCCGCTCATAGTCGGGACCAAGATACACGTACGCCTCAACCGGAGCAGTGGAGAAACCCGCAGCGCCACCCAGACCGCCGCGAGCCTGTATTTCGCGCTGATTAACAAACGTTCCGGGCAAAGCCCCGCCATAACTGCTTATGCCAGCAGTGCCATTTGCCATTATTGATCTCCCATCGGTACAAGCGCGACACTCATGTAGTCGCCGGGGAACTGCGGGTTATCATCATTAGCGAAATAGCGATCAGCGACGGCCGCCCACCGCTCATCACTATTCTTTAAACTCTGACGGATATTCGCCCATGCTTCCTTCAGCATAATATTCTCAGGATCGTTAATAGACTTACCGGATTCCTCAACCGCCTTAATAACACTCCGTCGATACAAAGCATAATCGGACATCGCCCCGATAAAGTTCTGCTTTCCGGCCTTCACCATTTCGGCCACAAATGTCGGGTCAGATATCGCAAGTTCGATAGTTTTCACAGCCGCTGTCGTCCGGCTGCCGCCGATATCGAGGAAGTCGTTGCGCCACCCTTCCAGTTCAGGGTTCTGCATCATATTGTTAATGAATACTTCCTTCTGCTGCTTGTACGCCGCAGCACCAGCGGACTCATAGGACTTAAACCCAGCGGACGCCAGACGGGCATCCAGCATGTCGAAGAACTGCCGCCACTGAGTCCAACCAACAATCCGCTCCCGCTCGGCCTGCGCCTGCTCCGGAGTCTGAATCTCCCGGAACTTGCGGCTCGTCCCCGGAATCGTTGCAGCCTTCTGCCAGTCATACGCAGTCTGCGAATAGTCATACTCGGGGTCCCGGTTATTGACCAGAATCCCGATCATGTCCAGATTGTCATCACCAACAGCCACAGTCACGTCACGAATAAGACTGTCAAATGTTCTAATGTCCGACACCGCCGTCATTGACGGGTCAGCGCCACCAACATTTTTCGTGATCTTCGTCTGCGACGCTTCCAGCGCCCAATCACCCAACTGATTCATCATGTTCAGAGAAGCATTTGCCGGATCAAGTTTCTGATACTTCTGCTGAATCTCTACCAGCGTAGCCACCGGACTCTCCACGTTTGGACGAGTCAGGATCGGGTACGGAGTAATTGGAGTCGGGACACCGTAGTTACCCAGCGCTTGAAACCACAGCGCATTAGTCGCACGCTTATTGATCTCATCATGCGTCGGCTCATCCTCGCGCTCACCAGCACGCCAGCGGGCATACTGCGTGTGCCGCTGCAACTGGTACTGGTAACCGTAAGCGGCGCTCAACTCGTCACGCGAGTAAACAATCTTCTGGACGCCAGCAGGAAGAAGCATGTCCCACGATAGGGTTTTCTCGCTCAGTGATCCCTGAGTGCCAAAGAAGTAATCCTTGATCATCTGGTAGGCCTGATCGCCTACCGACTCTTCCCCATCTTTCCTGTTGCGGTCAAAGAGCCAGTAGAAAATAGCCGGGGTTTCCACCGGAAAAGCGCCAGCCTTCATCATCTCACTAGCGCTTACCTGCACCCATGCGTTAGGACGGTTGACTAGCCCGAACCCTGTGTCGGGCATGAACACATTCAGCCCATCCTTAGGGATGGTGATCATGTCTTCACTGTTTACAGCGCCGCCGATAAACGGGATGTCCGGATGCTCAGCAAGGAAATCCTTAATAAACGGAAACGGAACCGGCATCTGAAGATTACCGTCCTCGTCCTCCCACCCAACCCGCTGCGGCATACGCCAAAGATCAGCGACCATAGGGGCGAGCCACGGATCCCGGTACAGCAACTTGCCCGCAACCACCGCCGTGTTCTGCGACGCAGACACGAACGGAAACAGCCACTCCCCGTAACGGCCAACGTTGGTGCGACGCTCAATCGTGTAGATGTACTCACGAGTATCAGCCAGCGCCATGCGATGAGACTGCACCTCAATACGGGACAGTTCCTTTGCTGGAATCTGGAACTGAGGATGGGTCAGAGTGCCCTCTTGAATAGCGCCGCCCGCTGTGGTTGCCTGCTTGTTCCGGGCTCGCACCTGCTTGATATCGAAGCCTTCGCTCCGCCAGTACGACTCAATAAGAGCGTTACGCGCCGCCTTGAATCGTGTGGCGTAGAAGGGGCCACGCACGATCGCATCCTCGGGGATAGTGGCGAGGTACTTAAACATCCAGTTTACGGACTTCTGCCACAACCCCAGCATGGACTCCATGCCACCCTGAATGATCTGAGAGCCCTGCACATACCCAAGATTGAACCGCTCCTGATCCGGAAGCGAGTCAACGATTCGCAGGATCTCTTCACGGGTCACAGCATTGCCCGTTTCCAGCAGTTCACGCTGGGTCTTAGTCCTACGAGGAGCCTTCTCTGACAACCGACGCCGCAGAATGTCAGTAAACTCTGGACGCCCCATCAACTGATTCTTCAAAATGTTGCTGACTTCGGTAACGTACGCTGCTACCGCTGCATCGTCATACGCACGGACCTTGCCAAGCCCAGTCTCGACATCTTCAAAGAGAGGAGCCAGTCGGCTTTCGAATCCGGGCTTTTCCTTAGCCGCCAAGCCCTCAACCCACGCCTTGACTGCCTGTGCTCGCGCATCTCCGCGCAGCATCAGCATGTTGTCATCGAACAGATGGCCGATAGCCGACATGTAGTCTTCGGCTTCCCTGCGCCCGCTAGTCAGCCACGCTGTCGTCTTTTCAATGTCAAAATCATTATCAAACAAAACCTGCACAAGCCTATTGGCAGATGCATCCTCCAGCACTGAGGCCATACCGTCAGCCCACTGATTACGTGTCTCAATGCTGTACGCAACAGCAGTATTAGTGCGGACGCTCAGCGTCTGGAAAAAACTGTCAAGCAGACCTGTTGAGATACTAAGGGTCTGCTTACGCGTGATGTCTGACGAAACGGCCTGCCGATTCAACTGCTCCAGCGGACCAGTAAAGCCATCACCGTAAATGTTCCCATCCGGCCCCATACTGGTACCAGAACCAATACGCCGCTGACGACCAGCAAATGCCTGATACTCGTTAATAGCCTCAAGAGGCCGCGCATACAGTCGCGTGCGCTTTTCCGTCAGGTACCGAATTTCGTCTTGCAAGAGGGGAACGGCCCGAGACATCTGCGGAACATCCTCATAGCGTGTGGCCTTACCGTTCACGCCCTCTGTGTCCAGCAACTCGCTCCATATGTTGATTAGACGCTCGCGATCATCAATCTCGGTTTTAAGATCCTTCAATTCGCGTTCGCGCCACTTGCCAAACTTAGTGTTAGCGACCGACTGCGAAAACTTGTCGGCGTTGTCATCCATTGCTTTTTTGCTCGCTGCGCGCCGTGTGACGGCAGCGTCAAGCGCTTTCTCGTAATCCACGATAGACATGCGTTCTTCAATAATTTCGCCATCCGCGTCACGGCGATACATGATCATGTTTTCCGGCGCGTTAGGGATGTCCTCTACTGCGTTGCGGAGTCGCGCTAGATCAACCTCAGCGGATGAGTACTCATTCCAATACTGCTGAAAGTCTCCTTCACGTATAGCAGCAGTGGCCTGTTCAATTTTCTTATTGAGCGAACGCTTAACAATACTGTTGCGCACCCCATTCGTCGTAGCACGGACAGGCCACAGCAGCGGAGCGATAGAGGCGTTATATGCCATCGACCGCATCAACCCTTCCAGCACATTTCGCTGTGTGTACGACAGACGCAGCAAAACGGCAGGACGCCAGAACGTCTGGAACAGGCGGTCCGCTTCGGCCAAGTAATGCCCGCCCGTGTCAAAAGAGGCGCGCAGGCGAGCGCCACCGTCACCAGCAACCTCCCGCTTAATGATCTTTTCCATCTCGCGGTAGTTCAGCATGTAAGTACCGTTAGCCAATTGGCTCTTCAGATAAGGGGTAACATGAATTTCCCCTTCAATTGAATCGACAAACATGCCCTGAGTGCGAATCTGCTCCAAGGTTTTGTCCCGCAGATCTCCACCCTTACGCGCGATTTCCGCAATCTTGTCAGCGGGCAGGCCATAGGCAAGCGCCATGTCCTCTGCCATCATGCGCTCCACCTGCTGTAAAGCAACAAGGGGATCCTTGGTCTGATCATTCAGGGAGTCCACAAAGATTTTGTATAGTTGGTTACGGCGCGTAATACCGCCGATGGGCCGCTGATTACCAGCCGCATCTGTGATAGTAATGCCGTTGCCCTTGTACAGGTCAATATTTGTGGCAGCAATGAACTCTTCTTCGCTGCCGACGGTGGCGCTGCCCTTGAGTCCCATGTAACCGCTAGGGTTCTTTTCCCCAAGCCAACGCCACACGCGAATGTTCCGGTGCAGCCGAGAAGTGCCCTGTGCTTCAAACGCTGATGCAGTCCACACGCCTTCAAGACGAGTCTTCGTGACAATGTTGCCAGTAGCATCATCAATAGTTTCGTACTGCACCTTGCGGGGAATAATCCGCGTGCCCTCAGCGGCATACTGGTAACGCCCCCGCCGACGGCGCTCACGCGAGCCAGCAGCCATCCGGGACAGGGTGTTGTCCTTCCACAGCAACTGCATGTCGCGACCAACCATCTTGTCCTTAACGTTGACAAGCAGTTCGTCACCACGCTGAGTCGTCGTGTTCAGCGTATGCCGTGTCCACAGTGCATCAATGCTTTCGGCGTCGCCGCCGCTACGCAGTCCCAACCCTTCCGCTGCGTCAGCAATTTCTTCACCAACTGCCCGCGAAATGACTGAATCGTCCGTCAGGATGTCAGTCAGAATTCGGTTTGCAGCATCCCTATCGTAAAACGGCTGAGTCGCATCCATCGGGTCAATAGTCCTATTGCCCAGTAGAACATCGGAAAGGAACTTCGCCTCTTCCCCGTTTTGCCTAAGCAGGTTCTCCCGATCAACAAGATCCCGGTACAAACCTTGCACTTCATCTGGAACCTTGTCAGGGCCACCGGGACTAAGTTCAGCCATTCTCCTACGATTAGCCGCAATCTGTTCGCCAGCGTTCTGCCGCTGGCGGGCCAGCATCTGGAAAGCGTCATTGAGAGCGGCGGGCTCTGTGGCGCGCAGTGTTGATAGCCGATCTGCCTGAATGCGCAGGGCCGTGTCCGCTAGGGCGGGGCGCAGCACCATAAGTTTCTTTGCAGCACCCGGAACGCTCTGCATGGTTGCAAGGTACAGACCCATAACGACCGGATCGCTAATGCTATGCAGATCTGCTGCGATAGTACCAACGTTGTCCAGTTGAGAAAATTCTGGTTGCGCAGCAATCTCAATAGGGCTCATGCGCTTCAGTCCCGTATTTGCGTCAAACAGCAAAAGTCCGTGCATAAGCCGCTCGATTGGATTAGAGAACCGCTCAGGAACAGGCATATCCGTCGTAATCCTGCGCGGCACGTACGGAACCTGCTGGCCCGTGACCCGCTCGCCCGCCATCAGCCGGTCTACTACCGGGACATCTGGGCCAGTTGCAATACGCTGCTGAGTAAATAGACGTGCTGACTCGATAATCTCGTCAATGTTCGGCCCAGCGCCATTAGAGGCAATGCCTACAAGATTGTTCATTGCCTGATCAAACGCAGGTGCCATCATCGTTACCGTCTTAGCGTTGGTGCGAGCCCCCAACATTCCCGCACGCGCCACCTTTGCAGCAACACCAGCACCAATAAGGGGATCAGCAAACATCAACCCAGCATCAGTGATACCCGTCATCCACTGCTCGTAGCCGCTGCCAAACGCGACATCGCGCTGTTGCTTGTCTCGCAGATCGAAGCCGTCGGCTTGCAGCGGAGAATCCTCAGCAGCCAACCCCGCAAGAATGAAGGGAGCCGTGGCAGGGTTCAGCAATAGCACATCGGATAGGCGCGCTCCACCTTCCCGAATACGCTTGGACTCTAGGCCCACGCTGGTGACAGCAATCTGGCCCGGTGACGGTGCCGATCCGGGCTCCATCTCACCATTCAGAACCTCTGCAACGCTTTTATTCGCGGACAACTCATCATAGGAAAGCGTCTGCACGCCACCGGGTGCCGCTGAAATAAGGCCACCAAATCCGACGTTGAGAAGATCGTAAAAACCAATAGTGTGACGTAACGCCCTATCCCACGTCGACTCAACCGCTGACAGGTTCACCCCAAAGGCCGACAAATCAGCGTCGTCTTCGTAGTTAAAAAGATTTGACAGCATTGACTTGCCGCGATCTATAAGCGACTGCTCTTGTACAACCTCCGCAGCATTTTTAGTCACATACTTTTTGGGATCGTCAAGAAACTCGCTAATATTCTGCGCCCGCACACTGTTCTGCGGCGATGGAAAATTAGGCTGAATGTAGCGCCCATCGGGCAGCGGCTGCGTCAATCGCGGATCACCAGAAATAGGAATCGTCGGCTGATAAGCGTTTGGGTCAAAAACGTTAGTGCCGTACTTGGCGTTAGGCGTGCTCGTGAGAATGCCCGTGCCAGTTTCGTAACCGTAACCCTTTTGGATATTCATCCACGCTTCGGTCTGCTCACCGGGCGTGCCAAAGTTCAAAAGGTTGCGCGCCTTCTTTTCGTCGCTCATCGGTTGGCGCTCATGTTAATGCCGGTCAGATCCTTAATAAACTGGTCCCGCGTTGCATCATCCGGCCACGGAATGAGAGACAGATGCACAATAGATGGGGCGCTTTCTACGCCAAGAGCATCAGTAAATGCTGCCAGATTTTTTACAAGCATATCCACGATTAGGCTCCACGAATGTAGCGGAAAAGCAGGCGAACGCTGTCAGGTGTGTCAGGCTGATCAAGATACAAACCGATAAGGGGCAGATACTTTTTCAACTGTTGCGTTTCCTGAAGTCTCGGGTCCGGACGCGGCCCCGGTCCAGCGCCAATGGGCAGCCCAGCCGTAATGGGTTCATCGGGGCGCATTGTGGGGTCAGAAAGATTTGGAGAGTCTTCCGGGGTAGGGGGAGGCGGTCCCGCTGCGGCAGCAGGCATAGTCATACCGCCCGTCGCCGCCGTGTTCTCCGACTGGTCGTAGTTCATGCCCAGATCAGTCCGGTTGCTGTATCCCTTGCCGGGAGTTCCTTGCCGCTTTCCGCCACGAGGCATCAGACCCTAGCCCCCTTACGAAGAGTGTTAAGAAGTTGACCAAGATTTGCCTGCGACAGCGACGGCCCCTGTACCGCTGGCATCGCAGCCGCAGGGCCAGCCATGGCCTGCATCGCTGCGGGAGCCATCGCCTGCTCAGGTCCCATCGCGCCCTGCTGCTCCTCCTGCTGTGCCTTCATAGCATCCTCAGTTACCTTGTTAAAGGCTTCCGCAAGTTCCATCTTGTCGTCGCGCACCATCGTCATAACCTTCGCCAGCACGAGCGGGGGAATAGCGCCCTGTGCTGCCTGCTGCTGCATCCCAGCGAGCAAAGCCTGCTCCAGT
>Ga0181352_1001173_pt1 | contig 10435 bp, 8 predicted proteins | sample Fa13VDMLBSN_FD_130103 | JGI IMG/M metagenome (GOLD analysis project Ga0181352, IMG submission 130103) | Freshwater viral communities from Lake Michigan, USA - Fa13.VD.MLB.S.N | ecosystem: Environmental > Aquatic > Freshwater > Lake | place: USA: Michigan | collected 2013-09-23 | reverse complement strand
AGCCGAGAGCCTCTACCTCTTCGGCGCTGCGGCGCTCTCGGCCGAGCTCTACGGCATCACAGTGGCGCGCCGCCTGCTCTTCGGTGCCGGCCTCGAGGCGGCCGACCTAGACGGCCTCAACGGAGAAAGCGATACTCTGCGCGAGACGAGGTAGCGATGCCGACGACGACAGCGACCCGAACAGTGGTGCGAGGCCAGGATTTCGTCTGGACGTTCACCCTCGAGGGCTCAGGCAGCATCGCGAGCTCGGTCAACGTGGCGAACATTCGCCGGCGCGGCTCGCCCCAGGTGCTCCTCGCGGCGCACTCGCTCGCCATCGCAGACGCCGCGAACCGCCAGGTGACGCTCACGCTGACGCCGACCGAGAGCCTCAAGCTCGCCGGCGACCCCAACGACCCCACGAAGGAGATCGAGCACGTGCTCGACGTGAAGAGCACGTCGGCCGGCGGCGTGATCACCCCGTTCGGGCCCCTCGTGTTCAACGCAAGGACGATGGCGTGACCCTGGCGGCGCTCATCGACGACCACGCCGCCGAGGTGCCCGCCGGCCCAGGCGCGATGCTGCGCGCCTTCCATGACCGCAACCTCGGAGGCTACCTGCGCGAGCGGTGCGGTGGCTGCGGGCGTGCGGTCGAAGAGCACAAGTATGTGCAGTTCTCGCTCATCGAGGAGTCATAGATGGTCACCGCTGGCGCCCCCGTTACCTCGGTCACCGGCGGGGACATTACCTCGCTCGGCGCGTACATCGCCAACCTGCTGGCGCAGCTGCGCACGAGCAGCCTCGAGAGTGGCGGCTACTTCGACCTGGCGGCTGCCGGCGGCATGAACGGCCTGGCGCCGACGCTCGCGCGCGAGCAGCTCGACGCGGTGCGCCTGCAGGCCGAACGCGAGTACCTGCTCGACCTGCAACGCTTCGGCCTCGACTACGCCAAGACCGCCTTCGACCAGAAGATCGCGCAGGGCTCGCAGCAGCTCCAGAAGCTCGCCTTGCAGACGCAGCTCCAGGGGCCTGGCGACTGGCTGCGCTACAACTACGTCGAGAACAACGCGCCAGGTGCACCAGAGGCCACCGTGCGCGACACGGGCCAGGGCATCAACCCGCCCAACCCGACCGTGGGCGCGGGTGGCGGTGGCGGTGGCGGTGGTGGCGCCGGCGGGCCCATGCTCGCGCTCACGCCAGAGCAGCGCGCGCAGCAGATGGCCGCGGAGTGGAACCGCACGCACCCGAACGACAACATGCGCCCCGAGGCTCAGCTGGGCGCGGCCGGGCTGCGCGGCAACACCGGCGTGCAGCATTGGGATCCGCAGCGCGGGTGGATCTTCACGCCCGACAAGGCCAGCCAGGGCGGATACACGTTCGACCAGCAGAGCCAGCGATGGAATCAGGACGCGCAGGCGTCTGCGCCGCAGGACTATGAGCCGAGCGTGAGCGGCCTCCAGAGCCAGGACTGGACGCCGAGCAGTACCGCCGCCGATGGCACGCAGAGCGCCGGCGGGCACACGTGGGATCCAGATGCGGTGTACGCGCCTGGCGAGGTGCCCATGCTCGCGTTCGGCGGCCGCAGCGCCTCGAGCGACGGGATGCACAAGGCGGTCATTGGAGACCCGCAGCGCGCCAATCAGGCCAACCCCGAGCTCGCCATGAGCCGCGCGCCCATCTTCGCGATACCGCTCAAGGGCAACCCGAAGGCGCAGCGCATGGCGAAGGGTGCGCCCAAGTTCGCCACGGGCGGCATCGTCGCCGGCGACGGCGGGAGCAGCCAGCTCTTCGACACCAGCGGCCTCGGCCTCGGTGCTGCGGCTGGCAGCCGCAACCCGGCGGATGCCCCGTTCGTGAAGAAGCTGCAGGGTGGCGGAACGCCGTTCGGCCAGCGCGGCGAGAGCCTCGGCCCCTACGGCAGCCAGCCGTTCAACTACACCAACTTCCTGCGCCTGCTGCCGAGCGAACAGCAGATGACGCAGGGCTACATCGACACGCCGACCGAGCTCGGCGGGCTCGGCGGATGGTTCGCAGACGAGCTCGAGCGCAGCCGGCGCTCAGGCTTCCAGGGCGCGAGCACCGGCGTGAGCACCTACGGATGACGATGAGCCCTGGCGGGATCTTCCTGCCACCGACCCAGCACGACGCGCGCACGGACGAGAACGGCGCGGTGTGGATCGGCTTCAAGCCGGAAGAGCTCGAGGCGTTCATCGGCACCATCAACCGCGCCAACATCATGGTGACGGAGCCGATCGAGGGTCAGGAGCAGTACGACGGGCCTGCCTACGTGCTGCGCTTCATGCCGCGCTACTTCGGCGGTGGCGCCGCCGGCATCGAGATCACCAAGACGCAGATGGATCGGTGCGTCTCCGGCTGGGTATGCGCGTTGCACCCGTGGCTCGCAGTCGGCCATGATGACTGCGAGGCGCCTCGCGAGCCGTGCGCAGCGCCTCGCCACGAGCGCACGGCGGAGCTCCCCCCGGAGGATGCACCGAATGTCCAGGAGCCTGCTTAACGAGATCGACGAGCGATTCGCCTACCACCCGGCAACGCCCGTCACCGGCCCGAAGCACGACGACGTGCGCCGCCTCTGCCGCCAGCTCGCGCTCGAGCTCGTCGACCTCACCCCTGCAAGCCGCGAGCAGAGCCTCGCCCTCACCGCGCTCCAGGAGGCGATGATGTGGAGCAACGCTGCGATCGCCATCCACACGCCCGCAGAGTGAGCGACCGCAAGACCGGCCGGAGGTGGTACAGGGTGCCGCTCGTGGCGGAGATCCTCGCGGACTCCGCAGAGGCGGCGTACAAGGCGGTGGGCGCCTCGGTGGAGGCTCGCAACCGAGCCAACCCCGACCACCCGCTGCGCATCACAGTGGGGCCAGAGAACGAAGTTGAAGGCTGGCGAGACGAGGAGCAGGGGGCGTAGGTGGGCAGCAACGAACGGTGCTCGAGGCGACACTGCTCGCACCAGCTGGTAGACCACCGGCGCGCTCGAGCCGTAGATGGCGAGCGCGCCGGCCAGCTGCTCATCGGCGCGTGCAAGGCCCCTGGCTGCCAGTGCGCGCAGTACGTCCACGAGGGCCTGACGACCGGCAACAACGTGCTGCCCATCTACGGCGACCACGGCAAGAGCGCCTCGAGGGAGCTGCTCGACGCGCCGCTCCCCGTCGACCTCAACGACCCGATGTATGACCGCTACCTGATCGTGCCGAGGTGACGTAGACTGCGCTCGTGGACATAGAGCAGCGAGCGCAGCTGGCGAGTCGGTGTCGGTAATCGCCGCCCGTTATCCGGTGCGTCGCGACTCGGTATACAAGATCATTACCGGACGGCGGCGATAGCACATGCCCGAGCCGTTCAAGCCATCGCCGTGGGCCTACGAGCCGCAGAGCATCCGGCGAGCGCGCGCCGTGTCGGCCGCCCGTGCGTTGCAAGACCAGACTTCCGGCCTCGTCGCCCAGGGCGACCCGATCTCGCTCGCGGCCGCGCGCCAGCTCGCGCGCAACGCGCAGCGCACGCCGGCACAGAACACCGCCGCCAGCGCCGCACGGAAGCAGCAGATCGCGGCATCCATGAGGAGCGCCGCCACCAGCCCCCCCGCCGAAGCCGAGGCGGCCGATAGCGGCATCCTCGGCGGGCTCGCAGACACCTTCCGCGAGGTAGTGCCCCAGGGCGTGCGGGACGTACTCGGCGGCACGCTGCGCGCGCTCACCTCGGCCGAGGAGTTCGGCAACTTCTTGCACCAGGCGGCCACCAACCCGCCGAGCGCCAACCTCGACGAGATCGCCCCCGGCACGTGGGGCACGCAGTTGGGCGAGAAGCTCTACGACGTGCCGAAGGTGGGCGGTGCGCTGCGCACGGCGTTCGACGTCGCCCTCGCCCCCGCCACGATCGCCACGGCCGGCATCGGTGGCCCCGTAGCCGGCGCGCTGCGCGCCTCGAGCATCCCTGGGCGTGGCATCCTCGCCGGCCTGGCGGAAGTGGGCGTCGGTGGTGGCTTCAAGACGAAGGTGGCGGCCCAGGTTGCAGCTGCGCTCGGCGGCCAGGCGGCCGGCAGAGCCGCCCACGAGGCCGCTACGGCCGCGGGCGCTCCAGAGTGGGGCGTCACTGCGGCCGAGCTCGCCGGCAACCTCGCAGGCGGCGTGGCGGGCGTGGGAGCGGTAGCTGGAGCGCGGCGCATCCCGTCAGGCGTGCGCGCGATGCACCAGCAGTCGGTACGCGAGGCGCTCGAGCGCGCGGCGCCCGAGATCATCCAGCAGGAGCGCGGCGGCATCACGCGCACGGGCGAGATCCGGCCGGCCTCGATCCGGCCAGAGGACGCCATCCCGCGCCGCACCCTGATCGCGCCGACCGGCCGCCAGGCTGGTGGCGTCGCCGGCGGTGCCCTGCGCGACGTCACCGAGCAGGGTTACAGCGACGCAGCGCCGCTCTACCGCGGCGACGCCACGCAGATCCGCGACTTCTCGCTCGCGAAGGCCGACCCGGACGCGCTCTTCGGCCGCGGCATCTACCTGACGGACAAGCCGGAGGTAGCGCGCACCTACACGACGAAGAATCAGGCGGGCTTTTCGAGCTTCGCGATGGACGCCAGGACGCCAGCGCAGGCGTACTCAGAGGTCATCGAGAGGCACGCGGAGCGGCTGCTCTTCGAGGACGGCTACGCGGCGCAGCAGGCCGGCGGCCCCCGCGTGCCAGGGCCTCGCGAGGCGCGGGCGGCGCTCACGCCCGAGCAGTGGAATCAGTACATGGAGCGGGCCCGCGTGGCCGTGCCGCCACGCGCCAACCTCGACATTGTGCGCCAGGGCTCGATCTTCCGCGTGAGCGAGAAGTCACCGGAGCAGACCATCACGACGGTGCCCACGTCGCGAGCCATGCTCGCCTCGATGATCGACGGCGAGCGGGCGATCCCTGACGACGTGGCCGGCGCCATCGAGGCCGCTGCGCGCGAGGTGTTCGTGGACGCGCCGCTGGAGCGTGCGACCGCGGAGGCGATCCTCTCGAAGTTCGACCGCGAAGGCGTGTTCTCGCTCTCCAACTCGCGATCGTCCATGACGTTCTCCGGCTCGCCAGGGCGTCGGCCGCGCTTCGCGGAGGCGTGGCAGCACCTTATGAGCCTGCCGCGCACCCCGGCCGAGAAGGATGCGTTGCAGACCGCGCTCCGCCGGCGGTTCACGGCGCTGGGGTACAACGGCATCCGCTACGACGGCGGCCTGCGGATGCCGGCGGCGGCGGGCGCTCGGCGCTTGAAGCACAACGCCTACGTGTTGTGGGACGAGCAGGGCCTCAACAAGCTGATCCAGGGCAAGCCGCTGGGCCGGCGCTCGCCTCGAGGCGGCTCGGCCGAGAGCGAAGGGATGCTGCCGCCGCAGCCGAAGCCGCGCACGAAGCGCGAGATCGAGGCCGGCGAGCGCCGCATCACCGAGCTCCAGGCGAAGCGCGCACGCGGCGAGGCCGGCGGTGCAGACACGGCCGTGCCCATGCCAGGCAAGACGCCGCAGGAGCGACTCCGCGCGCTCTTCGCAGCCAACCCGGACGCCGACCAATACGACATTCGCGCGCAGCTCATCAACGAGGAAATGCCGCGCGAGGTGCGCTACGGCGGCGTCGGCTGGGAGCAGCAGCTCCGCTCCAACGACGTGCTCGACAAGGTATTCGGGGAAAACGTCATCTTCGACGACCTCAAGCGCCGGTTCGGTGGGAACGCTCCGCCGGCAGCGCGCACGGGTGGCAGTTACGTGGACGGCGCGAAGGCCCAGCGCGAGGCGGTGCGCACATTCGGTCTCACGAGTGACCGCCGAAACGCTGGATACATTCTGAACGATGGCCGGCTGCTGGATCTCGGAGGCGGTGGTGGGCCTGGGATGCGCGGCCTCGACCACCGCAGCGTCGCGCAGCTGCCCGCGCTCGAGGGCGTGCCGGTCGAGGCTGGCAGTTCGACGGGCTACATGCTCGCGTTCCAGGAGGCCACGGGCGCCATCCGCCACATCGACGAGGCCCCAGGCGTGAGCATCGTCGGTGACAGCATCACGGCGAAGCAGGCCAGCGTGCTGCGCGGACTCATCGCGCAGGCCACGCGCGAAGGGCGCACCTTCCGCATCGACTTCGAGCTGCCCAATGGCGGCACGAACCGCTCGGTCGAGATCCGCTACGCCGACCAGCTCGAGAGCGTGCTGCGCCAGGGCGAGGTGAGCATTGGCCGGCGCGGCCTGCCGAAGATCGTCGGCGGGCACGGTGGCGGCTCGGCGGAGAGCGAAGGGCTCCAGCCGTCGCAGAACCTCCCCAAGCCACTCACCCCGCGCCAGATCGCGGCCGCGCAGGCGAAGGCCGACCGGATGGTGGCAGACCGCGCCGCCGGCAAGGCGATGACGCCAGAGCAGATCGAGGAAGCCAAGACGCTGCTCGGGCGCGTGTTCGGCGCCACCACGCCGGCGGAGCGCGAGGCGATGGCCCCGTGGAACCGGCCAGAGGCGCCGCCGTCGACGCCGCGCGAGACCTTCCCGGCCGCCCGCCTGCGCGACCGCCTCGAGGCGATGATGCAGCCGGACGGAGGCCAGCAGGCGGGCATGGGGCCGGGCGATACAGAGCCGCCTCGAACGCTATATCACCACAGCTCCGCGCAGGCGGCCGCCTCTATTGAGCGCAGTGGCCTGCGGCGTGGGCTGGATCAGACGGTCGAGGATGCCGAGACGCGAGGAGGCGTGTATCTAACCGATTCACCGACGCCGACCTCGCCTAATGACGTTGTGTGGGCGGTCGATGTAAACGGGTTGCCGATCGAGCGCGATCCGTTCTCCCAGGCCGGGGTTGATACACGTGGCGAGCAATGGACTGTCCATTACGGCGACATAGAGCCGGCGCGTCTGCGCAGGGTGCAGCCGGAGACCATGCAGCAGCGCATCCAGCGCCTCGCGCGCCAGCCGCGCGTGCAGGACACGGAGACGCAGCAGCAGACTGTTCGCGGCATGGCAGCCGAGCAGACGCGCCTCGAGAGCGCGCCGCCCGAGGTGCCAGGCTTCCCGCTCGACGAGAGCGCCGGCGGCCAGCGCGGTGGTGCAGACCTGCCCGTGGCAACCGGCGAGACCGGCGACGTGCCGATCGGCATGATTCGGGTGCGGCCCGAGCACTTCCAGGCGCGTGATGTGGCCCCAGGCTCGAGCTTCGATGAGCGGCGCGTGCAGCAGCTCGTGGAAGGCTGGGATCGCTCGCGCCTCGACCCGATCGTGGTCGCGCCCGACCCCGAGGGCGGCTACGTGGTGCTCTCGGGCCACCACCGCCTCGAGGCCGCGCGCCGCGTCGGCGAGGAGAACCTGCCGGTGCGCGTGGTCGACGTGAACATCGAGACGGATGCAGGGATGCAGCGCGCCCAGCGCGAGGCCATCCTCGCCAACTTCTCGGTCGCAGAGCAGAACGTCCGCGAGCGGGTGCGCGCGTTCACGACCTTGCAGCAGGACGGGATGAGCGTCGACGAGATCGCCGGCCCCGCGCGCATGACCGCCGACAAGGTGCAGCGCACCATCGACGTCGGGAACGCCGGCGCCGGCGTCGTCGACCGGGTGACCGCAAACCCCGCGCTCCAGGACATTGCCTCCGAGGTTGGCCGCTTCCGCAGGATGCACCCCGGAACCTCGCTCGAGGACGCGCAGGGCACATTCGACGCGCTCGTACACCGCGGGAAGGGTGAGAGCCTGCCGAGCGTCACGGCCGTGCGGAAGATCCTCGACGGCCTCGCGCCGGCATTCGAGAACCGGCTGCTGCCTGGCTTCGAGGGTGCGGGCTTCGGCGGAGACTCCACGCCGCTCTACGCGGCCGTGCGCGAGGGCGCGAAGCTCCAGGACGAGCTCCTGGCTGCCAGCCGCAAGCTCGAGGGTGAGTTGCGCGTGGTGAGGGGCCTGGGCGAGCGAGCCGGGAAGGACGTCTCGGAGCTCACGGCCGTGTCGCAGGGCGAGCTCGACGAGGTGACCGCCAAGCTCGCGAACCTCGAGGCCGAGGTGCTCGGTCGCGTGCGCGCGCAGGCGGCTAGTAGCCAGCCCGCAGCGCCGCGCGGCCAGCTCGAGCTCGGCCAGGCTGGGCCGGAGCCGGTGGCGCAGGCTGCGCCAGTTCAGACCGGCCCCGGCCTCTTCGGTGACGAGCCGCCCGCACGCCCACCCGCCGCCGCTCGAGCCGAGGCGCTGGCAGCCGGCCCGTTCAACCGCGTGGAGGTGCCGCCCGCGCAGTACGGCGGCATCGGTTCGCAGCCGCCGCGGCCGCCCGTCGACGGAGGGCCACCGCCGTTCTCCGACTACGGGCCGCAGGGCCAGTTCCCAGGGCTACCCCCCGCGAGCGATGGGGTGCCTGACACGCTTTGGGGGCGCATCGTCGAGCTGGGCAACCTGCCGCGCACGCTCATGGCGGCCGGCGACTTCTCGAACAAGCTGCGCCAGGAGGCGATGCTCGCCCCGCGCAACCCGCGCGAGTGGTGGCGGAGCCTGCGCGTGCAGCTCGAGGCGCTCAAGAGCGAGGAGGCGCTTGCGGCCTCTGACCAGGTGATCAAGGCGCACGCGGATTACCCGCTGCTGCGCCGCTCCGGCCTCTACCTCGCGCCCATCAGCAACGCCGCGGAGGGTGCGCTGCGCGAGGAGAGCTACGCCGGCGGCCGGCTCGCCGCGAAGATCCCCGGCCTCGGCCGGCTCGTGCGGTCGACGGAGCGCGGCTTCATCGGCGGGCTCAACACGATGCGCGCCGAGGTGTTCTACAAGCAGGTAGCGGCCATGCGTCGCGCCGGCGTGGAAATGAGCGAGGAGCGGCTCAAGGCGCTGGGCGCCGGCATCAATGCGTTCAGCGGCCGCGGCTCGATGCCGCGCTTCCTCGAGAACCACGCCGCCACCATCAACGCGGGATTCTTCGCCCCTCGCAACTTCTTCGGCCGCCTCGAGGCCAACGCGCTGGTGTTCAACCGCGACCCCGAGATCCGCAAGTTCGCGGCGCAAAACCTCGCGGCGTTCTACGGCACCGGCGCCGCGATCCTCGCGCTGGGCGCGGCCGTGGGCCTCGACGTCGAGCTCGACCCGCGCTCGAGCGACTTCGGGAAGCTCCAGCTGCCGAACGGCCAGCGCATCGACTTTTGGGCGGGCAACGCGCAGATCGCGCGCGTCGCGGCGCAGATGGGGGCTTCGGCCATCCCTGGCGTCGACGAGGCGAAGAGCGCGCGCACGGGCGACACCTATCAGCAGGATTGGCAGGCCACGGCCGGCCGCTTCCTGCGCTCGAAGCTCGCGCCCGTGCCGGCGCTGGGCACGGAGCTGGCTACCGGCGCTGACTTCCGCGGCGAGGAGCTGCGGCTCGACCCGCGCGCGAACGTGGAGCAGGCGATCGGCCTCGTCACCCCGTTGTTCCTCTCTGACTTCTACGAGGCGCTCAAGGCCCAGGGCCTCGTCGCCGGCGTGGTCGCAGGCGTGGGATCCGCGGCTGGCCTGGGCGTCGGCACCTACGAGGCGGGCCCGGCTGACGCGGCCTCGCAGGCGCTCTTCGGCAAGCCGTACTCGCGCCTGACGGGCCCGGAGCGCGGCGACCTGGTACGAGCGCATCCCGAGGTCACTGGCGCGCTCATCGAGCAGCAGAGCAAGCTCGCAGGGCCCGCAGGCCAGGCGGCAGAGGTGCGCGGCGCTACGCGCGCGCAGCAGGAGGCGAGCGACCAGCAGCTCCTCGAGGGCAAGCTCACGCGCCAGCAGTGGCAGCAGCAGCGCAGCGACCGCGCGCTCAAGCAGCGCGGCGCGCTCGAGGCGCTCTACGGGCCGGCCGACACCATCAGCGAGCAGAAAGCGTCCGCCGACCCGCTCAAGCGGTACTTGAAGGCGATGGCCGATGCCACCGACCCGGCCACGGGCGCGGTCGACGCCGGCGAGCTCGAGAAGATCCGATCGAGCTGGGGGCCGGAGCTCAACGCGGCCATCGACCGCAGCCTCGGCACGAACGACACGCCGCTGGTGCGGCTCTACCGCGAGGCGGCGTCGAAGTATTACGACCTGCCTCGCTACAAGGGCTACACGGGCGACGAGGCGCGCAGCATTGACGCACTCTGGACGCTCGCGCGCGCCGGCGCGAAGAGCTCGGAGGAGCTCGATATGAGCCGCGCGCTGCGCGCGGTGCTGCGCGATGGCGAGTACGACCCGGCGATCGTGCGCGGCGTGCGCCGGCGCATCGCCGGCAAGCTGCCCACGGCGCCCGACCGCAAGCGGATGGCGACGCGCGACCCGCTGGCCGCGTTCTTCTTCGGATCCAATGCGCTCTCCCCCAGCCAGCGCGCCCAGGTTGAAGCACGCATCGGGGAGAGGACGGCCGCCGCATGAGCATGAACCGGACTTCGACGCTGCCGGCGCTCGGATGGCACCCGACGCTGCCGACGCACTCGCCCACGGCGCGCTACTGCGCGAACGACAAATGCCCCGACTACGTGAAGATCGGGCAGCGGCGCTACGTCGGT
>Ga0181352_1001172_pt1 | contig 10448 bp, 8 predicted proteins | sample Fa13VDMLBSN_FD_130103 | JGI IMG/M metagenome (GOLD analysis project Ga0181352, IMG submission 130103) | Freshwater viral communities from Lake Michigan, USA - Fa13.VD.MLB.S.N | ecosystem: Environmental > Aquatic > Freshwater > Lake | place: USA: Michigan | collected 2013-09-23 | reverse complement strand
ATTAGATGAATTCCAACTGCTTGTAGTTGTACTTGTAGTTGTACTTGGAGTTGTCTGTGGACCCTTACCAAAACCAGTAGCGGCAAATGCAGAACCAATTTGAACAGCACCAGTAATTAAACCAGCTGTAGCATAACTATCGGTATCTTCAAATAGCGGACCTTGATCATATCCTTCAAGATTAGGCATAAATATATTTTCAGTTTGTTGAGACATTTGAGATGTAAACTGTCTATTGATATTATCCAACTCAACCTGATAATTTTTCTTAAGTTGGTTGGAATTATTTAAAGCATCTAATGTTTGTGCAATTGCCAAGGATGAATATAAACCACTAGAAGAAGAAATATTTTTTCCACTAAGGGCATTTAGTAAAGACGCAGAAGCTTGTGTCTGTTGTTTACTAAGTTGCATTTGCTGAAAAGTTGTGATATCTCTTAAACTTTGTGTAGATTCAAATTGAGTTCTGTAAGCAGATTCAGCAATTGCAGAATTTCTTTTTAGTTGTTGAGCAAAGTTATAAGCAGCTTGGAATTGTTCTCTAGAATTAGCAAAGGTTTTATTTGTATTACTTTGAATCCAGTTTCGATAAGCTTGTTCGTTTCGCTGCTTGGCTGCTGCTGATGCTGCTTGTCCTCCAAAGATAGAACTAAGTCCACTAGCAACCGCAGAACCAACAGCCATCATTGTCATTGGGTCCATGAATTACTCCTTACCAGCCCCATTGGCTTTTACGATTTTTAGGTTTTTGATTAGTAGCAACAACCCGTGTAGCACCACTAGTTGGAGCGTAGTCACTGGCTCTAAAGTTATTAGCCCAGTCCTTAACTCTTTTTTCCCATTCTTTCTTTTTATAATCTTCCGTAGCCTTTTCGGTATCGGTAGACATATGGGATTTATAATACTCTACGGCTGCTGACAGCACATCCACCCTATCGTCGTGCTTCAAAGCCCCCCGACCTCTATGAAGTCTTGTTAGTTGTATTTGATTATTCTGATCCTTAGCCGCCTTGCGTGACATGACTAGGCGATGCATAGCCATTACAGGCTCCAAGGTAGATATAATTCTTAATTCCTTTTGACCAGTTACCCTGTACTCCTCTACCCCAACTTGGTGGGGACAGTTCTTCATTAAGAATGGAATCAATACTTTGGTAAATAAACCATCACCAAAGTTAGACTCTACACGGACTAAGGGTAATTGATATTCATTTACAATCTTAGCAATCTTATTTAAAGTAGCATCATCATAGCCGCCTTGGATACCTAGGAGTTCATGGATGAATATAGTACCACTGAGGACTGAGGATACACATAAGCCAGTTTCATCAGCTCCTCGGCCACTAGGGTCTATACTTAGGTGACTATGGTTGTATTTAAGATAATTATTACTAATGTACATAGGCTCTGAGATTAAATCACCAGAGATACCAAAGTTAGGCATATCCTTTAGGGGATTCTGTCCTTGCCAGACAATCTTATCTGGACCGATCTCTGGATCTAGATCCATGACTATTAGATCTCTAAGCTTTAGTGGATACCTATCGGCATCAGCAAGGGAGGTCACTAGCTTGTATTGCAGGGCGTAGTGACTAGGGCCGATTTTAGCCCGTCTGGAGGCAAGCTCGTCCTTGTTGAACCGTTCGGGCTGGGTGGCGTCCCCTGGCTCTATATCCAATCCTAGGACCCAGGAAGCCACGTTCTCAATCTCGGCTGGAACTGAGGTGTCTGGCATCTCGGCTGGGTACTTGATCATGGGGTAGGATTCTTTAAGGACATTATAAACTGAGTCTTGGTAGTGAGGAGTACCTAGGAAGATAACCCTAGAACCTTTATTTCTAATAGATTCCAGTTCTGCCAGCTTCTTAAGTAATGTTTCTTTACCTACTGGTGTTTCGTTCTTACCCGCAATCTCAATGTCGTCTAGAACTACACGGTCAGCGTGTAGACCTGTGATCTGTCCTGTAATACCTCTGGCAGCACAGTTTAGATCCTGTGTAAACTTGGTTCTAACCGCTAAGTTAAAACCAAGCGCATTGTCTTTATCCTCATCTCGTGGGATCATATACTTGCAATATGGAACCACAGATAGGATCTTTCTAGCCTGAGATACGAAGTCTATAGCCTTACCTTGAGTATTAGATAGTACCAGGAAGGTTAGATTAGGGTCCTTAAGCCATTCCCAGCTAGCTAGGCAAGCAGTAATGGTAGACTTACCAGTACCACGTCCTGCGGCTATAATGGCATCTGAGGGACCTTCTTGAATTTCTCGGGCTAGTTCATACTGAATTTGGGTAGGTTCCCCAAGGCCAAGATGCTTAAAACAAAAATACAAGTGGTTTCTAAAATCATCAATAACTTCTTGGGGAACTTTCATCAGTATGCTGCTTTCTTAATCTTAAATGGGACGGCATCCTTCATGGCTGCTTCGACTGCTTCAATTGACTCATTAGGAATGGTATTAACCTTATCCTTGTGATCGCTAAGGATACCGCGTACAACGGTGTAAAGTCCTGGTGTACGGCGGTCTGGATCGTTTAGGTCGCTGATTAGACAGTCTAACAGCTTCTCCTGCATGTCATTTAACTTTTCTTTCATATTAATTCTCCTTAATTAGTGGTGCAATTTCACTGACGTAAGATGGTGGAACACAGTACCAACCCTCAGGAATGGTGACGGGGGCTGCTGATAAATGCCATTCCTGATTCTGTAATGTATAGATCCTAACCTTACAGTTGGGTCCCAGTCTGATTGGGCTTCCCTCCTGCACCAACACTGTTCTGCTGCCGCATCCATTCATCAATCCTAGAACCAGCGCGGCGAAGACGAGGTATATCCACAGTGGAATCCACAGCCATTCTGCCTTGCTCAACCCTCTTAGAAAGATATTCAAACAATGCGAGGGCAATTGCCATAATGATTCTATCAAGCATTGGTTCCTGGAGCTGGGGTTTCGGCTGGATTCTTAGCATCCTTAGCCAGAATTAGACCAATACCAGCAATCACAGCGGCTACGGCTGAAGCAAAGTCAGCAGCGGTGGCTGGATCGCCGTCAAACATAGCAGTGAGTACGCCACCTACAGCAACGCAGATAGCACCAATACCAGCAATAGTTGTATTACGATTATTCATTGTTTCTTCCTTTCGAGTTCAATTACTCTTTGTTTTAAATCATCTAGCATCGCGCCATGCTTTGCATCATTAGATGATATTTGAATCTGAGCTTTTACTAAATCTTGTACAATAACCTTTAGTTCAGATAAGTCTTTATCCGTCTTATCAATTAACTGAGATCGTTTTCCTATGTCAATAAAAAAACCTCCTACCCCAGCAGCTAAAACAACCAATTGAGCCCACTGGGCTAATTCACTAGATTTTTTCTCTTGTTCCATATTAATCCCCATTAATTAATTAGTTAAACGGCATTGTTGTTCCAGAAACTAAAGAAGTAGTACCATCTGTATTTAGTACAGATAAACGAATCCACATATTACTAGGAATACCTAGTCTAGTAAACTTAACGGCACATTCATTACGACCAGCAGCAGCAACTAATTTAGGTGAATAAACAGTTCCACCAAGGTTAACCACATCTACACCAAATTCTATACCATCTGCATCTATATTACTGATTGCATCGTTATGTAGATAGAAAGTCCAAGAACCACGATCAGCGTCGTCATCTTGAGTAGCATTAAGTAAATTAGTTGTTCCGTCTGGATCATAACTAGGAATTGGTTCTCTGTATACTTTTGCGTATCCAATTGATTTTAATCGAGGTACACTGATACAGAGATTAATTACATATTGCTTAGTAGCAGTATTTCCCAGTTCTCTGTATTCAAAGTGTTCATTTTGTATAAACACCTTAACATCATTTTTACTTAATCTAGTTTTAGTTCTTTGTACTTGTCTTGGTGTATTATTTTTTCTATAGATTTCTGCTTTAGTATTTTGGAAAACAGCTCTTATATTTGCGTTTGGATGTTCATCAAAACCGTGTTCTAATATAAGAGCACTAGCAATAGATTCACTAGTAATGACATCAAAAGCACTAAATACATTGTCTTTAATAACTACTCTAAAGACATACTCATCTCGTGGATCTGGTACAAATAAACTTGCATCAGAGAATAAACGATTGCTGTCAAAATTAAAATGATGGGTTCCAATGTATCCATCAAAGAGTGGATCTGTTTTTTCCCAATAGTTAGGACGATAGGGCCAAGGATACATACTACTAGCATTTAAACTTGTATCCGTACCACCAGTAGTTATATCTCCTGTTTTTCCTAGTTGTTGGAAATAAACATCATAAAGATTTAATCCAAGTTCAGTAGTTCCAGCAGTTACTCCAGATACAGCCCAATCAATATCAGCTTCGTTGAAATGAGCATTACCACCATCTCCAATCCAAGTTGATGTCCAATTTCCCCAGAATTGATCTGCCTTAAATACATTACCCATTCCAGGAGACGTTACTGAACTACTTCCATTTGCTGTATAATTTAAATCACCAGCACCAGTAAATCGAACAGAACTAGAAAAAGCAGAGTTAGTTGCAGCAGAAGATCCAAAGGCAGTTTCAGGCCATGTTGATGCTGCTGTTGTTACAATTGCAGATGTATTATATTTAAAAGCTAAAGCTTGTTTGTTATAGTATATTATTTGACTTGGGATTTTAAATAAGCAGCTACTAGCAGCTTCAGATGATTCTAAACGTTTATAACTGATATTCTCCCAACCATTGTAATCTACACTAAGTAAGAATGACTTAGCAAATCGTGCTTGGTTGTCATAAAGTTTAACTGTTGTTATACCACTTGCTAGTCCAGAACGGACACCAGCAAATGCAAAATCTCTTAATGCAGTTAAGTATTCATCTCTTGTAGTACTATTTGAGTTTTTTAAGTTAGCTAAAGTAATATCACTAAGAATTGTAAAGTTACCGCCAGTTGTAACTGGGATATTACAAAGTGCAGTAGTATAGCACTCAGGAATATTTAAATAAAAAGATTTAATATTCTTACCAAAGAGTTTACTATATGTTGTTCCAGCTTCTCTGTAGAAGTATGGATTATCTTTATATAAGATACTGCTAGCAGAAACTCCATGATACTTTAACAACTCAATATTGCTTGCCATGCTTGCATGGTATAATTCATTTGGATTATCCCAGAAAGAATTCTTATAATTAGGAAGTGTATCTCCAGATGCTCCATCAGTAAGAGCTATAGATGGTACGGCTCTACTAAGATTCCAATATAATTGAGCCTTTATGGGATTGGTAATAGCATTTGAGATCTGAGTCACAGCTGTATCAACATCATTAAAGAATGTTTCGGGGGCTTCTTCACCTGGTATTAGTTTTTTTAAAATATGGTATACTGTTGGGACATCAGGAACAACATAATCTCCATTGACATTTGAGAAAGCATCTAAAATGATTGGAGCACTAATAGCGGCAATTCCATTTGTATAGGAAGTTCCACTTGTATAGGTTCTATCGGTAAACACATGGTCTTTAAATAGTAGATTGTTTTGAGTAATATCTACGGTTGGGGCTTGATCTACCCAGTTAAGGCCGTTGTAAACTAAGATATCTCCAGATACTGGAGTAGTGATTACAACGTCATCAAGGTTATTAATTAAACCTCCGATGGTACCCGCTTCAAATTGAGTACCATTCCAAACTAAACCCTTACCAGCTGTAATATTATTAAGATTAAAGGTAACAGGACCACTAAGGGTTGCTCCACCTTGGATAATAAAACCATTAGTTACAAAGTTAACTGGAGTCCAGTAAGTTGCGTTTGGTGGTGTATTGTTTGTTGAGTTAGCAATGCATTGATAAACTACGCCACCCTGTAGAGCATACTGTCCGACTGTATAAGCGGTTACAGCACTCCATGCAGCAACACTAGATGAAAGTGGATAGAAATGATTATTAGTTGCGCCTACCCATTCTTTTTCTTGACCTAGGAATAATAACTGATGTAGAGAAACATTAAGTTGTTTTGCTGTAATCTTAGCTCCATCCACAAACTGAAAAAGCATCTTATCATTTGGTGTGCATCGTCTAATAACAACTTGTCCTGATACAGCACCAGTAGTTAATACGATATTCTCAGTTGGGCTTCCTGTTACAGTATAGTCTAGATTAAGTGTTAGCTTGGTTTCTGCCGCTCCAGCACTAGCCCGTGTATATACACATAGTTGGTCTGCGGCAGGAAGCTCACACATAAGAGCAATAGGACCGTATGAATAAGTAGTTCCACTTGCTGTATAAACCTTTTCAACTGCCCATTGTCCTGCATTTGGGTTATAGTAAATCGGATCATTTGAAGAATAATTATAACAGGGCATGGACTCTCCTTATTCAATACTAGTATTAAATCGACGGAAGTTACCTACTAGGTCGATATTTGAAATATTACATGGGGTTGGATACGCAGATTTAATATATATTTTACAAGCTTCGGAATAAGATAATATCTTAACCAAATGCTCTCCTACGCTATCAATCTTTAGTTGATCGTTTCTAGAAAGAAGACTATTGATATCTGTTGGATAGAATGTAACCTTATCATCTAAACGACCACGGCGATTAACTACGATATCATAGGAACCTGAATTGTAATGCCTAAAGGTAGCCTTCTTAATATTTAAAACACCTTCATAAACTGTAGAAGGATCGTCTGATGATCTCTGTACTTGTTGAGATAATTCAACATTCATTTCATATGTATGTCCTACATAGATTGGATATGTTGTATAGTTACCTGTTAGGACAAATCTAGTCTTTATAGTGCCATTGTCGTCTACAGTAGTAATTCCATTTACTGGAATACTAGTTACAGTATAAGCATCTGTTCCCCACCCTGGACCCTTAATAGCATAAGCAACCTCAGGATCATAGTGTGGCATAGTTACGGTTGTTGTATTATTACCGCTTGAATAGGTCATGCTGCTTGTAGGAACCGTAGTTAGCCAATCTACCATTGGGGTTGAGATAGATACAGTTTCTAGGGACGCAAAGAAAACAACCAATCCCTTAGTATTAGATACATTAATACTACGCTTGGAAACCATATAAAGATCTTTTCCATATGATTTAACACTTTGGATATCATCTCTACTTGATAGGATCCATCTATAGTATGCGGTCTGGATTACCTTTTCACCATTTGTTCTAAATGTAAAGAAATAAATATAATTCTTTTGATCATTGTCAACAAACATGATTGAGTTAACTGCTGAGTTTGTAGTTATTGCCCCATAATTCAAGGGTAAATAACCTTTACAGTGGGTGCTCATGTCCATTGAGGTAGAGAATTCATCATTAAATGCACTACCCGAAAGGTACATGTATAAGCGACCAGCATCCATAAAGAAGATATTATTACCCATCTTCTGAGGTTCTGCTAATTTAGATGTACTATAAAATGATGTAGGCCGTAGTTCTACGTTAAATGGAGAGATTCCAGTATCAATAGATCCACCTCTGACTTCAAACTGTACTGAACCAGAACTAGCCACAAATAGAATTGTTTGGAATGGGACGATATAACTGAGTTTGTTATATGCACCTATTGTCGATTGGATATCAATAGGATCTGTTTCAGTAATATTCTGTACGTCATCAATCCAGAAATTAAAGAAGCTGTTGGTTCGGCTTGCAAGTAGGGTGCTATTGGTAGCAATCCATAGTCTATTCTTCCAGAATGCCATAGATTGAACTTTTTCTTTTCTTTCTAAAGCCTTAGGACCTGGATTACTTAGGTTAGTTCCAGCTCGTCGTGGGAATAGTGGCATAAATTTAACACGCCACTTGCCATCTGTAGCAGTATCTTTATAGATGATTAAAGGGAATCTTCTGTGATCAAATACTGAATTAGCATCTTCAGTTCTTACTCTTTCAAAATATGGATTACGACCATATCGGGTAGCTCTATAAATACTAGAAGGAAAGGTTAAATATGAGTTTCTAGTTGAGTAAATCTTACCAAATCCATAGGTTGTTTGACCATCACGAACAGAAGCTGCTAAGGGAGATGTTAGGTGGTAATGATCTTTATTAAAATCAATTGTTCCACCAGGAATAGGAATAATCTTTGGGTTGTCATAATACTGACTAAGCATTCTTTGTGCTTTAAACCCATTAGCATCATTTACATCTGCTTGAACTTCTGAGGCTGGGTACTGAGGAATAACACTGAAGTCATTTAGATTCTGACCTCGTTCCTCTTCTTCCAAGGTAGCGCCATCAACGTAGAATTCGATATCGTCTCTAACATTTAACCAGTATAAAGTACTATTGATATCGTCTTCATAAAATGGATTGTATGGATTAACTGAAGTAGTTGTCTTATAGTTAACCGCATCCCCTGAGTGAATATATTGATTTGTTGCTTGTGCAGAATACCAAGAAGCTTCGTTTGTAAGTTCCTCACTTGATCTATCTGGAAGATAATCTAGGGGGATTAATTTATTCCAAATTAAAACACCGACATCTAGATCAATAGAACCAAATGTATCTTTAATCGAAGTAGCTGCAACATTGTATGTTTGATTAGCAACCTTATAATTTGAAGTAACACTTTTGTTACCAAATGTTAGATACTCAAAGATACCTCTATTAAAACCACTTGTGTTGGCTGCCGAAGTACCACTGGTATTATCTACATCCTCTAGAACCCACTCTGTTGGTTCAATTCTAAAGACTGTTATCAAAGAAGCTAGATTAATTGTTACAGAAGGACCACCACCTGGGGTGTATGTAAATGACTTAGATACTGTAGGATCAAATGTATATGCTGCTCGGTTGATAATAATACAATAACGATTGTTTCCATCTACATCTAAATAGTGGAAATAAAGATTGTCTGGATTAAAGTTAGTGGCTCCCCCAGTAAGGAATGTACTGGGTGGAGTCACATAATTAACTGGTAGATAGGTACCAATACTGGCCCCATCTTTTGTATAGTTTACTTGTACCAAAGGAGGTCTTTTTTCGATAGACTTCTCAAGCGATACCAAGCAATTATCAATATTCTCTGCTTCACTTATTAATCTTTTCGTAGGAGCTTGTCGTCCTACGCCACCACTTAGCGTATTGATTGGAAGTCTAGTAAACATTAAAACCTCGTTCTGGTAAAGTACGGATCATTACTAAGGATGCCGCGTCTGTCAACAGCCGCTCTAGTTCCTGCATCACCTAGGAATATTGATCTATTTTTCTTAAAGATATCTGAAGCACGTCCTCGGGCAATATGATATTGTTCACGCACAGCCATGCGTTTATCTACATCTAAATCACCTTGGGTAATAAGTTGGTATTCTCTGGCAGCAGATTCCATGATTCCTCTTTGTAAAGCTGAATCAATGTCATCCCAACCATAAAAATCATTGGCATTGCCTAATGTAATTATTACTTCGACCTTCAACTCTTTTTCAAAAACTGGTGTCTGCTTGGTAATATTATACAGCACAGGTCCATTGTCTGCGGACTTAATTGTAGTTTGGATCACCTCCCCCGTCGTAGAATCAAACAATGGCTCCACGACCTGAGCGTAACAAGCATTTGACGGTAATGCAATGCAATTTGCAACGGAAGAACCATCAATAGTCTGAGTAGAAAGCTGAAGAGTAACAACATATCTATTATTAGCAATACCTCTCATTACCATAGCTTTGATTGTTTGATTTAAAATAAACTGAGCAACACTAGTGTCTACTCCAGAATCATTATTTAAATCAGAAATCAAGTGCTCTCCCGAGGACAACAGCATATGATTAATAGCATCAGTGTAACTGTATAGTCCCATTACTTAGTTCCTTTCTTCCCGTAGGGAACCAGCTTGTTAAGAAATTCTTGGCGTTTCTGGCAACCACAACCTTCTGTTTTTTTGAAACCAAGTTTGTTAGCAACTTTAGCTACCGTATCGCCAAGACCTTTAGAATTTGAAATTGGATTAAATGGTTTCATAACTCTCCTTGCGAAAAAAATACCTAGGGGGCCTTTCGACCCCCTAGGTACAAATATCAAAATGTAATTAGCTAATAGTGTAATTTCCTTGGATAGCAGCGCATAGTTCTGGACGTAGAACACCAGCACCAGCCATAATGGAACTTACAGTAAAGAATGTACCTCTACGGACATCTTTGACTGTTTCAACCTTCATACCTTGTAGACGCAGTGAGCAAACAGCATTTCGTTGCCAGATTAGAGCCTTAATTGGATTAACAGCGCCAGATGCAACAGCTGAAGAAGGAACGTTATTAGTTACAGTTGGTCCTTGAGGATTAGTATAAGCAAGTTCGGAACCGCTACCAAGCCAGTTAAAATCATACTTGGCATCACCAAGATCCCAGATATAACCTGGAGTAGTTACTAAACCGCTAGAAGCACTAACTACGCGGTTAACGGTAGTGTTGCTATTACCTCT
>Ga0181352_1001167_pt1 | contig 10478 bp, 11 predicted proteins | sample Fa13VDMLBSN_FD_130103 | JGI IMG/M metagenome (GOLD analysis project Ga0181352, IMG submission 130103) | Freshwater viral communities from Lake Michigan, USA - Fa13.VD.MLB.S.N | ecosystem: Environmental > Aquatic > Freshwater > Lake | place: USA: Michigan | collected 2013-09-23 | reverse complement strand
GCGGCTGAAAATATACGTGGCGGGACAAATGAACCCCGCTGAACGTGCCAAGATGAAAGAGGATATCGCGGTAGTCGCTGCGTTCTACGGGTTGTCAAAAGAGTCAGAGGCTATGGCTTATAAGGCAGCACGGGATTCCGAACGCGCAAGGGCAATCTATCGCAGGCTTCGCAGGTCAATCGAGAAGGAAAAGAAGTAATGCCTAAAATATGTGCAACGTGTCGTATCGCTCCGGCAGTCCGAAAAGTAATAACCGCAAGGCCGGGGCATCACATCTGGAAGTGTCAGACGTGCATTGATAAAAAGTCAGTAAGTTTTTTACAGAGAGGGAACGATGCTAACAGGCAACAAAGAGCTTAAGCTACTGCTCAAGGAAGCCGAATCGCAGGGATGGATGTTCGACCGACACCGGAATCATATAAAGGGTAAGCACCCGAACGGCCAGACAACCACAATCAGCGTATCGCCAAGTGATTGGCGAGTGCTGAAAAACATTCAACGGGATTTAAGGTTACGAAAATGAGAGAACCAACAGAGAAAGATAAAAAGCAATATAAAGAAACCATTGAAGAAATTATAGATGCCTGCATCCAAGGCACAGATGGTTTACACGGTCTTTTGCTAGTAAGCAACGATATTGGGATGATGACCGTTCTTTCTATTAACAGTACAAAGCAAGACGCTGCGTTACTCATTAATGCTGCGCACGAAGCTATGAAAAACCCCCCCGAAAACTTAGGAGCTTATAAATAATGGCTAAGCCATATAAAAGAATTCTTGCGCTTGATTTTGAAACTGCGTGGGACAGTAAAGAATACACGTTGTCAAAAATGACAACCGAAGAATACATCCGCGATAAGCGCTTCAAAGCGTGGGGGGCAGCGTATAAGTTTCTGGATACAGACGACGCACCAGTCTGGGTAGAGCGTCGCAACCTGCAAGCGTTCTTTGATGGCGTAGATTGGTCAACGACCGCACTCCTTGCGCAGAACACCGCCTTTGATGGTGCGATCTTGCACTGGCAGTATGGGCATCTGCCTTGCTTCATGTTTGATACGTTAAGTATGGCGCGCGCAGTGCGGGGTGTGGACGCGGGTAATAGCTTAAAAGCGCTTGCTGAAGCTTTTGGCTTTCCGCCGAAGGGAACGGATGTTATGTCAAGCGACGGCATCCTCGATGAACTGCCAAGCCACATCGCCGCCAAGCTGGCAAGCTACTGTGTCCACGACGTTGAGCTTTGCGTGGGGGTGTTTGAGCGCTTGGTTGAAAATTACCCGTCTAAAGAGCTACGGTTGATCGACATGACTTTGCGTATGTTTATCGACCCTAAGCTGGTGCTTGATCAAGACACACTGAAAGAAGCACTTGAGGAAGAGCGGGTGCGGCGCGAGGGGTTGCTAAGCAGGCTTACCGTAACCGAGGACGACCTAGCCAGCAACGACAAGTTTGCACAGGTGCTGCGGCTTATGGGCGTTGAGCCGCCGATGAAGAAAAAGAAGCCCACACCTATAACACCCAACCCCGAGGGGATGACCTATGCCTTTGCGAAGACTGACGCGCTGTTTCAGGCATTGCTTAACTCTGACAACGAGGACATAGCAACACTTTGCGAAGCGCGCCTCGCGGTTAAATCCACGCTCATGCGCACCCGCGCGCAGCGCTTCTTGGATATTTCCATGCGGGGTACCCTGCCTGTTCCCTTGAACTACTACGGCGCACACACAGGGCGCTGGGCTGCGGGGCGGGGCAGTCAGGTTAACTTACAGAACTTGAAGCGTGGCTCAGCGCTACGACGCGCCATCATGGCTCCTGAAGGAATGACGATTGTTGTATGCGACTTGTCACAAATTGAGCCTCGGGTTCTGGCGTGGTTGGCCGACTACGAAGCCCTGCTGGACATCTTTGCATCCGGCAAAGACGCATACGCCGCCTTTGGCGCTGAGATGTTCGATATCCCCGGGATGACCAAGGAAAGTCACCCTGACTTGCGCCAAGCAGCCAAGGGCGCGCTGCTAGGCGCTGGTTATGGGCTAGGGTGGCTATCTTTCGCCAGCCAGCTTCTAACGGGCTTTCTCGGTGCGCCCCCCATGCGCTACGACAAGGCTTTTGCTAAACAACTTGGTGTAAGTAAGGAGTTGATGCTAGAGTTCATGTCCTACGCCCCCAATATGGAACGGGCGTTGTCTATCCCGCGCTTGTGTAACGACGATGAAATTGTCGTGCATTGCATAGCTGCTAAACAGATTATTGACAAGTACCGGAAGGCGGCAGAACCGGTTAAACAGTTTTGGGAGTTATGCGACTCCGCGATTATTCACGCTTTGAAAGGAGGTAAAGCGTTTGAGCATAAGTGTTTAATTTTTGACAAAGAGCGTATAATTCTACCCAGCACCCTAGCGCTTCAATACCCACAGCTAACCGGAGAAGCGGATGACAAAGGGCGCATGCAGTGGGCGTATGGCAAGAACAAGAAGCTATACGGCGGAAAACTCGCGGAAAACACTGTGCAGGCCGTAGCGCGCTGCGTTATGACCGACGGTATGTTACGGATACAGAAGCGGTACCCGTGCGTTTTAACCGTGCACGATGAAGCAGTTGTATTGGTGCCCGAGAACGAGGCCGAAGAAGCCGAGGCTTGGGTGCTAGAACAGATGATTAAAGAGCCTGCCTATATGCCGGGTATTCCTCTTGCAGCAGAAACAGGAGTGGCACAAAGGTATGGCAACGCTAAATAACAACGGACGGAGCTTAGATGAACAAAGTAAAAATTGGCAAGGCAAACTACGAAGTACAAACAGTAGAAGCATTCTGGAACAAAGTAATCGTCGCACAAATTGATTACAACAATAAGACAATAACTCTAGCCAAACGCGGGGGTGTTTCACACCAACCGCGCACAAAGCAGCAGATAGAACATGCTTTTTGGCATGAAGCTGTGCATGGTATTTTGAAAGATATGCAAAGCCCGTTAGAGCGCAACGAGAGGTTCGTAGACGGCCTAGCCGCCAGACTAATGAAACTAATCAAACAGGTGCACCCTAATGAAAGTAACGTGGTCTTACAGCGCTTTAAAAGAATACGAAAGCTGCCCTCGCAAGTATTACGAAGTAAACGTGCTAAAGAAACACAAGTTTCAAGAAACAGAGCAAACGCGCTACGGCAAAGAACTACACAAAGCAGCAGAAAGATACGTGAAGGGAGGCCCTCTCTCCGCGCAGTTTGAATTTATGAAACCAACGCTTGATGCTTTGAAACAAAAGCAAGGCACCAAGCACACGGAGTTAAAGTTAGCACTTGATGTTGACCTCAAGCCGTGCGACTGGTTTGATAAAGACAAAGTATGGACGCGCGGGATTGTTGACTTGTTGATCCTCGACGGAGAACTTGCTTGGGTTGTAGATTACAAAACAGGCAGTAACAAATACCCGGACAAGGATCAGCTTGAACTGATGTCGCTATTGATTTTTGCACATTATCCGGAAGTCAAAAAAGTGCAATCAGCGCTTATTTTTGTAGTGAAAGAGAGTATGCTGAAGCACAAGGTTTTGGCAGAAGAAGCCGAACCTTTGTGGTGGGACTACCGCGAACGCATTGCCAAGATAGAAGCGGCGCACGACAGTAATGTCTGGAACCCGCAGCAGTCGGGGTTGTGCCCGTGGTGCCCTGTAAAAACCTGTGAGTTTCATCCTGATCATTAGGAGAACAAAATGCCCTACGTAAACAAACCGCGCCCTTATAAACGCGAGAACGAGTTGTATAAAAGCAAGCCCGACCAGATTGCCAAGCGCGTAGCGCGTAACAAGGCACGGCGGCAGATGGAGGCTGAAGGGCTTGTGCATAAAGGAGATGGTAAAGAGGTTGATCACATCAAGCCCTTGAGTAAAGGCGGCGCTAACGTGCGGTCTAACATGCGCGTCAAGAGCGCGAGTGCCAATCACTCATACCCCCGCAAAGCTAACCACAAACCAAAATAAGCTATGCAAATAGTCGATAATAAAGTGTTGGTGTTGCGTACGAAGACGCCGTCCAAGTACGCAATAATCCCGCGCTCAAAACACATCGGAGAAGTAAAGAATGGTATCCACGAGGTTGCCATTCACTGGGGGCTGGATGAAGTAAAAGTCCTAGCCAATCTTGGGGTGCGTAACGTCCCCTCGCCAATCTTGCGTAATTACAACTGGCCGGGACGGTACACACCCTTTAACCACCAGCGCGACACCGCAGCGTTTCTAACGATGCACAAGCGCGCGTTTGTTTTCAGCGAACCCGGAACCGGTAAAACGCTGTCAGCTTTATGGGCAGCGGATTACCTCATGAAACTGGGGAAAGTGCGGCGCTGCTTGATTCTGTGCCCGCTTTCAATCATGCAGTCTGCGTGGATAGGCGATATAACCAAAAGTGTTTTGCATCGCACCGCAGTTGTCGCATACCACTCCAACGCCGCACGGCGCGTCGAGATCGTCAACAACGATTACGAGTTTGTCATTAGCAACTTTGACGGACTGCCGCTTATCGCGGATGCAATACTTGCTGACGAGCGCTTCGATTTGATCATCGGAGACGAAGCCAACGCATGGAAGAACGTATCCACGAGGCGCTGGAAGACGCTGCATAAACTTGTCGGCCCTGACACATACCTATGGTTGATGACAGGAACCCCGGCAGCGCAGTCGCCTGTTGACGCCTACGGTTTGGCAAGACTCGTCAACCCCACCGCCGTGCCGCGCTTTGCAACGGCGTGGCGCGATAAAGTCATGCGCCAGATAACCAAGTTCAAATGGGTACCAAAAGAAAATGCGTATGACACCGTGTATGAAGCGCTGCAACCGGCTATCCGATATACAAAAGCACAGTGCCTTGACCTGCCGCCAGTTCTCACCGTAACGCGGGATGCTGCACTAACCAGCCAGCAGTTGAAGTATTACAAGATGCTGAAGAATCAGATGCTAGTGTATACCGCAGGCGAAACCATAACCGCTATCAATGCTGCGGCAAGCGTCAATAAGCTGCTGCAAATATCGGCGGGGGCGGCGTATACGGATAACCAAGAAGTTGTAGAGTTTGACTGCGCGCCCCGGTTAGCAGTGTTGATGGAGACGCTTGAAGAGACAAGCCGTAAAGTAATTGTGTTCGCCGCCTATAGGCACAGCATAGACACAATCAGCGAGTATCTTACGAAGAACAACATCTCAAACGAAAAGATACACGGCGACATAAGTGCTAACAAACGCACACTGATATTCAAAGCGTTTCAGGAAGAAGAGTCCCCGCGTGTGCTGGTCATTCAACCGCAAGCGGCTTCGCACGGTGTGACGCTCACGGCTGCGGACACCGTGGTGTTTTGGGGGCCGGTTATGTCCGTTGAGATATACCTCCAGTGCATCGCTCGCGCTGACCGCGTAGGCCAGACCGGCAACAAGGTAACCGTTGTACACATACAAGGAAGTGACATAGAACGCCGTATGTTCAAGCAGTTAGCAAACAAAGTCGATGATCACGGGCTATTGATTAAATTATATGAGGAGGAGCTTGCAAACCAGAACATTGAAGTGTAAAATTTTTTACGCCACATAAAACACAACGAGGACACCATGACAACGGAAGAAACGATCCCTATGGATCGGTTAGCTAAGGTCTATCTTAAAATTCGTAATCAAATCCAAATGATCACCCAAGATTACGAGAAGCAAAAAGCTGACCTTGAAACAAAAAAGAACGAAGTAGCTAAAGCCATGCGAGATCAAATGAAAGCGCTGGGTGTTAAATCGGTCAACACAGAATTTGGCACGGTGATTATGAGTGTCAAAACGAGGTATACCACGCAGGATTGGGATGCCTTCAAAGACTTCTGTATCAAGAATAAGTCCATTGATTTTCTTGAGCGGCGTATCGCGCAGGGGAATATGGCAAAGTGGCTGGAGACTAACCCGGAAGAAGTGCCGCCGGGACTCAACTCCGATTCAGAGTATGCAGTAACGGTAAGAAAACCCAGTTAAAGGAAAAAAGATGAGTCAAGATATTGTTGCGTTTAACCCCAAACAACTGCCAGCGTTTGCCAAGAAACGCGAAGCGCCGTCGGCGCTGTCCAAAGCGCTTGCCGGTAGTGGTGGGGGCGGATACCCGCACAAACTGTCAATCAAGGGTGGCGTGTTTCGTCTGCTTGCCGCCGGTAAGGAAATCGCCTCTATCGAAGAGCGCTATCTTGATGTTGTGTTTATCAGCGCATCTGAGAAGGTAGGCCGTATTTACTACGGTGCCAAGTTTAGTGAGACCGAAACGGCAGCACCGAAATGCCAATCTAACGACGGGGTTAAGCCCGACGCCAGTGTTGCTGAGAAGCAAAGTGAGACTTGTGCCAACTGCCCGATGAACATCAAAGGCAGCGGCGACGGCGACACCAAAGCATGCCGCTACTTCCAGCGTGTTGCGCTGGCACTTGCCAACGACATTAGCGGTAATATCCTGCAACTGACTGTTCCGTCGAAGTCCATCTTTGGTAAAGAAGAGAACGGTAATTACCCGCTGCAAGCATATGCGCGATGGCTAGACGCGCAGGGTATTGACCCCGACATCGTGGTGACGCGGATCAAGTTCGACACCCGCGAGTCCGCGCCCAAACTCTTTTTCCGCAGTATGCGTTACTTGACTGATGATGAGTTTGCGGCTGTTGAAAAGCTGGCGGCAACCCCTGCGGCCAAGAGCGCCATTGATAACACGCAAGACGGCGTCGAGGTTGTCGCGGCAGCGGAAGAACCCAAGGGGCCGCAGTTCCCGCCGGATGACGACGAGGCACCACCGCCTGTAGCGCAGAAGCCACGCAAAGCGAAAGACAAGCCGGTGGTCGAAGACGAAGACGGTGCTGCTCCGGAGCCGACCGTGCGCAAGACCAAACCGGCGGCAGAAGCTAAACCGGCATCCAGTGTCGCGTCAATCATTACCGACTGGGATACTGACGATTGATTGTGGAGGTGGGGGGCGCAAGCCCCCTACTGATTTATGGCTTACAAAAGTTTAATTATTAAAAAAGTACAAGCAGCGCCTGAAGGGCTTGGCAAAACGCTGGGGCTTGAAGCATTGCGCATTAATTTTTCAGTGTTGCGGATAGCGAAAGCTACCGGCGCAACAAGGCAGACAATTTACAACTGGTTTTTCGACGGTAGCGTAGCGCCTTATTATAGAAGCGCGGTATCCGAAATAGTCGATATTATGAAAAAAGCCACCACCGCCGAACACGCATGGAGAGATATATGTGCCCGCTTCCACCTGAAAGTTTGACGACCAAAGAACTTGTGGCAACAGCTTATACGTATGTTGATAAGGGTTTATCTATTGCTTGGCAAAAAGAACTTGTCAAGCGTCTGGAAAAACTTGTTGACTCTGTAGACGACATTTCGCGTAGCCTTTAACTCCTGAAGGGGCAGTATGACACCGCTTGATTTTATAGCGGCTGTAGTCCCGTCGGCGGGTGTTTTGTGCGTCGCGGAACTAAGCTCAAAAAAGAAAGAACACGTTTTCGTAGAAAATGTTGCCGATCTTGAGCCGCATATCCAACGGTTCAATGACGCTAAACGGGATGTTTATTTTGCACTAGCAAGCTTTACAGAAAGCGGTAAACGCACCGCGCCCAACGCGCTCTACATGCGGGCGCTGTTTGTAGATATAGACTGCGGCGAGGGCAAACCCTACCTCACCAAGCAAGCGGCTGCACACGCGTTGGATGCGTTTCTGCAAGCTACTAGTCTTGGCGTGTTGGGTAACCCGTGGGTTGTTTCCTCCGGCGGGGGGCTGCATGTTTATTGGCCGTTCACCGAGAACATTGCCGTTGCCAAATGGCGTCCTGTTGCCGAGGCGTTCAAGCGCCTTTGTAAGAAGCACGGGCTTCACATCGACTACACCGTAACCGCAGACGCCGCCCGGGTCTTGCGGGTGCCCGAGACTTTTAACTGGAAGATAAAGAATAAACCACGCAAGGCGCGTGTTTTGGTGCAGGGGGCTACGTTTACCTTTGGGGACATCGAGAAGTCTCTTAAAGAGCAGGTCAACGGCGTCGAAACACACGAGCCAGTGTTTAACCCCGCATCCATCCCCGGTGTGCGCCCCAAACGCAGCACCGCCACGCAGATAAAGCTTGTTGAAAATAGCATAACGCGTTTTAGAAACATCGTAGAGCGGACAAACAGTGGGTCGGGTTGCTTGCAGTTAAAGCACTACGTTGAGAACGCCAAGCAAGACGGCATGGAGCCACTGTGGCGGGGGTTGCTATCAATCGCGCAAAAGTGTGTGGACGGCAGCAAAGCTGCCAAGTGGCTGTCGGGGCTGCACCCCTACGACACCGCGCGCATGGAGCAGAAGCTATCCGAAATCAAGGGGCCGTATCCATGCGTGAAGATTGACGGCGAGAACCCGGGTATATGCGAGAAGTGCCCTAACTGGGGCAAGATTACAAACCCCCTTGCGCTTGGGCGTGAGGTGGCTGTAGACAACACTGAGAAGCAGATTGAACTATCAGCGCCAGCCGCGCTGATTGATACACAGATTAAGGTAACGCGCCCCACCCCGCCGCGTGGCTTTTCCTACGGCAAGAATGGCGGCGTATACAGGGAAATTGAGGCCGAAGACGAGAGCAAAAACATCATCAAGAAGCAAGTACTCGTCCTGCCATATGATCTTTTTGTAGTAGATTTACTAAACGTCAACAAAGAACACTATGTCTTTATGCTCGCCATGCGCCCCGAAGGCGCGGTTAAAGTGTCCCTGCAACAAAAGGCAGTGGTTAGTAAGGACGACACCGTAAAAGCCCTTGCGGCGCAGAACATTGTAGCCGCGTACGGGGCTGGCAATGACAAGAACCTGTTTGACTATGTGCGCGGCTGTGTTGAGGCTGTATCGTCGAACAAACACGCCATCAACGTGCCTACAAGCTACGGCTGGCAACCGGACGGGGGCTTCGTAGCGGGCGGCAAGATTTTCATGACTGACCAGTCTGTGCGGCAGATACCAATGCCGGGGCTGGAGAATCTGGTGCATGCCACCACACCGAAGGGGGAGTTGGCACAGTGGCGCAGGTTCCCCGAGATGCTCGTTGCCAAGGGGTTGTATGATGTGCTGGCGATTGGTTGTGGGGTGGGCTTTGGCTCCCCCCTTATGGAGTTCTCAGGGCTTGACGGGCTTACCTTCCATGCAGGCTCCACCGAGTCTGGAACGGGTAAGACGGTAGCGCTGGAGCTTGCCGCATCCATCTGGGGGCATCCTCGGGATTATCGGGTTGGCAAGAGCACGTCGGCTGTTGCAATGCAGCAAAGAGCGGGGATGCTCCGTAACCTGCCGCTGCTGAGCGATGAGATCACGAGCAAGAACCGCCGGGATGCAGAGTGGTTCCCGGAGTTTGTTTTTGACCTTGCCGAAGGGCGCGCCAAAGAGCGTATGGAGTCTGGGGCGAACAAGGAGCGGCTAAACACATCCGTGTGGTCACTGATGGCGGTGCTATCGTCCAACACGCACATGATGGACTACATGACTGGTGGGCGTAAGCACTCGTCTGAAGGGGAGATGCGGCGCATGCTGGAGTGGATCACCAACGATGTGCTGGCGTGGGAGGCACACGAGGTGGAGGTTATCAAGCTCTTGCGCAACCAGCACGGCACCGCAGGCGACATCTACGCACGGTGGCTGACACTCAACAGGGACACTGCAATAGCTGTTTACCAAAGTGTCTATGCCAGAATTAAGCTTGAGTTTGGTATGACCAACGACGAGCGTTACTGGCATGCAGGTGTGGCATGTTGCATAGCGGGGTGTATTCTGGTTGGGTCTAAATACGCAAACATCGTTGCCCTGCCCATCCAGAACATCATCAACAGCCTTAAGAAGATCGTTGAGAAAGCGCGGCTGACTATCCGGTCAAACGTACGCACCGCCGAGGATATCCTCAACGCCTATATCCGCGAGTTCTACGGGCGCTTCGTGGTTGTCCGTGCTATTGACGGGGCTATTCAGGCGACTTTTGGGGAGTCTGGCGCGGTCGATGAGTCCATCACGCGTACCCAGATATCGGGGCGTGTCGAGCGCAACATCGTGCCCGGATACATTAACTTCTACATAGAAGAGCAACTTCTGAAGTCTTACTGCTCCAGCATGAGCTTTGGCTACGCGGATTTTCGTAAACAGATGGAGTCACAGCACCGCGTGGAGTATGTCAAAAAGGACATGCTCTCCAAGACCAAGGGGCCGCAGATGCGGGTCAACGCTATCAAGATCAGCCGCCCTGAGACGCCCTTGATTGAGACCGATGCCAGCGCAGTTGAAAGTGTATTACCCGTGGAATGATCTGGAGCCGGGGCAGAGCTTTTTTATCCCGGCGTTAGACGTTTACGCAGCAAAGGAAGCAGGGCTAAAAGCGGCCCTGCATCTTCGCGTTAAAGGTAAAGCTACCTTCGGATTATTTAACGGCAAGCACGGGGTTTTGTTTACTCGGCTTG
>Ga0181352_1001165_pt1 | contig 10488 bp, 15 predicted proteins | sample Fa13VDMLBSN_FD_130103 | JGI IMG/M metagenome (GOLD analysis project Ga0181352, IMG submission 130103) | Freshwater viral communities from Lake Michigan, USA - Fa13.VD.MLB.S.N | ecosystem: Environmental > Aquatic > Freshwater > Lake | place: USA: Michigan | collected 2013-09-23 | reverse complement strand
CCCCCGGTTTCAATGTGCAAATAGGGGTGAGATATGCAGCCACCTGGCCCCTCCAGCTAGGTGTGGGCGGAAGGAGTGGGTCATGGCCGAACAAGACTTCTATGAAGAGGAAGTTCAGCAAGAAGACCAAGGTGCACGGAATCCTGTTCGAGCAAGAATGCGAGAGCTGGAGAACGAGGTGAAGTCTCTTCGTCAAATGAAGGACGAGGCCGAAGCAGCCAAGAAAGAACTGGCTTTTGTGAAGGCAGGTGTCGACCTGAATTCGCCAATGTCAAAGTATTTCGTCAAGGGCTACGATGGCGAAATTTCACCGGATGCAATCCGAGCAGCCGCCGCAGAAGCAAATCTCATCCAAACCGCTCCAAGTCAGCAGCAGGTTCCCAAGCAGGAACAGGCAGCATGGGGTCGGATGGGGAATGCCGCAGCGATGGGTGATGTTTCGGAACCCGTGGTCGACTACGCAGCAAAGATCGCTAGCGCCAAGAATGAGCGTGAAGTGATGGAGCTGTTGGCCCAGGCAAAAGCCAATCAGTCAAACATCATCTAACAACAAGGAGCTAATAACCAATGGCCGGCGAAACCACAACCTCGTCGCTGTCAATTGACCAGGTAGCCTTTGATCGCCTCGCATACTTTGCGTTGCGTTCGGAGCTTCTGTTCGACCAGGCAGCAGACGTTCAGCCAGTCGCACAGGCAATGCCAGGAACTGGCGTTACCTTCACCATCTTCAATGACATTGCTGCCGCAACCAGCACTCTCAACGAAGTCACCGACGTTACCCCGACTGCCCTCTCGGACAGCCAGGTGACCGTCACCCTGAACGAATACGGCAACGCTGTCGTTACCACGGCCAAGCTCCGTGGCACGGCATTCATGGATGTCGACTCGGCAGCAGCCAACATCATTGGCTACAACGCTGGCGACTCGATGGACCAGGTTGTCCGTGAAGTTCTCGCAGCAGGAAGCAACGTTGTGTACGCAACGGGTGGATCGACCGATCCGTCCAGCCGCACGACGGTTCAGGCTGAGGACATCCTCGCAGCCAACGACGTTCGCAAGGTCGTCGCCCAGCTGCGTGCAGCCAACGTGCCAACCTTCAACGGTTCGTACATCGGCTTCATCCACCCAGACGTGTCGTACGACTTCCGTTCGGCAACCGACGCAGCCGCATGGCGTACGCCTGCCAACTACGTCGATCCGACGGGAATCTACAATGGCGAGATCGGTCTCTTCGAGTCGGTCCGTTTCATTGAGACCCCACGTGCCAAGGTGTTCACCAACGCATCGGACGGCTCCGGTTCGGCCGGAAACATCGATGTGTACTGCACCCACATCATGGGCCGCCAGGCGCTTGCAAAGGCGTTCAGCACCCAGGATGGCAACGGAGCAACGCCGAAGGTCGTTCGTGGCAACGTCACCGACTACCTCATGCGCTTGCAGCCGTTGGGTTGGTACTGGCTCGGCGGTTACGGTCGATTCCGTGAGGCATCGCTCCGTCGCATCGAGTCGTCGTCCAGCATCGGCGCAAACAGCTAACAAGCAATAACATTGCTGTAAGCATGTAGAGGGCCCCCGGGTAAAACCGGGGGCTCTGCTACAATCTGAAAGAGAGGTTTACATGTCGATTTCTAACTACGCAGAACTTGCTTTTCTTGACACGCTGAGTGGCACTTCTTTCTCTGTTGCCAACACTTACGTGAAGTTGCACACGGGTGATCCGGGTGAAGCTGGCACGACCAACGCTGCGGCTAACACCTCTCGCCAGGCTGCGTCCTGGTCTGCTGCTGCTAGCGGTTCGAAGGCAACCTCGGCAACGATGTCGTGGACGAACGTTCCGAACACGGAGACCTACACGCATTGGTCGCTGTGGGATAACTCGACGGCTGGCAACTGCTTGTGGACTGGTGCTCTTTCTTCGTCAGCTGCTGTGACTGCTGGTGACACCTTCCAGATCACCTCTCTCACTCTGACGCTTGACTAGTTGGTAGGGGACTAACCCCATGCCATCTACAGCAGTAATCGGGTTTACAGAACCCTTTGTAACTACACACAGGTTCTATGTTGGAACACCTGTAGGACGAACCGCTACTGGTTCTGGTACTGGCACAGAGACCGCAGTTGGTCGCATCGCTCTTCTTCAGCGCACAGCTACTGGTTCTGGTAGCAGCGGCTTTGATGCGTTCTTCCTTATCTCCCGTGTGCGTCAGGCTACGGGTTCCGGCACAGGAACCGAAGCAACCGTTAGCAACGGACTTCTTGCACGTTATGGCGTGGCATCTGCGGGTACTGGGTCGTCAACCATTTCTCAGATTCTTTCCAACCGTAGGACTGCTACCGGATCAGGGTTTGGTTCTGAGTCGAGCACGGAATTCCATATCAATATCCGCACCGGAACTGGTGACGGTACATCCGGTGGATCAGCCGATGGAGCCAGGACCGTGTTCGCCGTACTTACTGGTAGCGGAACCGGAACCTCATCTGTTGTGTGGGTCAAGTCCCGCATCTTCCGTGTGCCACAGACAACCACCTACGCATTCGCCACCCTGTTCGGAGATGAGAGGGCAGACAAGTTGTTTGCTCGAATTCCGCCAGGTATCCGTGGCGAGAATCTGTACAGACTTTCGGACGGAACCTACACGATCAACGACCCTCGTGATGGATCAGCTACCAGAGAGTATCTTGGTGGGCACAACATCTTCCTGACAGATGAAGAGGTGGCAGAACTTACTGCTGCTGGATACGGAGCGTACATAACGTGAAGCACCAGGAAACCCACCCCAATCTAGATGTCGAGGGCTGCTTTGGTTGCCGTGTAGCTGGCATCCGCATGGGCATGAACTCGACCACGTCACGTGGCAGCAAGGTTGCACAGATCAACAAGACCGAGCGTCAATGGAATGTGGACATGCCAGCGTACAAGCGTCTGCGTCGTGAGGGCCTGCAACCCAAGCGCATTGATGGTGCTGCTGAGATCGAGAAGAAAGCGGAACACAAGTTCCAGGTTGAAACAGGGATAGGTGTCTAAATGGGCATTGAATATAGAGGCGAAAAGTTTGCTGGGTACAACAAGCCAAAGCGCACACCGGGGGCGAAGAAGTCCCATGCTGTTCTGGCCAAGGAGGGCAGCAAGGTGAAGCTGATCCGTTTTGGTCAGCAGGGTGTCCAGGGTTCCCCGAAGAAGGAGGGCGAGTCGGCGTCTTATCGTAAGCGTCGTGAGTCGTTCAAGGCTCGCCACGCAAAGAACATTGCCAAGGGCAAGATGTCTGCTGCTTACTGGGCAGACAAGGTCAAATGGTAATATCGGTTAGTCGATAGGAGACATCATGCCGAAAGTCGGAAAGAAAGAATTCAGCTACTCGAAGGCTGGGATGAAGGCCGCTAAGATGGAGGCCAAGAAGACTGGCAAGCCCATGAAGATGGATAAGTCCAAGAAGAAGGGCAAGTAGTCATGTCCATGAAGGGCGAGAAGTACAAGTCCAAGAAGTCCAAGATGAAGCACGAAAAGTCCGAGGGCAAGAAGGAACGGATGATGGAGTATGGCAAGAAGCCTAAGAAGAAGAAGTGACCACAGCCGCAACCGTCATTGATAGGACGTTGCGTCAGCTTCTTTCCGGAACGATTGAGGCCCGCAACAAGCTTGCCTCCAGCGTTGATAGTTCTACTACCAGCGTTGTCGTTACCTATTCCCTTGAAGGTCTTCGTGCTGGTCAGGTGTTCGAGGTGGATGCAGAGCTCATGTACATCTGGGCTGCTGATACAGCTACGAAGACGCTAACTGTCCAGCGTGGATTCAACGGCACTACCGCAGCAGCGCATTCCTCTGGTGCGATTGTCACCGTCAACCCTCGATTCCCCAGGGCTCAGATCCTTGAGGCAATGAACGACGAGATGCGTGACATGTCGTCACCGATGAACGGGTTGTTCCAGGTCAAGACCCTGAATATCACTTACAACGGTACGGACTCTATGATCAACCTAACCGGGGCAACTGAGGTCATTGACCTTTTGAATGTTTCTGTCCGGTACCTTACGGACGACTATCCGGTTGCCCGCAGGGTGAAGCTTGTTCGTGACTTGCCAACCGATGACTTTGCGTCAGGGTTCGCTATCAGGTTCGATCAGAACGTTTACCCTGGTCGCCTGCGTGTCGTTTACAAGGCACCGTATACGTCTGCTAGCACCGAGGCTGTGGATATCAACTCGACGTGTGGTGTGCAGGAATCAGCGACAGACATCGTGGTGATTGGTACACAGCTTCGTTTGATGGCACCACGTGAAATCAAGAGGAACTTTACTGAAGCACAGGGTGACACTCGTAGGGCCGAAGAGGTTCAGTCGGGTGCCATTACGGGTTCTATATCCAACCTGCGACAGTTACGGAGGGACAGGATTACTGCTGAGGCTGCACGTCTGGCTCGGGCGTATCCGACATTCCTGACAAGGGAATGATCCGTGGTAGCGACACTCCGATTCACGGACGCATTTCTACCATCGCCAGCATTCTTTAGCGGAGCTCCGTCAACAAACTTGGTACCAGACATCTTCCCTATCTCGATCAACGGTAGACCGTACATGGTCGACCAGAAGTCCAATCAGTTTAGTCGTGGCTTTGAGCCACGTGTTCGTGACTCTGTTGACCAGTCGACCAGCCCTGGTGAGGCTGCTATCAACCCTCAGGGTTTGTGGCGTCGTGGTGAATCCTCATGGCATCTTGGTGCCGGACAGAAGTATTCGGATACAGCTGACTCTCAGGATTACAGGTTCTGGACATCCAAGGGAATCAACCCGTGGACCAAGGGTGAACTGTCGCTATTGAATACGGTGCAGACTTCTCTTGTTACATCCAACACGAATCTGAAGCTGGTGACTACGGGCACAGAGGTTTACATTCTTGACAACAGCACGGTCAAGTACTCATCGAATCCGTATGCAGCTACCCCAACCTGGACCACCGTAACCGGACTGCCAACTTCTTCTGCACGTGACATCTGCTCAGATGGAATCAACGTCTACGTAACCTATGCAGGTACCACAAACGCCTACGGGTTGTGGAAAATCAACAGCGCCCACGCAGTATCAAACGTGGCTTATGGGCACGAGTTCGGCTACATCGACTTTGTCAAAGGCTATTTCATTGTTACTGGTTACGGCACCAATGGCAACGACCTGTATTACAGTCCATCCGGAAACGTTGGCGCAGACGACTATCAGCACCCTGTGTCCGGCTGGCAATGGGTTGGATCGGCTGCTGGACCAAACGCAATTTACATTGCTGGTTTTGCTGGCAACCATGGATCTGTCTACCGTCTAGGGATCACAACCGCTGGTGTTCTGGAAACCCCAGTCAACGCACTTGAACTTCCGCTTGGCGAGGTTCCAACAGCAATCTTCACGTACCTGGGTGGTGTGATGATTGGCACCAACAAGGGTGTTCGCTATGCAACATCTGATACAAACGGAGACCTCACGGTCGGATCGCTCATCCCAACCTCTGGTGCTGTGTATGACTTTGCTAGCGAAAGCAACTATGTCTGGTTCACGTGGTCAAACTTTGACAACACTTCGTCAGGTTTGGGAAGACTAGATCTATCGACGTTTACCGAGATCAACAGGCCAGCGTACGCCTCTGACCTGATGAACAGCGTGACGGGTACAACAAGATCCGTTATCACGTTTGATTCCAAGAGGATGTTCTCTATTGCTGGTAGCGGTGTATATGCACAGTCAACCAGTCTTGTAACGCAGGGCACCATCACTACGGGTAGGTACCGTTGGGGCATCCCGGACCGTAAGTTCGTGGCTAAGTTTGATATCCGTACCACTCCGCTCGTGGGCACGGTGTCACCGTATGTTTCGCTTGACTCTGCGGCAGACACGGCTATGACCGCCCACACGGTGGCTGGCTCTACCGAGTCGGTGTCGACTGGCCCACAGACAAAGTTCATTGAGGCACAGTTCAAGCTTGAGCTGAACAGAGCTACGACTACTACTGGGCCGACCGTGACTAGGTGGATGGCTAGGGCGTACGCATCTCCGGCACGAAGCCAGGTGTTCCGTGTACCGATCCTGATGCACCACATCCAGACCACGGGGAACCAGGAGTACTACTTCGATGTTGAAGCGGAGCTGGTTGCCTTGCGGGATTTAGTCACAAATCCGAGGGTGGTAAACTATCAGGAAAATACCGAGACGTTCTCTGTGGTTGTTGAGGATATGGAGTTCCAGATCCTTGACGGCTACACAGGCAAGTGGGATCTCGAGGGGACTTGCATTGTGACGATGCGTTCGGTACAGGACTAGGAGTTATATGGCATACGCAACAAGAAGGTCTTATGCGGGTGGTGCAGCATCCTGCACTCTCACCTCGTCGATGACTTCACTTGACACGACTGCATCCTTGTCCGGTACTACGACTGGTTGGCCCGACACGGCTAACGGTCCGTTCTACATGGTTATCGATCCGGGTCTTGCCACAGAAGAAAAGGTTCTTGTCGGAGCACGTAGCACCGGATCCCTGTCGTCTATTACTCGTGCTGTTGATGGCACCACAGCCAACTCGCATAGCGCTGGTGCTACCTGCTATCCGGTGTTCACCGCTGTTGATGCGGACCAGGCAAACAAGGTTGCTTCTACGCTCACCACCAAGGGTGACATCCTGGTTACCGATGGAACGGTTATCGCACGTCTCCCGATTGGTACCGACACCTATCTTCTCACCGCAGACTCAACCCAGACCTATGGTGTAAAGTGGGCTGTGGCACCGGCTTCTGGTGGTTTGAACACGACCACCGAGGGCGCAATCATGGTCATGGACATAGGAGTATAAATGGCGTCAGGAGACAGAGTAGAAGCAAGGCTTTGCGCACCAACGCAGCTCGGCACTTCTACCACTACCTTGTTTACGGTGACTTCTGCTCACACGTTTGTTGCTAAGCAGATCATCATTACGAACACCGACACGGCTGAACGTACGGTGACGCTTGCTATTGGTTCTGCTGCTACTGCATCGAACCGAATCATGTCTGCCCTGCCTATTGGCGCAAACGACACTATGGTGCTGGATACGGCACTTGTGCTGACCACCGGAGAAACCTTTCAGGGTTTGTCTGACACGGCCAGCAAGGTGAACGTTACGGTCATTGGCTGGGATAAGACCAACTAACATGGGTGTTTCGGCTGGGTTAGGCACCTTCGCCTTTTCTAAGCAAGTACCAGTAGTCGAGTACGTTGTCGTCGCTGGCGGCGGTGGTGGCGGTACTGGTGGAACTGGAATCTCCGGTGGTGGCGGCGGTGGAGCTGGTGGATATCGCTCTTCTGTAATTGGTGAATCAACTGGTGGCGGATTGACCAATGAGTCTCCACTTGTTCCAGTTAGTGGTAGGTCCTACACAGTAACTATCGGTTCTGGTGGAGCTGCAACGGCCAATGGTGCAAACACGGTTTTTGGTCCGATCACCGCATTAGGTGGCGGTGGTGGTGGCACTACTGCTGGCAACGGTCTTGCTGGTGGTTCGGGTGGTGGTTCGTCTGGTCGTGGTGATAGCACTCCACGCACTGGCGGCGCTGCAACATCTGTAGCAATTCAACCAACTGTTCAGGGTTATGCAGGTGCAAACTCTTCTGGCGCTGGATTGAGTGTTGCTGGCGGCGGCGGTGGTGCTAGCGCAGCTGGTTCACTTATCAATGGTGGAAACGGTATATCTTCTTCTATTACTGGTACAGCAACATTTCGTGCTGGTGGCGGCGGTGGCGAGGGAGTAAGTACTGGTGGGTCTGGCGGCGGCGCTGCTGGTGCTACTGCAGGAAACGTGACCGCACCATCAGGTACTGCCAATACTGGCGGTGGTGGAGGTGGCGGTGGATCAAACGGTGGAGCTGGTGGTGCAGGTGGATCGGGTGTTGTCATTCTTCGCACACTTATAACTGCACCTACTGCAACGACTACTGGTAGCCCAACCGTTACTACCTCTGGCTCATACAGGATTTACACGTTCAATAGCGACGGAACGATCACCTGGACTTACTAACATGATTCACTCAAGGAACATCAATGTCTATTAGTGGTGCACGTCAACGTCGTCTAGCAACACAGTACGGTATTGCTTCCGGTGGCACGGAAAGCAATATCACCGTTTCTGGTGTATCCCACAAGCTCCACACATTTACTTCCGATGGCACCCTGACTGTTACTTCTGGCGGATGGTTTGATGTCCTCATGTTTGGTGGTGGTGGAGGTGGATCCGCTGGTCAAGACGGAACGACTCGTTCTGCTGGTGGCGGTGGTGCAGGTGGAAAACTTCAAACAACCATCTATTTGCCAACTGGATCACATTCTGTAACGGTTGGCGCTGGAGGAACTGGCGGAGCTGGTGGGTCTGGAGCTGCTGGAAGTAGGTGGGGTTCACAGGGTGCAGCAAGCATCATTGGTTCTGTTTGTTCGGTTGTCGGCGGTGGTGCCGGAGGCAACCCATACATCGTTGGAACAACAACACTTGATGCTGTACGTGGTGGATGCGGTGGCGGTGGTGGCGCAATCAATGGCTACATAACTGGAATATCCTCTCTCTACGCAAATACATCATTTGGTTTCTCTGGTGGAAACGGACAGGGTGATGTATTCGGTGGTGGAGGTGGCGGTACTGGTGGTGCTGGATCAACTGGTCTTAGCAATACCGGAGGCGCTGGTGGGGTTGGAACAGACGTAAGTTCTTTTATTGCTGGCTCTACCCTGTTCAAGGGCGCTGGTGGAGGTGGTGGTGGTTCTACTGGTGGAGCTGGTGGATCATCAATTGGTGGTGCTGGTGGTGGGACATCCGCTGCTGGTTCTGCTGCTTCTGCAAACACAGCTTCTGGTGGCGGTGGTGGTGGTAACCCAAATAGTGGAACCTCTACGGCTGGCGGTAATGGTGGCTCTGGCATTGTCTACATTCGTCGCCGCATCGAGGGTGATGCTCTTGCTACTACAGCTGGTTACGGTGTTGCTTCAAACACTTCGTCTGCGATCACGTCGAGCGGTGTCAGCTACAACCTGATTACGTTTACTTCGGATGGAACGCTAAACGTAACTACTGGCGGTTTGTTTGATGTTCTTCTTGTCGGTGGCGGTGGTGGTGGATTTGCAACTACTGGTGGAGGTGGCGGCGGTGGAGCGGGGGGACTTTTCCAAAGAACAATATATTTGGCATCAGGAAGTCATACTGTTGCTGTTGGTGCTGGTGGTGCTGCGACCAATGTTGAAACTGGCGGAACTTCATACATAGGAACAACAAATAATGCAATCGCTGCTGCTGGCGGTGGATGCATGAATTTTCAAACCGAAAGAGGTCTAGCCGGTGCCTCGACATCTGGGTGTCGTGGAAATAACAATACGGGCGCAAGCAACATCGGAATTGTTACGCAAGGCAATCGTGGCGGTCTTGGTGCAGGTGGTAGTGGTACTTCTGCTGGTGGCGGTGGTGGGGCTGGTGCTGTGGGAAATGTTGGCACAGATAACGTTGTTGGCGGTTCTGGTGGGGCTGGAGTAGACATTTCTTCATTCCTTGGGCAGTCTGCTGGCACTACCTACAAGGCTGGTGGCGGTGGTGGTGGGTGCTCAAACGGAACTGGTGGTGCTGGTGGTATCGGTGGAGGAGGGAAAGGAACCAATTCATCTTCTGCTTCCGCAGTTGCTGGAACAACTAATTCTGGTGGTGGTGGTGGTGGTGGTGACGGCTCATGGGCTGGCGCTGCGGGTGGCTCTGGTATTGTTTATGTTCGGTACAGGACTCAATAAGGAGAGAGATGTCCCAATATTTTGCAAAGCTTGACGAGAACAATGTTGTCGTTCACGTTGCTGTTGTGACGAAGGAGTTCCTCGACGCCAACCCGGAGCGTTACCCTGGTCGCTGGGTGGAAACTTTCTTTGACACGGAGGGCAAGACGTATGCTGGAATCGGTTTTGTGTATGACGAAGCCAAGCAGGATTTCTCGGCTCCTGTTGCACCTGAAACCGTTGAGCCTGTTCCGGCACCTGTTGAGGAATAATGCCTCTTAGTTCTGTTCTTGGTGCTTCCACGCTGATCAAGCCGGGGGTTGTTACTTCTTCTACCCGTCCGGCTGTCCCGTATGAGGGTCAGCTTATTTACGAGACTGATACGGATCGTATTGCTGCGTATAGCGGAAGTGCCTGGGTCACACAGAACGGCCTACAACTTGTAGCAACTCAAACTATTGGGTCTGCAGTTTCAACTGTCACCGTAAGCAATTGTTTTAGTTCTTTGTATGATGTCTACAAGATCACAATTTCCGGTGGAACCAGTTCTGCTGAGTCACAGATAAACATGACACTTGGTTCATCAACCGCTAGTTATTATTCGAGTGGATTGTACACCGATTTTACATCTGGAAGTACTGGAACCTCCACGGTCAACAACGGATCCGCATGGCAGCGAGTTGGTTATGGAACCACCAGCGGAACCCTTGTAATGAACATGGATATTTACGGTCCAT
>Ga0181352_1001164_pt1 | contig 10490 bp, 13 predicted proteins | sample Fa13VDMLBSN_FD_130103 | JGI IMG/M metagenome (GOLD analysis project Ga0181352, IMG submission 130103) | Freshwater viral communities from Lake Michigan, USA - Fa13.VD.MLB.S.N | ecosystem: Environmental > Aquatic > Freshwater > Lake | place: USA: Michigan | collected 2013-09-23 | reverse complement strand
GATGCATCTCTTCCTACTTCCGTACTAGTCCGGCACGGGTTTCCTGTTTGTGCTTGGTATTTCTCAGCCCACTCAGGGTACTGGCCCACCGAAGAACCGACTATTGGTTACCCCTCGCGCAAAATGGCGGAAGAGGTAGGATTCGAACCCACGGTGGAGTTACCACGACTGATTTCAAGTCAGCTGCCTTAAACCACTCAGCCACTCTTCCGTAAATTATAATAGTAGAGGTAGGGATTCGAACTCCTACGGCGACATTATTGCCGCACCAAACTTATGTTTGGTTGCCTTAAACCTGCTCAGCCACTCTACTAAAATGGAGCCCCCGATAGGATTTGAACCTACAATCTTCGCTTTACAAAAGCGCTGCTTCACCGTTAAGCTACAAGGGCAAAATAAGCCCGGCGAATTATTTTTAAAGCGTCCGGGACCGCTTTGTTTTTTCTAACAAAAGAACTTATAGGTTTTATCCCTATCGACTTTTGATTCGCCGGTTTGGATACCACTTATAAGACGTTTTGGCTAATTGGTTAGCGTTAGCTCGCATTAAAAAACCCTAAGCTTTTTATGGCTTAGGGTTTAAAGTTGTAAATTTGTATTACTCTTTAAACCCTACGTACTTGCATATGGTAGTACATTTCCTGTTTGTTCAGGTGATGTGCTCCATTTGGAAATATTGCAGGTCGTTATCATTTGTTTAATTATTTATCTTATTATATCTATGTTCCAGTTAAGTCAAGTGTAAAAATGGTTTCCATTCTTCTCTTAGCTGGGGCATATTTCTAATCATATTTTCAAAGTTACTAAACTTAATAGGTTTAACCTCTTTACCATTAATATCATAGTAAGGATAGTTATTATCTTTAGCACTGTTGCAGTCTCTGCAAGCTAACACAATATTGAAATCATGATTAGATCCACCTTTTGACTTTGGAAACACATGATCTTTAGTTGCATTCGACATACTAACCTTCGTATAACAATACTGGCAAATACCTTTGTAAGCGTTAAAGATCGAACGGAGAGAAACGTTCTCACCCGTTTTTCTATGAATACCGAAAGAATGGTTACATACTAAAATGGTAGGAATAGCCCATTGTTTTTCTTCTCCTGTTTCTCTATCAGGGGCACTGCGTAGACAAGGCTGATTATTGTAAAGGCTTACTTCGTTATTATACCATCTAAGAACACTATGACCTGCCAAATCTAAATCTGCACCAGTCCAAGACACAGCATTGCCATCAGCATCAATACCTTTTGCTCTATCAGCCATAAGATGTCTTATAGCGGCTCTTGCTGTGCAAAAGTTAAACGCTTGATAGTTTCTATTAACTAATAGAGTAGTTCTTGTTTCTGGGGATACAACGATCATAAAAAAAGCCTAGGCTGGGCTAACCATACCTAGGCTACGTAGTATTAACTAAGCTTAGGCAACAGTAACATCTGAATTGCGAAGAGCCGTAAGGAAATTACGACTGTCGACGCGAACCCACTTAGCCTCATGCTGGTTAACAACATCAAGCATCTTCGTCTCATTACCTACGATCTTGAAACTACCATCACGGTTACGCTCAAGGACAACACTAAACGTCTTTGGACGTACGTCACGGTTTGCAAGATACTCATTCCACTGTTCTTTACGATTCTTCATAACACCACTATTGTATCTACGTTCCGTTAAGATCAACGTAGAATTAATAAATAATGTTATGGCTAACTTCACAAATTTGAATCTTTGTTTCTCTGTCACTGAAACTATAGGCACGACATTAAAAACACTTTCAACGTACTCATGCTCTGAAGTATACATATACAACGCTGGTACTGCTGCTGTTTTAATTTTTGACCAACAAAGCACACCAAACCCATTTTTAAGCGGTAATAACTACTTTTCCTTACCATCTGGAAAAGATGTAACAATAAGAGGTTTGACAAATAGTAATGAGGTAAGTGCAGTTTGTACATCAGGTACAGCTGCGTTATCATATAGAACGCAATTCTTCTCCAGCTTCCCGCTCACTGTATACTAATCTATGCCTATCAACAGTAATATCATATCCAATAATATCCGTACTTTAGAGTACAACAAATTTGTTGAAATTCTAAACGATACGAGATTCCCACAACTTACTGTTGTAGAACAGAGTTATGATAATCCAAATTTAACTCAAACTGACATTTACAATAAAAACGCTATTCTTACCTATGATGTAGGAGCACAAAATACAAATGCATCTCCTTTCGGTGATAATGCTTCTTCAGATGCATTTGGTAGATTGAGAATGAGTTTGCCTAACTCTTTATTAGATTCTAAATTTCTTTACGATAAGCAACCACAATATTTTGATGAAGTAGTCAACATAGGCGCTTCTACATTCATTCCTAATGATAGCTTGATAATGATGACCACATCCGGGGATGGAGGTTATGTTATTAGACAGACCACTACAAGATATAACTACCAGCCTGGTAAGAGTATGTCGACAGTATATACTTTTGTTGCCCCTCCTCAGACGGATATTATAAAAAGAATAGGCTCTTTTCAAAGTTTATCTGCTGCTCCATTTACACCTACAGATGGTTTTTATCTTGAGATAAATTCTGCGGGAGCTAGTTTTAATATCGTTAAAACTTTAGGTACTGCCAATACAGTTTCTGCTCCTCAATCTGCTTGGAATATAGACTCCTTAAATGGTACCGGTCCTTCAGGTCTTACAATAGACTTTACTAAAGGCCAAATATTTGCTGTAGATTTTGAATGGTTAGGTTTAGGTAGAATAAGATTTGGATTCTACCTAAATGGTAAACTTTATTATGCTCACCAAGTAACTAACTTAAATGCATTATCAGCTCCGTACATGACTTCACCTAACCAGCCTGTACGGTATGAAATAAGACAGACAGGTGCAGGTTCTGCTCAAATGAAGCAAATCTGCTCTACCGTAATAGATGAAGGTGTACAAGAAATTTTAGGTGTAGCTGTAACAGCGTCTTTATCTTCTGCAGTTACTGTCCAAAATAACGTAATGACACCGATATTAGCAATAAGAATAAATCCTAATTTTTCTAATTTAGCATTTCTTGGTAAAACTTTTGACTTATATAATACAGATAACACTACAAATATATTGTATAAAGTTTTTCGTAATCCTTCTTTCAACGCAAATTTAAATTGGCAAAACATAGAAAAAACCTACATGCAGTTTGCTCAAGGAAGTAGTACTATAACATTAAGTAGTGGCTACTCACTTTACTCCGGCTACGTTCCAAAGAGTCAAGGCACTGCAGCAGGTACAGGAGGGGTAGAAATCTCATCATTATTCGGAAGATTCGGTACCCAAATTAACAGTACCCCTGATACTTTAGTTTTAGCAGGTATGGGGTTAGGAGCTACTGCTACTGTACTGGCCAGTTTTAACGCTATACAAAAAGCATAATATTGATTAGTATCGTATTTTAAATAAAATACGGTATGCTTCACTTTTTAGCTGGCTTACCGCGTTCAGGCAGTACGGTGCTTGCTGCCATTTTAAACCAACATCCTCTCGTCCATGTCTCTACGACATCCGGTCTACACTCTTTAATTGCTTCAACCCGTGAGCAAATAGAAACAGATCCAGTCTTTCAAACGTCAACAGTTGAACAGAGAGATAAAGAATATGTTAGCATTTGTAGAGGTATTATTAACGGTAAGTATGAACACGTAACTAAACCAATTATTTTAGATAAAGGCAGGACGTGGCCTATTCCCCGTGTTATGAAAAACATGGAGAAGATATTAGGTAGAAAAATGAAAATAGTCGCAACTGTACGCAATGTACCGGATTGCATCGCTTCATTTGTTAAAATAGCAAAGCCGGAAAATTTACAATCTTTTTGTGTCAACTCGCCTTTAGTCGGCCATGTACAACAATCCTACATTTCATTACATTTAGGTTTTCAAGAAGATCCAAGCTGTTTTCATTTTGTAGATTATGATAAGCTTTTATCAGATCCTAAAACTCAATTAAAACATATTTGTGAATTTTTAGAATTACCAAGTTATGACTTTGATTTTAAAAATATAGACGCTTCAACTGTTAAAGAGGACGATGAAAAAGCTTGGAATATTCCAGGTCTTCACGATGTTAAACCTGTGTTAGAAAGACAATCAAAACTCACCGCAAAAGACATACTTAGAGATAATTATAAAAGATTTATACAGGCTCGTTTTTGGTTTAACGAAAATGAAAAAGATTTAGAAAAACCGGAGCTTGACATTTCCACGGAAACTGCAATAAAGGGTGATTTAGTTACCGCAAAAAAGATGGTAGAAAGACTTCATAAAGAAAATCCTAAATGTGATAGAACTGCATACAACATGGGTCTTTTTACTTTAATGGATGGTAAATTGCAAGAGGGCATGGCATTTTTAGATAGAGGGAGAAGAGAAAATGTATTCGGTAATCGGGATATACCAACGCCTAGCCCTATGTGGGATGGAGCTGCTACTGGTACTGTTCTTTTAGTTTTAGAAGGAGGTTTAGGAGATCAAATGCATGGGGTAAGATACGCTAAAAATATTGCTGATAGGGGCTGTAGAGTGGTTGTATCTTGTTCGCCTGAACTTTTTGAGATTATTCAAGAAGTGGAAGGGGTGTCAGCAGTTGTATGCACTGGTACTTCTACTTGTATATATCATGACTATTGGACACCGTCAATGAGTGTTGTAAGGCCGCTAAGATATGAATATAAAGATATAAAAGGTACACCGTACATACCTCCTAGCAGACATTTTAATAAAAGTAATCAGCTTACTATTGGTTTAAGATGGCAAGGTAATCCTGCATTTGAACATGAGCAGCATAGAATATTTCCTCCTAAAGAATTTTTTGATGCGGTTAAAATTGAAGGGGTAAGATACATATCATTACAAAGAGATATGGGTGTAGAACATAAACCGGGATGGGTTGAACAAGCTCGTCTAGATACATGGGTCGAAACAAAGCAATCCATTGCATCATGCGATTTAGTAATTTCCTCATGCACTAGCGTGGCTCATTTAGCTGCTGCAACTGGTAAAGAAACTTGGATTGTAACGCCTGTTTTACCATATTATCTATGGGCTTTACCTGGTGATAAAACACCACATTATGATAGTGTTACTTTATTCAGGCAGACTAAATTTGATTATTGGAAAGATACTATGAAACAAATAAATAAAGCATTAAAAGCTAAGGTAAAAGCTTTCAATAAACAAAAGAAAACAATTAAATAATATAAATTTATGGCTACAGAAAAATTGTATGTACGAGTGGTAAATGGTATTGTTAAAGATGTTTTTAACGCATTACCGCCTGGTCAAAATGTAGGAAGTTACGGTTGGAGAGAAGCAGTAGAAATTAGACCAGAAATCTCTAATAAACGCAATTGTTATGGTAATCATTATTTTGATTTAACAAAAAATCCTGTAGAGATTATTTGGCCAGTAAATGATCTTACTATTGACGAGCGTAAATACGATTTAAAGATAAAATTAAAAACCATGAAAATGGGTATTACAGAAAAACATATACGTATGGAAATGAATGATGATCCTACTTTAATGATGGATTACAATGTTTTAGATACATGGTTTATAGAAATTGATGCAAAATTAGCAACATTAGCTAATGCAACTACTCATGAAGATCTCGACCCTATTTGGGATTATTGCAATTTAAAGCAAGATGAGTTAGCAAATATTAATGCTTCGGGTGGAGAGTCGTTTGTATAATGGTGGGCGGTAAGGGATTCGAACCCCTAACCAAAGGATTATGAGTCCTCTGCTCTGACCGTTGAGCTAACCGCCCTAGTAATCTGAAATGTAATTTAAAAACGATCTGTGAGTTGTAGCTGTTGTTGCTACTAGATCTAAGTTAGTCAGAAATCTGCGTTTTCTGAAAACGTATGAACTAATTCTAGCACCTGAATTTATTGAAAGGAAATTTTGTTTCGCATCTTCTTTATCAAAAAGATTCAACCCGCTGCCTACTTGTAACCAGCTATAAGATGCGAATATTTCCGCATCAATCAAGTCATCTCTTATCGTTGATACCCTGCTACCATTTTTAAAAAAAGTATCTAATCTTTCCGGCAACTTATTATTTTTTCTAAATTCTTTCCAGAAAATAGTATCGTTTCTTTTAGTTATGTAGTGTGCGTGAATAAAGGTCATTATCTCATCAGAGATTTTTAAAGCTTGTTTGTTTAAATGTTCAATTTCTTTATCGTTTCTGTAAACTATGCCACTTGAACTTAAAAATAAACGCTTCAACAAAACAATAGTCTGATGAATAGATGTAGCTTCTAAAGGTTCAACAAATCCATAAGCTAAACCAATGCCCACGCAATTTTTTACCCAAACCTTTTCATATACTCCAGGTTCAAACGAAAACGTTTTAGGTATAGATGTATCTGTACCGGTAACTTCATCTATCTCTTTTTTAATTTCATCATCGCTTACCATATCACTATCATACACGTAACCGCAACCAAATCTATCCGATACTGGTATCTTCCAAGACCAACCATATTTCATTGCAGTTGCTTCAGTATAGGGAGGAAATTCATCTTCTTCATTAATTTTAATAAAGAAAGGCATTGCTTTTTTAACCGGTAAAAACTTTTTATAGCTTTTAAATTTAGTTTTAAAGTGTTTACCTAAAATTAATCTTTTAAACCCCGTACAGTCAAAAACAAAGTTACAATATACATTACTCTTATCTTCCAAAACTAAAGAAGTGATAAATCCATCGTTATCGGAATTTACCGTCTTAATAGTACCATTGATTACGTCAATGTTTCTAGTTTTGCCTTTTTTCTCTAAATATTCGGCTAATAAGTTTGCATTAAAATGAAGAGCAAAAGATCCTAAACTTTTGAAATAAGATAAAGGGTCTGTTGAATTTGTTTTAATATTTGAATTTACAGCAAATTTTACAGAATTTAAATTCGAAATAATACTCGAAAAATTAATGCTATCTAAATTTTTTCCATTACCAATTTCTTCTAAACAAAGTAGAGGCAAGTGAGAGTTATTAATGGCAAATATTTGCGGGTTTAAGTCTTCCATTTCAGTGAATCCATGAAAATAGGATGACTTATCACCTAACCAGTTAGAAAACTTAATACCGTTTTTTAAGGTACCTTTAGCATATCTTACAATTTCAGGAAAAGGAATACCAATATCCTCTAAAAATGTTATGAATTGTGGCGTGGTTCCTTCACCTGCACCTAAAATTCCGATCTCCTCACTCTTAATAACAGTAATTTTAACGTCCGGATAATTGTTTCTCATCCATAAAGCGGTTAACCACCCTGCTGTCCCTCCACCGGCTACTACGATATGGGTTTTACTGCTATTGAGATCCAAGATCATTCTATATTATAATAGATTAGTACGAAAGTTCAAATACTTTCTGACTAACGTAACTAGCTTCAACTTCAAATTCTTTTCTTGAATTACAGTTTACTTTTTCTCGATACAAACATTGTGTGCTTTTGTTCACACCGATCATATCATCGAACACGCTAATGAAACCGTTATTATCGTAGTAATGGTAATAACCGTTTATTTTTGCTTGATACACAATATTCTCCACATTAATCATAGTTCAACAAAACTTGTTCTTCTCTTGCTTCTACAGTATTGATCACATCTTTCGTTGTAATATGTCTTAGGGTATTAATAAGAGTTTCTACAATCTCGACACGAACAAACTTTTTATCTTTAATTTCATTCTCTGCAGCAAGAAGAATCCTATCAATGTATTCGTAATTATAGTTCATGCACAAACATTTTTAGAAAAGTTTTTAACAGCAGATCTAGCTCCGTTAGCTACGTAGTACCTTTTCGTCTCCTCAAAGGTATCTTTCGTCATGATTTCAATTTGACCAGCAGTCTTATGACCGTAGATCATGCGACCAAAACGATTACGTTCGGTTTCACGCGGTTGTTTAATTGAATTGGGATCGGTAAAAATACCCATATCAACAAGTCGTTGAATCTTACTATCAATCATACGTTAATTATATCTATTTTCCTTTAAAGTTACTTAGATCTTCAACGGTAGACTTAAACTTTACCATTCTCTTGTAAAGACAAATTACCTTTGATACTGACTTTTCTGAAAAATTATCAGCGTCAATTTCAGCTGGAGACATCATGTATTTGTACACGGTTCTATCATCATAGAATTTTCTTGTCCATGGAATACGAAGAGCCTTGTCTTGTACAAAATGTCTGAATTCATGTAAGAGAGTTAGATGAAATTGCTTTTCATCGAAAATGAGCTCTGAAATATTAATTCTGATATTTCTACCTTGCTGCTGTGTGTAATATGAATATTCGCCAGCTGTTAGTTTCAAACTAAGATTATACGTACGTTTCTTTTTTGCTTTATAAACGTTATCAAATAAAAGCGAATAAACAAGCGACAGCGATCTAAAATCAATATCTTTGAATCTCTTTTTGATTTTATTATCAGGCTTAATGATAATCATAAATTGGTAGGGGTGAACGGACTCGAACCGATACGCTTATGAAGCAACAGATTTTAAGTCTGTAGTGTCTACCATTCCACCACACCCCCGAAAATTACGCAGCAACTACACTATTAATATTTACAATAACGCACTTATAAACAGCGTCATCGCCTCGTCCAAACTTTTTGATAAGATCTCGATCACTCATTTCTTTCAACAATACATATGCCTGTGAAGAGGTCAAATCAAGTTCATTCATAACACGTTTCTTAGTAATATATGGGGGTTCCTTCATTGAAAGAACCTTCTTAATATTGTTCTCCATGCGCTGTTGTTTTGCTGGTACACGATCAGTAACCTCTACCTTACCATTAAACATGAAACCGTTAGATCCCATATATGCGCTATAATCTCCACAAGCACCGAAACGGTTCTTTGTAAACCTAATAATACGAGCATTATCATCGCCAGCATCGTCGTCCGGCACAATCTCCATATTGACATCAACGGTATGAGGGATAAGAGTACCGCCCTTAAGTACACCGGCCTTCGTAAGATGCATTACGAAGAAAATAGCACACTCGTTGTTCTTTGCAGCTGAAACAAGAGAAGTAACAGCATGTCGTTCAAGTTCACGACTATTAAAGTCATCTTCAGTAGAAAGAGCTTGAAACGAATCAACGACAAGAACATCAAATTGCTCCGTTGCTTTACAAAGCTTATCAACATCGGTAATGTTAGCAATATGGACATTATTAACATTCAAACGTTTGCAATTAAATGCAAGTTGAAAGGTATTTTCTTCTCCAGAGGCGTAACCAACGTTATAGTTGTTCTTAGATAGGGCTTCGCACAACTGGAGAAGAAAAGTCGTCTTACCGCAACCTGCTCGTGCCGTAAGGGTAAAGGATGATCCTGGCAAAATGCCATTGCCAAAAATCTCGTCCAAATCAGACATATCTGTCTTCATTCGACGATAAAAGATATCCGGAACGTTAATTTCGGACACTCGCTGAAACTCAGTGGTATCAAGGTTAAGGTTCATAGTTATATTGTATCTTTGTTCCTAAACGTACTTTGTAATGTCACGGTTAAAATGCTTACGAAAACAATTGGCTGCATGATCCATCTCAGTTTTAGCTTTCTTAATGGATTGTTCGTTAAAATTGTCTTCCAAAGTATTCAAACACGATTTATAGCATAGAATAAGATAATCAGAGTAAGCATTCAAAGAATACTTGTCTTCTTTATCGTAACCTGCACTTGCTTTACGTTTTTCTTCAGCCCCTTTCTTAGCAAAGTGCTTAAGAAAGTAAGCAAAGTTATTCTTGTACTTCTTTTTTATAAGAGTTTCAAGAAACTTATGATAGATTGGTACGAGTTCGCCTGTAATAGTACACTTAGCTTTGTAAGATGACGGGATTTCTTGAAATCCGTCAGCGAATTCGTATGTGAATACCTTTTTCTTCTTAGGCATACATGATTATATCACAGTTCCTTGGTATCACGAGGTAAGCAATAAATCGGAACTTAGCTATAATTGTGGAGCACTTCCCAATCGTTATTAGCCGGGTCAATGATACGATCACTAATCTCAGCTACCGAAAGCAAGCTTCCAGTAATGGTATTAACAAGAACACCAGGACCAAACTTACGGTCCGGTACGAACTTCCAAACCTCCCCCATGCCCTTTACAAAGGCAGTACGATCAGAACGGAGATGTCCGTTGTTGAGACACTTGATTAGATATTCTGCAATGGTCATACCGTGATTTTATTTAAGTTCCTTATTTGTCAAGTTACAATTTTACCCAAATGGTATTTTTTACATATTTTTGAACATAAATAATAGAAATGTCTTTCGTAAAAATCACTGAGTTACCGGCAATTAATGAAACAGTTTTACCATTGACAGCTGGCGATGTAATGCCCATCGTTCACGGGGACACAACCTACCAAGTTAAGCTGTCAACATTACAGGCTTCT
>Ga0181352_1001163_pt1 | contig 10493 bp, 12 predicted proteins | sample Fa13VDMLBSN_FD_130103 | JGI IMG/M metagenome (GOLD analysis project Ga0181352, IMG submission 130103) | Freshwater viral communities from Lake Michigan, USA - Fa13.VD.MLB.S.N | ecosystem: Environmental > Aquatic > Freshwater > Lake | place: USA: Michigan | collected 2013-09-23 | reverse complement strand
GGTTGCGGTAAATTTCTTCAAGCTATTAGAAGTTATGCATGCAGCAAAGGAAAAAAAAGAAGGTTTTTTTTTTGTTTTTTTTTTGTTTTTTTTTTTTTAAGTATAGTTAGGTGTTTTGTTCTATGTTCTACGATTTTTGAGGGTATGGGGGGTTTTTGAGGTACTTTTTTCTGCACTTGGTGTGCGCAACCCCGCAACAAGAAAAATTCGTTTTTAGGACCGTCATTTTGCCGGATTCACTAGAACATAGAACAAAACGACTTAAGTGCTTGATTCTAAAGAGGAATTTTTGTTCTATTTTTTGTTCTGTTCTAAAGGGGGGGTTTAGAACATGTCAAGTTTCCATCGAATTACAAAATCGATCAGTAGATGTAGTGAGCTAAATATTTTTTTGTTCTATTTATCTCATGTCCTTTGTATAGTAAGGGGCCTCGCACCGACATAAGTTTGTTCTATTTATCTCTCGACATCAATTTTAGGAATCGAAATTTAATATAAACAGATAAAAAGCAGTTTTGTTCTACGCGCTTTGCCTTACGTCCAGTTAGACATGTAGCAGCAATGAAAATTTGTTCTACGCGGTATTGACTTGTACGCTTAGATTTTCTATAAGAAAGAGCTAACCCAAAAATTTGTTCTACGCGGTATTGACTTGTTATTATAAATTCTTGAACCACAAGAACGTTAAGTAAGCGGCTTGAGGCCAGTTCTCATCCTGCCGTGCGCCATCCGACCCCCAAATACGTACGCGAAAGTTACGTAACTCGCTTAACCGCGCCCACCCGCACGCGCGCGACAAAGTGTAACTGGCATCAAAACTTTGAGGCCAAAAAAAGGCGGGAGCCGAAGCCCCCGCCCTGTCCTACCGGTCGATCAGACCTTGGTCAGTTTGACCCAGACCTTATCCCACTCTTTCGATACCGTGTCCATCGGAACCCGCGACTTATAGATGTCGAGGAAAATCCTCTGGGCTAGTGCCATACGCTCCGGGTGCGCTGTCTCATCGTTCCGATTCGACTTTGCCACCTTGCAAGACTTCAGCATATCGCCGAAAGTCTCTTCGACTTTGACCACGGTATCCTTGACCGCGCTGCGAGCCCGCGGCGACTTGGGTTCGCTATCCTCGATCGCCCGTTCAAGTTTTCGAAACTTTTCGGTCTTGTAGTTCGAGAACGCTTTCCGAACGTCGACCGCAATCGCGTGGTATGCGGCTTGCCACGCTTTCGGCATCACCGATGCATCGGCGGTCGCGGTCTTGAACTTCCCGAACAATTGTTGACTCTGGGCCATGACATAACCCGCCGAAAGCGTGAACCGTTCACCCTTCGCATCAGCGTTGTCGACCGTCTCAGGAACGAAGTTCGCGCCCTGTCCTTCTTCAAGAACGATAAAGGTTCGCGGCTTGAACTTGTTCTGACCCCAGACCGACAGGAAACCCGCTTCGAGTTCCGAGAACGTATCGGGATGGGTCTTGCGGGTCATCCCCGCAGCGTAGGTCGGTTGACCCTTCAGCCATAGAACCATGCCCTGCACATTCTCGACGTGCTGATCGTCATTCTCAGCGAACCGAGCCGCGAAGTCCCGGAGGGACGCGAAAGTCTTGATTGTTTCCATTTTGCTCTCCAAGCAAAGTACCGGACAGCGGCGCGGATACGGAATGTATCTGCTAGAGAACCGCCAGCCGATGGGATGAATTGTCCGCTCAAGAACGCTATTTGTCAAGCTACAAGCCCAAGAACGCTACTTAACGCCCGCGCCCGCGCGCAATTCGAGACCAGTTCTAACCTAGTGGCGAAGCCACTCTGTTGTCGCGCACGCGACGACGTGTAACTGGCATCAAACGGCCCAAAAAAAGAGCGGGTGGCTTGCGCCACCCGCCCTGTCCTACCAGATCATCACTCGCAGATGATCTCGAACTTCTCTTCGACTACCGTCTTGATTTCCTCCCCGACCTTGACCTTGCGGCATGTCGGGTTGTCCTCTTTCGCGTAGCCCACAATCCGGACTTCGATATCACCGTACCGGAACACGTAGGTGCGCCTGAGCGACTCGGCCTGTTCTTTCGTCTCTTGCGTCCAATCCGCAAGATCGATCAGCCGTTCGAGCCTACCCATGAACTCGCCGTCCTTGAACCCGTCCAGATCATAAAAGTATTCCGAAACGCTGATCTGGTTATTCGACCAGTAGGACGGGCTGACCGTCGCTTCCGGGAAGATATCCAGAACCGCATTCAAGAGCGGGTCATTCTCGGCTTTGATTAACAGCATCATGGCCTTGTTTGCGGTTTCGATATGCAGGGCCGCGCTCTTTACTGCATTGACAAGTGCTGCCTTCATTTGCTTTTTCCTTAGCAAATATCGGTCAGTCAGCGCAGATGCATCGCATCTGCTAGGGAACCGCCAACCGATGAGTGAATTATGGGGCATCTGGCTCTATATGTCAAGTTATAAGCCCAATCTCGCGCACGCCTGCCGGTTCGGCCTTTCAGTTGGAGCGCACGCGACAACGTGTAACTGGCATCAAACGACCCAAGAAAAGAGCGGGTGGCTTGCGCCACCCGCCCTGTTAATCAAGCATCCTGATCACGGCCAGCCCAACCGCGCTGGCCAAGAAGAAAATCGCTACGCCAATCGCCCCGGCGAGGGCAACGCCCCCGCCCATACCAATCAGGGCGATTATTGACCAATCTACGACTCTTTTTGCATTTTCCATTTCACTACTCCTAAAGGTGGGGGCCGAAGCCCCCGGTTTATTACTTGAACATCCGGCACCGGAAGGTGCCGTTAGGCCCTTCCACCTCGACGGTTCTAACCCGTCGAATCATGGGCCGACTCAGCGGCCCTGCCACATCGACCTCTTGCCAGCCGTCATCCACCCACCGCGCGGGTGCGTGGGACGCTTCACTTCCTCCCTTCATCCAGATACCGTTCACCCCATCGGGGTACCCGGCTTGGAGGAGAGCTATGTGCAGCCCACCGGGGAGCTGCTGCCAATCCCTAAACAGGGAGTGGATCGTGTCCTTATCCATTATGTTCTCCAAAAGAGGGGGCCGAAGCCCCCGGTTGAAATCACTCGGGCCAATCTTCGTCAATCTTTTCCATGACCCGGATGATCCTGCTAACCCGATCTTGAATCTCCCCGATCTTCATGTTCCTATATTCAATCGGATGCGATCTGTACCGCTTCTCTACATACTCACGGACAGGCGACCGTGAGTATGCGTACTCACGCAGCACATATGCCACCGCATCCGCCGTCCCCCTCGTGAGGGTCAACGTGATATGTGCTTTTGCATTTCGCGCCATGCTCTCCCGCAGTATGCGGGTAAGCTCTGGGTTGTCCGGGCCAGATACCGCTTCACGCAGTATGCTCAGTTCTTCATTGTCCATGATGCTTCCCTTGTAGTGCCGCTCGCCCAATGCTTGCGGCATGGGATGAACTATAGGCTATAGCCCCCCATATGTCAAGTTTTAGACCCCAAACCATCGCACCCCACACCCCCCAAAGCCAAATGAGCCTCCTGCGCGCCCCCCATACCCCAAGATACACACAAACACCACCTCATTTTTCACCATTACTTTACTTATACCCCCCACCACCCCCCTTCATTTATAGGATTTACCCCCCTTCATTTATAGGATTTACCCCCCTTAGGAGTCCCAACCTCCCCTAATGTCCACCCCCTATTTACATTTTTATTCTGTGATATATACTCCGCTCATGGATGCCTTATTACCACCCATTGATACTGATATTCCGATCCCGGCTAGCGCCTTAGATGCTATGCCGCCCCTATCCCCGACTGAAGAATTGCAGATGCGGGCCAATGTAGTGAAGCTGATGTCTGATTTAACGGGCCAGCCTATTACTATTAGTGGGGATCAACAGGCCGAAGCAGAGCAATTGGCCAGAGAAATGGCGGAAAATCCCCAGCATAGGCCCACATTTTCTAAGTATCAGAACGAGACTCTTGCGTATCTGGCCGGATTAGTGGCTCAGATGAATACCGCTATCGTAGATGACCTCGCTGATCTGAAGATGTACGTGGTTAATAAGCTCGTTGCCGAAGTCGAGAATGCAAAAGACCCTAAGACTAGAGTTGCTGCTCTATCTAAACTGGGTGAAATCGACGGTGTTGACGCCTTCAAGAAGCGCAGCGAGATGACGGTCAAGGTTTTGCCGATTGAGGAGGTGGAAAGAGAGCTTCTTACCACCTTAGAGAGCATCGAAAGCCGATATATTGACGTTGAAGCCCGTGAAGTAGTCGAAAACGAGCCTGAAAACGAGTGAAACTTAGCCAAGAACAGCTATTTAAGCTTCGGCAGGCCCTGCCGAACATGCCAGATAAGGAAAAAAGGCGTACTTTAGAGCTTTTGCGGACTTATCAGGCCCAAATTACGCAGAAATTAGGCAAAGATTCATTCTTAGACTTCGTAAAACACGTATACCCCGGCTATAAGGTGGGTCCGCACCACCTGAAGCTGATTCAGATCTTTGAAGCGATTGCCCGAGGCGAAAAAAAGCGGGTGATTGTGAATATTGCCCCTCGTCACGGCAAGTCAGAACTCATCTCGTATCTAGCTCCAGCGTGGTTTCTCGGTAAATACCCCGAGAAAAAGAACATTATGTCCTCTCATACCGCTGATTTGGCCGTGAATTTCGGTCGAAGAGTGCGGAATTTGGTCGGAAGTGACTCCTACAAGGACATTTTCCCGCAGGTAGAGCTGCAAGCCGACTCAAAGAGTGCCTCTAGATGGGGTACTAACTTCATGGGCGAGTATTTCGCTATTGGTGTCGGTGGTGCGCTAGCCGGTCGAGGTGCCGACCTCTTCATTATTGATGACCCTCATTCTGAGCAAGAGGCTAAAACGGGCCGTCCAGAGGTGTTTCTACCTGCTTGGGAATGGTTCCAGTCTGGCCCTATTCAGCGTCTGATGCCGGGTGGGGCGATTATTGTGGTGATGACACGCTGGTCAAAGCTGGATCTGACCGGACAGATCGTCACGCAGATGGAAAGAGAAGATGGCGTAGATAGGTGGGAGGTGATTCAGTTCCCAGCTATTAAGGATGATGGCGAGGCTTTATGGCCCGAGTTTTGGCCGGTTGAAGAGCTTCTGTCCAAAAAAGCAACTCTGGATATACGGTACTGGAATGCCCAGTACATGCAGGAGCCGACAGCAGAAGCAGGTGCTCTTATTAAGCGTGAATGGTGGCAGATGTGGACTAAGGATGACCCACCACCGTGTGAGTTCATTATTATGAGCCTAGACGCTGCTCAAGAAACTAATAATAGGGCTGACTACAACGCGCTTACTACTTGGGGCGTGTTTTTTAATGAGGAATCTAACAATTATGCCATCATTTTGCTCAATTCTATAAAAAAGCGTTTGGAGTTTCCCGACCTTAAAAAGCTTGTTATTGAGCAATATAAGGAGTGGGAGCCGGATACGTTTATCGTTGAGAAGAAATCTAATGGCGCGGCTCTGTATCAGGAGCTACGACGGATGGGCGTGCCCGTGGGTGAGTTCACACCGGGTAAGGGTCAGGACAAGATAAGTCGTGTTAATGCAGTCTCTGCGCTATTTGAAGGGGGAGTAGTTTTTGCCCCTGACAGGCGTTGGGCCAAGGAAGTTATTGAGGAGTGCAATGATTTTCCTAGTGGAGCAAACGATGACCTCGTGGACTCAACCACGCTTGCCCTGTTAAGATTCCGTCAGGGCGGGTTTATCCGGTTGCCGACGGATGAGCCGGAGGATGATTTCCTCTACAAGTTCCGTAAAAAAGCTGCTTACTACTAGGGATCAATATGGCTACGAACATCGACAAAGCTCTGTACTCTGGTATGCCCGCTGGGCTTGCTGCTGTTGAGGATGTAGAGCCGATTGAGATCGAGATTGAAGATCCTGAGTCAGTAGAGATTAGTGGCCCCGGCTTTGATCTGACTATTGAAGAAGGCTACGACGAGGACGAGTTTGATCGAAATCTGGCAGAGGATATGAGCGAGGCACAGTTGGCCTCACTTGCTTCTGAGCTGTCTGCTGATTTTGATTCAGATATTGCGTCACGTAAAGACTGGGTGCAGACCTACGTCGATGGGCTTGAGCTGCTTGGCATGAAGCTCGAAGAGCGGATGGAGCCTTGGCCCGGTGCGTGCGGTGTGTATCACCCGCTGCTGTCTGAAGCAGTTGTGAAGTTTCAGGCTGAGATCATGATGGACACTTTCCCGGCTGCTGGCCCGGTAAAGACTAAAGTGATTGGGAAAGACACGCCTGAGAAAAAGAAAGCCGCTGAGCGTGTTCAGTTGGATATGAACTATCAACTGACGGAAGTTATGCCTGAGTACCGACCTGAGCATGAGCGGATGCTGTGGGGTCTGGGGCTTGCAGGTAATGCGTTCAAGAAGGTCTATTTTGACCCGTCGCTCGATAGGCAGGTGTCGATCTATGTGCCCGCTGAAGATGTGGTGGTGCCATACGGCGTGTCTAGCCTCGCGGCGGCGGACCGCGTGACGCATGTAATGCGCAAGAACGAGAACGACCTCAAGCGCCTCCAGTATGAGGGGTTCTATAGAGATATTGATCTGGGTAATCCCGTCGCTGTTCTCGATGAAGTCGAGAAGAAGATTGCTGAGAAGATGGGGTTCCGGGCTACGCAGGATGACAGGTTCAAGCTCCTTGAGATGCAGGTGTATCTAGACCTCGAAGGTTATGAGCACGCAGACGAGGAGACTGGAGAGCCAACTGGTATCAAACTGCCGTACATCGTCACTATTGAGAAAGGGACGAACAATGTTCTGGCGATCAGGCGCAACTGGAGGCCGGAGGATAAGAAGTTCAAGAAGCGCCAGCACTTTGTTCACTACCCGTATATCCCCGGTTTCGGTTTTTATGCGTTTGGTCTCATACATCTTGTCGGTGCTTTCGCTAAGTCTGGCACTTCTCTGCTTCGTCAGCTTGTTGACGCTGGCACTCTATCTAATCTCCAAGGCGGCTTCAAAACTCGTGGTTTGAGGGTCAAAGGTGACGACACGCCGATCAGCCCCGGAGAGTTCCGAGATGTAGATGTGCCTAGCGGTACGGTGCGCGACAACATCATGCCGCTGCCGTACAAAGAGCCGAGCATTGTCTTGGCGCAGTTGCTAGAGAAGATCATCGAGGAAGGCCGCAGGTTCGCTGGTGCAGGTGATCTCAAGCTCGCAGACATGTCCTCGCAGACTCCGGTTGGTACGACGCTGGCTATCCTTGAGAGAACTCTTAAGTCGATGAGCGCGATCCAAGCGCGGGTTCACTACGCGATGAAAGAGGAGTTCCAGCTCCTGCGCGACATCATCAGGGACTACACCCCTGCTGACTATGACTATGAGCCGGAGGAAGGCAACCGGCACGCTAAGCAGTCGGACTATGACTATGTGGAGGTGATCCCGGTCAGCGACCCGAACGCAGCGACAATGGCGCAGAAGGTTGTGCAGTATCAGGCTGTGTTGCAGTTGGCGCAGGGCGCTCCCCAGCTCTATGACATGCCGCTGCTTCACAGGCAGATGCTCGAAGTGTTGGGCATCAAGAACTACCAGAAGCTTGTGCCCATGCAAGAGGACATGAAGCCTCGTGATCCTGTGACTGAGAACATGAACATGCTCAACAGCAAGCCTGTTAAAGCGTTCCTCTATCAAGATCATCAGGCACACATCGCTGTTCACATGGCGATGGCTCAAGACCCGCACGTCCAGCAGTTAATTGGTCAGAACCCTCAGATGGCTCAGCAGTTGATGGCTGCTGGCTCTGCGCACATCGCAGAACACCTTGGGATGGAGATGCGCAAACAGATGGAGCAGGCGATGGGCTTCACGCTGCCTGCGTACGAGGAAGATGCGGATGAGGTAATGATGACGCCTGAGATGGAGGTGCAAGTATCTCAGCGGGCTGCTATGGCGGCACAACAGCTCCTGCAACAGCATCAACAGCAGGCACAGCAGCAGAAGAATCAGCAGATGGCACAAGATCCGTTGATCCAGCTTCAGCAGAAAGAGCTTCAGATCAAAGAACAGGATCTACAGAGAAAGTCGATGAAGGACCAGAGCGATGCGCAACTCAAGGCTGCTCAGATCCAGCTTGAGGCAAAACGTCAGTCTGGGCAAGAGCGAGCTGAGGGTGCAAAGCTAATCGCTAAAGTAATGACCGACGAGACCAAGCTACGTAATGCACATGAGTCTGAAGGGTTCCGTGGTGCGCTGGACATGATGAAACATCAGAGACAGCAAGAGCATCAGGCACAGCAGCCTCAACAGATGAAACAAAAACCCCCCACTGGGAAAAAACCTAAATGAGCTACGAGGTTCAGAAAGCCTTAAGCGTAGTTGCTAGCGAGATTGACCAGAAGGTCAAACAGATCCAAGAGTTCCTTGCGGGTGGTTCCGTGAGGAGTTTCGAGGAGTATCAAGGGCTGTGTGGGCAAATTAAAGGTCTACTCACCGCCCGGTCGTACATTCAAGACCTTACACACCATATGGAGAGTTCTGATGAGTAATGTTGATCTAGGGCAGGCCATCGACCTGTCTGCGGTCATGCACAAGCAAGCAGAGGAAAAGGCTAAGCAGTTGCCTAAACCGGCTGGCTACAAGATCCTGTGTGCGATCCCTGAGCAAGAAAAGGAGTATGACAGCGGTCTGGTCAAGGCAGATGAAACGGTTCGCTACGAAGAGATGCTTACTACGGTCTTGTTCGTGGTTGATCTGGGCGCTGACTGTTATAGAGACACCGTTAAGTTCCCTACTGGCCCTTGGTGCAAACAAGGCGACTTTGTGCTCGTTCGACCTAATGCTGGAACTAGGTTGGTCATTCACGGTCGTGAGTTCAGGATTATTAACGATGACTCCGTAGAAGGTGTTGTCGATGATCCCCGTGGCATCAAACGTAAGTAAGGAGCTAAGACATGGCTATTAAAGACGAATACAAATTCCCTGACGAGATCGAAGATAAGAAGGCTGATAAGGATGAGCCTGAGCTGAAGATTGAGGTCGAGGGAGAAGAGGCTGAACTGAAGATCGAGGTGGAGGATGACGCTCCTCCTGAAGATCGGAATGTAGATCCCCTGCCTGAGAATATTAAAGAGGATCTTGAGCAAGCCGATGAGTCGGCGGATTACTCTAAGAATGTTCAGCAGAAGTTCAAGCAGTATAAGAAGGCTTGGCACGACGAGCGTCGGGCTAAGGAAGCCGCCTTTAGGGAACAGCAAGAGGCACTAACCGCTGCTCAGCGCATTCTCGATGAGAATAAGAAACTCAAAGAGCTACTTCAGAGCGGTGAGAAAGAGCTGCTAGATACCTATAAAACTTCCGCTGAAATGGAAGTCGATAAGGCTGAGCGTAACTATAAAGAGGCTTATGACGCAGGTGACTCGGAGAAACTTCTGGAAGCTCAGAAGGAGATGATCCGGGCGCAGTTGAAACTTGATAAGGCTAAGAATTTCAAGCCTACTTTACAAGTAGAAGATAATGATGTAGAAATAGCGCCTAAGACAGTTCAGCAGCCGAAGGTACATCCTAAAACTGCTGAATGGCTGGCTAAGAATCCGTGGTTCGATAGCCCCTCAAAAAAGGCTATGACCGCATATGCGCGGGAGTATCACGGTGAATTAGCGGTGCAGAATGGTCCGGGTTATGTAGGCAGTGATGAGTACTTTACCCGGATTGATAAGGAGATGCGGAGGCGGTTCCCAGAAGAATTCGCTGATGCTAATCCTAAAAACGACGAAGATAAAACTCGTCGTACACGGCCTAGTACGGTGGTTGCACCTGCAAGCAGAAGTACCGGTCCTAAGACTGTGAAACTTAAAGGTTCGCAGGTTGCGCTGGCTAAGAAGCTGGGAATCACCAACGAACAGTATGTTCGTGAAGTTCTGAAACTGGAGGTTTGAGATGAGCGAAGCGAATAGTAGGTTATCGCGTGAGATGCAGACGAGAGCTGTTACGGAACGCCCGAAACAGTGGATGCCTGCTGAGACGCTGCCTGAGCCGGATAAACAGCCCGGTTATGCGTATCGTTGGGTACGGACATCTACGCTTGGCAATCTTGATCCTCGGAATCTCTCCGGCAAACTCCGTGAAGGTTGGGAGCCCGTTGCCGTAGAAGAACAGCCAAAATTCAAATTGCTCACTGATCCCAATAGTCGCTTCAAGGATAATATTGAGATTGGTGGGTTGCTGCTCTGTAAGACTCCGGTTGAGCTGGTGGATCAGCGTAATGCTTACTATCAGAACCAAGCGGATAAGCAAACAGAAGCAGTAGATAACACTCTCATGCGCCAGAGTGACCCGAGGATGCCGCTCTTCAAAGAGCGTAAATCCACGACAAGCTTTGGTAAAGGTATCTAATTTTAGGAGCTTTTCATGGCTTACCCTGTGATCGACGCCCCTTACGGGCTAAAGCCGATCAATTTGATCGGAGGTCAGGTGTTTGCGGGTTCCACCCGTGAATATCCGATTACGTACAACTACT
>Ga0181352_1001162_pt1 | contig 10495 bp, 21 predicted proteins | sample Fa13VDMLBSN_FD_130103 | JGI IMG/M metagenome (GOLD analysis project Ga0181352, IMG submission 130103) | Freshwater viral communities from Lake Michigan, USA - Fa13.VD.MLB.S.N | ecosystem: Environmental > Aquatic > Freshwater > Lake | place: USA: Michigan | collected 2013-09-23 | reverse complement strand
TATTATTTAGAAGTCATTTGGAATAAAGCTAGAAACAACTTTGAGCTATTACATTTTCCTTACAACAATTTACGTAAGGCAAAAGATGCGGATGGCTATTGGTATTCAAAAGACTGGTCCAAACAAAAGCAAAGTCCTGAAGAAACTGATTTAGAATACATCCCTTTATTTGATCCAGAAAAACCAACAGGCAGACAAATATTTGTTTCAAAAGAATATAGACCTGATTTAGATGCTTATCCATTGCCTGATTATGTGGCTTCGGCTGTATATGCAGAAGTAGATGTTGAGTTGTCTAATTATCGTTTAAATGCGATTAAGAGTGCTTTTAATGCAGGTACTATTCTTAATTTCTCAAATGGTAGACCAACTGAAGAAGAAAAAGAAGAAATCGAAGCAAGGCTAAAAGAGAAATTTACAGGCACAGATAGAGCAAACAGTTTACTAATTACATTTAGTGGCAACAAAGATTCTGCGCCTACAATTGAACATTTAACGCCTCAAAATGTAGATGCACAATTGACTGAGTTAAACGACCAAGTAATACAAGAATTAATTATAGGGCATCACATTCCTAATCCAATGTTAGTTGGAATTAAAACAGCAGGAGAGTTAGGAACTAAAGACCAAATAAATGATAGTTATGAGTTGTATAAGAATACTTATATTATTCCTAATCAAAAAGAAATAGAGAAAGACTTTAACTACTTACTTAAATTAAAAGGATTCTCAAATCGTATTTATTTAAAAGAATTAGATCCTATCGAAGAGCAGTTACCTATTGAAGAAAAAATTAAGGTAATGACTAAAAATGAGGTTAGAGAAATGTACGGTTTGCCTCCATTAGAAGAAGAAGTTAAGCCAATTATTTCAAGTGCCATTCATAGATTTGAAGACCAAGTATGTGAACATTCTTTTGCCTCAGAAAGTGAAATTGATGAAGTAATTGAAATCTTTAAAATGTTTGGCGATGATAGAGAAAACTATGAGGTTATAGAGCAAAAGTTTATGAACGAAGAAAATCGTTTTGATTTTGCAGTTGATATTTCTCCGTTAAGTAAACAAATTAAAAGAGACATTGTTGGCTTATTAGATAAAGACCCATTAATGGATAACAAGACGATTGCAGATACTTTAAGAATAAAAGAAGATAGAGTTTCAGACTTAATCAATGACATGGTTAAAGAAGAACTAATTAAGGTTAAAGAGACAAATGCAGGTGGTCAAAAAAAAGATGTAAGAGTACCAACAATAGAAGCTATCAGAACATCAAATAGATTAGGCACAGATACCGAAGATTACAAAATAATGTACACTTACGAATGGAGGTCAGGAGTTAAACCTGACAAAAGAAATTCTCGTGAGTTCTGTGTTAAGCTATTAGATGCAAATAAAATGTATTCTAGAGCGCAAATAGAACAGATTAGTAAGATAGTTGGTTATGATGTTTGGAATTATCGTGGTGGTTGGTGGACTAGAAAAGGCGGACAAACAAGAACACCTTTTTGCAGACATATTTGGAGTGCTAACGTTGTAAAAATAAAAAAATAATGGCAACAGTATTATTATTAACAGCAACATACATTAAGGATTACACATTTGTTGATCCTAATGTAGATGAAAAATATCTTAGAATTTCTATTGAAGAAGCTCAAAAGATTCACATTAGAAATTATATTGGTTCGGGTTTATATGATGAAATAATAAGCCAAGTAAGCACAAATACATTATCGGCTTTAAATACAACCTTATTAGACAATTATATTATTCCTGCTCTTAAATGGTGGGTAATGGTTGAAGCTGCACCCTTTTTAACTTATAAGGTAACAAATAAGAACATTGTAAAAAAGAACAGCGACAACAGTACGGGAGTTGATTTTAATGAGTTAAATTCTTTTATGAATTTAGTTACTGACAAAGCACAATACCATACTAAAAGATTAATTGATTATTTATTTGAGTATTCGGACCAATACCCTCTTTATGATAACCCTGGCGATGGCTTTGATACTATTTATCCACAAGGGTATTCTTACGAAGAAAGTATTTATTTAGGTCGTAATCGTTCAGTATTTAGCTATGAAGAAAAATTCGAAAAAAGAAAACGTTACTAATAAAAAGAGTGGTTATAAACTCTTTAATAAAATTGAAATATTAAAAAAATTTTTGAATGATAACGTTAAACCAAGTAATAAAAAATCTAAATAATATTGCAAACGCTCATTATCAAATCAATTCTTTTGGTAATGGTAGTGTTATAGAGTTCGCAACAAGCGGAATAACTGAATATCCTGCAATGTGGGTAGATTATGAACCACCTGTATTACAAGGGAATGCCTATACTCATGTTTTGCGTATCTATGTAATGGATAGATTGATTAAAGGCAAACAAAACGAGTTAGAACTATTCAGCGACATTCAGCAAATATGTTTAGATATTATTGCACAGCTTAACTCAACTATTTATGGTTGGAAATTAGTAAGTGATAATGTTACTTTAAATCCTTTTAGTGAACCTAGATTTGATGATGAAGATGCAGGTTATTACTTTGATATAAATCTAAAAGTACCTTTTACTTATGATAGATGCCAAATACCATTTGATTCAACTATAACGAACGCAGGAACATCAAACCTAGTTACTATTGTAAATCAAAATGGAACTGTTATAACGACTTTAAAAGGCGGTGAAACTTATACGGTGATACAGGTTAGTGGAATAGATGGAGGGGCTTCAAATACAACTTATACAAATACGATAATACAAGCATGAGTACAATAACAGCACAGATACAACTTAGAAGAGATACTTCTGCAAATTGGACTTCAAACAATCCTATTTTATTAGCAGGTGAAATGGCTTTGAGTACAGATGTACTTTATTCAGGAACAGACCAACCACGTTATAAGATAGGCAATGGAGTTGATACATGGTTAAATTTAGACTATGTGCCTGAAGGTGGAACATCATCATATCCTGAAAACTTATTTTTAACAGTTGTAAATAAAACTGGAGATAATCTTTTAGCAACAGGTTACAAAGTTTTAAAAGTTCAAGATGCGCAAGGACAAAGATTAGCAGTTGATTATGCATTAGCAGATAGCAACGGAAACTCAACAGATACAATTGGCGTTGTTTATGAAAATATAAACAATAATCAAAGCGGTAGAATAGTTGTAATTGGTGAGTTAAGCGGATTAAACACAACGGGAAGTTTGCAAGGTGAAACATGGAACGATGGGGATGTACTTTATCTTAGTTCATCAACACCTGGAAATCTTACAAAAGTACAACCGATTGCTCCAAATCATTTAGTTGTTGTTGGCTATGTTGTTTACGCTCATGCAAACCAAGGTAAAATATATTGTAAGGTACAAAACGGGTGGGAAATCGGGGAGCTTCATGATTGCTACTTGCCAAGTCCTAATAACAATGACGGAATATTTTGGAACTCAACTACTACTCGTTATGAGAATAAAAGCATTACAACTGTTTTAGGCTACACCCCTTATTATACTTTAGACAAAAATAATGTTAACGTTTCTTTAACAGGAACAACTACAGAAACTATTTTAGATTCATCGTTAATTACTGGCGGCACAATAGAAGCGAATGATAGAATAATTATTAATGTTCGAGCTTTACCAACTGGTGTTAGTGGAAATAAAACATTAAAGGTTTATGCAAATGATACATTAACTTTAACAGGAGCAACCTTAATAGCTACTTACACATTTACAACAACATCTGTTTTATTTGTTAGAAATATTGTTTTTAAAAATAGTGTAAGCTCACAAAACGTAATTACACCATCAGCATCGGCAGCTTCAGATGTTCAAAGCTCTTTTACAAGCGGCAATTTTTCAACGTTAAGTATAAATTTTGCAACTAATAAATACATTATTTTAAGCGGACAGTTAACTGTAGGAACAGATACTATCACAATAAATGATTCATATTTAAACTTAGTAAGATGATAATAATTAAAGCAATAAATAATGGCGAATTTATAGAGCCTGAAAGGACTTTAACGATTGAAGAAAAAGCAACCGTTACATCAGCAATTTGTAATGGTATAGAATATATTTATTACCAAGGTGATGAACCTTTACAAGTAGAATAAAATTTGGTACTTTAAAAAATAAACAACATGGCAAACGCATTAAGACTAACAGCAAATGGTGGATGTGAGTATATTGATAACACAGTAGCAAGAACAGGCAAGAAATATTACTGCTTTATTGTTCAAGCTGATACAGTTGTAGCTACATTAACAGGTGGCTTTGCTCCTGATACTACAACTAACTATTTAACATCAATTGGGTTAAGTGGTAAAACATTAAAACAAGGTGCAATTATTTATGCTCCTGGTGATGCTGTTTTTACTAATTTGACTTTGACATCAGGTTCAATTATAGCTTATTCAGAATGAGACTAAGTTTGGGTATAACACCTAGAAGCTATGTACCATTAGGAGGTGCTTCAACAGATGCAGATGCACAAGCTTTTATTACTGCTGCTGGAATAACAGATGCGACTCAAAAAAGTGCAGTTAATCAACTTGTTTTAGATTTAAAAAGTGCTAACATTTGGACTAAAATGAAAGCTATCTATCCTATTGTTGGAGGAACAGCATCAACTCACAAATGGAACTTAAAAGATCCGCGCGATCTCGATGTTGCGTTTACATTAACTTTTGCTACTGGTTGGACTCACGCATCAACAGGAATGACTCCAAATGGTGCTACTTATGCTAATACTTTTTTAGTTCCAAGTTCTGCAATTACATTAAATTCTGTTCATATCAGTTATTATTCAAGAACAAATATAACACCTGCTGCATCTACTGATATTGGTTCATGGACAAACACATCAACTAATTATACGTTACTAGCGTTAGGAACAACTTTAGGTTCTTATGCTGGTTTGCAGCAAACATCATTTAGTGATTATCCTGTTTTTACTGATGCTGACTCTCGTGGCTATTATATAGCAACAAGAACTTCATCATCATTATCAAGTATATATAAAAATGGTTTATTAAAAGACACAAGCGCACAGGCTTCTACTGGGAATGGTAGTAATAGTTTTTATATTGGTAGCGGAAATGGTAATACCCCAAATTACTCAACTAAACAATGCGCCTTTTCATCAATAGGCGATGGATTAACAGATACAGAAGCGGCAAATTTAACAACAGCGGTTCAAAATTACCAAACAACTTTAGGGAGGCAAGTATAATGGAGGGCAGAATAGTAACAAACCAACAAGCAAATGACTTACAAGGGGTATTCATTGATGCTGATACATTTTTTAATTTTGTACAAGATATAAACGGAGTTTACTTTTTATTTCTAAGTGAGCAAGATGAAATTGATGTGGCGAAAACGGAATACTCTTATTTATTAGATATTCCATTAAGTCCTTATACACCACCACCAACACCACCAATACCATGAAAGAAACTTTAGAACTTATAAAGAAATATGGTGCAACTGCTGTTTTAGTTTTATGGCTATGGCATACGCACAACAGAGTTGCTAACTTAGAACAAAAGCTTTTTAATTGTTTGGAGCGTGATAGATACGAACAATTCTATATTAGACCAAACGAAGCTATATTACCTAAAAAGATAGAAGATGAAACTAAAAGTAGTTAGAGAAATAAAAACCGATATTAGTACAATTGGAAGGCTTTTCGTAAATGAAAAGTTTTTCTGTTATACACTTGAAGATAAAGATAGGGGATTGAAACAAACAGATAGTCTTTTATTTATTAATACTAAAAAAATATTTGGAGTTACTGCTATTCCTTCAGGGAATTATGAGTTAATAGTTAACCTTAGTCCTAAATTTAAAAGGATGTTACCTCGTATTCTTAATATAAAAGGATTTGACGGGGTTTTAATGCATAGAGGGAACTCGGCGGACCATTCGCTCGGCTGTATTTTAATAGGCTACCAAAAAGGCGAGAATGCGATATTCGATAGCACAAAAGCTGAGAATGATTTGGTTAATCTTTTGCTATTGCACAAAGATGAAAAACACTCCTTAGAAATAATTTAAATCAAAAAAGCCTCTCATTTCTGAAAGGCTTCGTTGTTCAAAGAATATTATTTTTTATGAAAAGAACGTATGCAAATATAATAAAAAATCTTTATGCCAAACTTTCTAAATAAAATATTTTCTGGTGGAGCTGGGCAAGTTGTTGAATCAGTAGCCAATGTAGTAGACAAATTTGTTCAGACTAAAGAAGAGAAAGATGCTGCTAACTTAGAGCTTCAAAAAGTGATTAATAGTCATTTAGAGGTAATGGAGCAAGAAGCTACTAAACAGTTAGAAGTACAGCAGAAAGAAATGGATAGCGCACGTAATCGTGAAATACAAATAGCAACAGCAGATAAAGCACCATTATTAAATAAGATAATTACACCTATTTTAGCATTATCAGTTATTGCTTTAACCTTTGTTTTATTTTATATTCTAATGTTTAAGCCAGTAGGAGCTGAAAAAGACATTATTATTTATGTTTTAGGCGTATTAAGTGCTGTATGTACTCAAGTAATTTCTTATTATTTCGGGAGTTCTCAAGGTTCTGCCCAAAAACAAACACAAATCGACAAGATGATTAAGTAAAATTTTACCATTGATTTTCAAGTAGTTAGCAATTATTATAAAAAATAGTTGCTTTTTTTTGTTGTTTATATTTAAAAATGCTTTATATTTGCTTAATAATTAAAAACAAAGAATATGAAAGCGCACGAAATAATAAAAAAAATTAACCCTTCAAATTTAGTTTACAAAGCTTCTTATTATTATAAAATAGATGATATAACAGTAAGAGTAAGTAACCATTTACCAAAGGCTTACAATTGGGATGAAAATAATAATGGAGATAAGGCATTATTTATTTTTACAGATGAAATAGGAATGACAGAAATGCAAATAGAAAAATATTTAGAAAATGAATTTTCTGACATTTCCTTTCAATATGCTATTATTGATGATTTAGAAAACATTGGAGTAATTAATTATTTATCAAATCAACTATAAAAACAACAATTAAAAAAAAAGAACATGAAAGTAACAATTGAACGCAAGGAAAAAGTTGAAGTAGAAGTAAACTTACCTTTATTTACAAAAGACAAGTACTATTATTACATGATAGAAGAAAACAGAACTACAACTGTTTTGTATCACAAAGATGAGGTATCAATTCAAATGGTTAGCTATACAATGCAATTTCCATGTGCCTATGAGCAAATTGATAGTGAAGAATTTTTTAATGTATTAACACTTGCTAAAACTGAATTGCCATGTTAAATGATGAACTAAACTACTGGGAAAGCTACATTTACGATAAATTAGATGAGTATAATGCAGCTAACAATACTAAAGCTGATTTAGGCTTGTGGTATCTTGAGATGTTTATCAATGAAGAGTACACCACATTCGCATTAAACTTCTTAAATGATAAATGTGATAGGATAGGCAGCCACATAATAAAGCAAAGTATGAATCAGTATGAACTTGATTTTATAGCAAGTCTTGATAACGAATTAAACAAACTATATAAACAAATATGAAAATACCCAAACACATCAAAGACACAATAGATGAGTATTACTCATTCGGAGACCAAACTAAGTTAAAAAGGTTTGCCGATAAAAAAGGAAAGAAATTCAGCCTTGTAACTATTCACAAGGCATTTAAGTCAGGCGAATGTAGTGATGATTTACTGGACCTAATCAACGAATTTTATAAACAAAAAACTGCTAAATATGGAAACTAAAATGTACATGGAAAATATTCCAAAAGTTCAAATCAATAGGTTAATTAGAATATCTGAAATAGAAAAAGAATTAATTGAAGTTTGCGAGAAACTTGCAGATGCCGAAGAAGATATAAATTTTGAGTTAACTGATAAATATATTTCACTAAAAAAACAAATGGATATTTTAACTGATAATTATTTGTCTTATAATTTGATTTAAAATTAATTATTATTATATTTGTAAAAAGTTTATAACTATGAAAAAAACACAGAAACAAGCAGTACTGGATGCCTTACTAAGTGGCATCGCGGTAAATGGTTCTAATGCGTACGCCATTACAAAAAAAGAATGCAATCAGGGAACTCTTAACCTTCATAAGTTAATTGCAATGATCCGCAAATTAGGATATTCAGTTAATGAGCAATGGTTAAGAAACGAAAAAACAAAAAGCAACTACAAGCAATTTACAATCACCAACAAAAAACAAAAACATGGAAACTAAGAACAATTCAGGAGCAATCTTTAAGAATGCTAAAAAATCAAATGAAAAACAACCTGACTATAGAGGAACGGTAAACGTAAATGGTAAAGAAATGGAAATATCATTATGGTTAAAAGAAAGTCAAAAAGGTGTTAAGTATTTCAGCGCAGCATTTCAAGAACCATTTAAAAAAGAGAATGAGACAAAGACTTACTCAAACGAAACAAAGTACACTCCTAAAATAGAAGATGATGGGCTGCCATTTTAGTCTATTCACTACAAAAAAGTAAAAATAAAAAGAATTAAATCAATCTATTATGAAAACGAACGAACAATTATCATTAACTCAAAGATTACTTGAATTTCAAAAGCAAATTAATGTAATTAAAAAAGATGCAAAAAATCCACATTTTAAAAATACCTACGCTACATTAAAGCAAGTATTAAGTGAAGTTAAACCAATACTTAGCGAGGTTGGTTTATTAATTACTCAGCCAATAGATGAACGTGGAATAGGTACTGTTATCACAGATGGCAAAGATTCAATTGTATCTTTTATTCCTATGCCTAATGGATTACAACCTCAGCAATTAGGTAGTGCAATTTCTTATTTTCGCAGATATACCATTTGCTCACTTTTATCTTTAGAAATTGATGATGATGATGCAAATACTACAAATAAACCATTTGCTACTAAGGAAAATATCTTGAAAGCAAAACAAGGTGGTAATTCATTAAATAAGGTTAGAGAATATTATACAGTAACAAAAGAAATGGAGGCATACTATGAATCTTTATCAAATTAAAAACGAATACTTAACCCTTGCTTCACAACTGGAGCAAGGGGAATTAACTCCTGAAATTGAACAGCAATTGCAAATCAATGAGGAACAATTAAAAGAAAAAGCAATAAACTATGGTTATGTTATTAGATCATTTGAATATGATAATGATGTAATAGATGCTGAAATTAAAAGATTAAAACAATTAAAAGAGCAAAAAGAAAATGCAATTGATAAATTAAAAAATGCTGTTTCAGATGCTATGCAATTGTACGGAATAGAAAAAATTGATTCACCTACTTTAAAACTATCTTTTAGAAAATCAGAAAGTATTGAAGTATCTGATAATTTAGATAAAAAGTATTTTATTGAAAAGACTACTTTGCAACCTGATAAAAATGCAATAAAACAAGCTATAAAAGATGGTCAGCAAATACAAGGAGCAGTATTAGTTATTAATTATAATATACAAATCAAATAACATGGAAAATAAAACAGCGGTAGAATGGTTAAATAGTGAAATAGAACGATTAACTACAGCATCAGGAATACACATGAGTTGGCAAATGATGGACTCACTAATTAATGAAGCTAAAGAAAAAGAAAAAAAACAATTTGTTTATTTCTTTATGTGGTTTAGAGATAATGGAGAGAAATATATAGGATTAAGTATTGAGCAATTTGTTGAGGAATTTTACAAACAAAAATTTAAATAACATGGAAAAAGTACTAACAATTGAAGAAGCAAAGATTGAGTTTGAATCTCACATGCTTATAGCCTTATTTAAAGCAGCAGTTGAGCAGTCAACATTACTTACTGGCAAATACAAACAAAGAATGAAACAAGACTTCAATAGGTGGCAAAAAATAGGATTTATGTTTGTTGAAGAATTGGAAAAAAAGAACATGATACATGGAGAATATATGAATAAGCTATCTGATATTTATCACAATGTTAATTCAGGAATGCGTGATGAATTTTATAAAGGTTTGGAATAATACCACGCTTTATTAAGATACCCCCCCCTATATACTTGCATATGTAATTTTTTTAAAAAGATTTTTTTTGTAAAAATTTGGCAAAATAAAGCGTGAAAGCGTGGAAACCTTATTAATAAGGAGTTTTAATAAAATTAAAAGCGTGTTGAAAGCGGGGTAAAGCGGGGTAAAATATTTTAACATATTTTTTTTGTTTTTATAAATAATATTTTTATATATTTGCAGAACACAACAACGACCATGATTACGAAATTTAACTTTTACCCTCTACTTTGTTTAGCTTTTACTTGGTCGTTGAGCTTACATTGTAGGGGGTATATCTTTTTATGAAAGTAACAATATTTAAAAATATAAAGGAAACTTCAACTCCATTTATTCGTGATGTTGATTTTATTCTAAATAGGATTAGGAATGGTAATTCTAAAGATTTGATTAATCAAATTAGAAAAGAAACTAAT
>Ga0181352_1001161_pt1 | contig 10500 bp, 11 predicted proteins | sample Fa13VDMLBSN_FD_130103 | JGI IMG/M metagenome (GOLD analysis project Ga0181352, IMG submission 130103) | Freshwater viral communities from Lake Michigan, USA - Fa13.VD.MLB.S.N | ecosystem: Environmental > Aquatic > Freshwater > Lake | place: USA: Michigan | collected 2013-09-23 | reverse complement strand
TGCCACAGGGTTTGTGCAAACGTGCCACTGGCAAGCCACAGCAGTAGATGGCGAACACACAGCATCCATTTACTCAACAGCATCATGGGCAGATGGCACAGTAAACACGCCTTATGCAGACCTGACTCCAGAAACAGTTTTGGCATGGGTCTGGGCTAATGGTGTGGATAAGACTGCGACTTAAGCGGCTTTGGCGGCTAACATTGCTTTGCAAAAGAACCCTGTTCAGCTTTCTGGCACACCTTGGTAAGGAAACATCATGGCTATCGTTCTAGACGGCACAACGGGAATCACAACCCCTGATCTAACAGATACATCCCTTACATCAGGTCGGGTAGTCTATGCGGGTACTAGTGGTAACTTAACTGGTTCTACTGCTCTTACTTACAACGGAACTGATTTGCAATTTGCTTCTGGTTCTGGTTTGTTTACAAACACATCGGATGGAAGTGACACAGCGACACTAGCAATTGGTGGTGGCGGTGCAAATTCAAGTGCCCGTGGTAGCATTATTGAGTTTTATGGAAATGAAAACGCATCTGCTGGTGTGCTTGACATAACAAGTGGAAATGTTGCAAATAGTTATGTTCGCATTCAAGGTCGCTCATCCACCAGTTATATTCGTTTTGATACTAACACAACAGAACGTATGCGCGTTGACTCCTCAGGCAATGTAGGTATTGGGACGAGTTCGCCTACAACAAGACTTCATCTGTCGCAAAGCAATGCGGGCGGTTATGCTTCCGTAATTCTTTTATCAAACAGCGCTGATGCAGGGGCTGATAGAACAGGTATTTATGGTTCTGCCGCCCCCGGCAATGGTGTACCTTATAGAGGTGGAATTACATTTCATCCCGGTGCTACTGGAGGAGTTTCAATTCATACAGGAAACAACGCTTCCCCTTCAACTGGGCAAACCGCATATTTTTACTCTAATTTAACAGCGCAATTTACTACTTCAATTTCTGTCGGTGCGGCTTCCCCATCAACAAGCGGTGCTGGCATCACATTCCCCGCAACTCAATCAGCATCATCAGACGCTAATACGCTAGATGACTATGAGGAAGGGACTTGGACACCTAGTGATGGAAGTGGTGCGGGATTAAGTTTTACTACAACATTTGCCACTTACACAAAAATAGGTAGGCTTGTTACTTGTTCTGCAAAAATTGTGTATCCAACTACAGGTAGTACAGCACAATCACAAATAAATGGATTACCCTTTACTTCCAGTAGTAACAATCATGGAATTTCTACGATGTTGACGGATAGCGGAACATATCTTTCTAATATAGTACCCGAGTCTGTTGCATATCTTTATCCATATAATTTAACCGCTACTCGATTAACAAATGTAAATTTAACTGGAAAACTCTTAATTTTTACAATTTCGTATATTGTTTAATTAATCTGATTGGATTATCAGGTCGGACACTAACCAAAGGAAAATCATGTCACTTACCAAAACTACTGTAGTTGATCAAATCACAATAACCGAGAATGGCACAATTCTATATCGTGAAGCCACACGCATTATGGAAGATGGCAATCAAATCAGCCAGACCTACCATCGTTCAAGCCTTACACCCGCACAAGACCTGACAGGCGTTCCCGCTAATGTTGTTGCAATTTGCAATGCGGCTTGGACACCTGAAGTAATTGCGGCTTATCAGGCATCACAGGAAGTCACTACCTGAACTTAGTGGCAATAAGGAAAAGCAATGGAAATCGTATTGAAATTATCTGTAGAAGAAGTAAACTCTGTATTACAAGTTTTGGGTGAATTACCATCTAAAACAGGGGCTTGGCCATTGATTATCAAAATCAAGAATCAAGCTCAAGAGCAGCTTCCCAAAGAAGAACCGCCCGTTCAACAAGGCTAAAAAATGAGCGATTATTCCCGTCTAAGAACTCCATTTACATCAATGAGTTTTACTCCTGATGTGCCTAGTAACGCATTAGGCCCAAATGAATATAACAGCGGGAAAAACATAGAAGCTGATGTGCGTTGCATCAAGAAGATTTTTGGTGAAATTCAGATCGCTTCTACCATTACTGATATGCCCATCTTTATGGAAGGTGGGTTTCGCTCAGAAACATCTTGGGTATACATCGTAGCAACTCGTAATTCATCTAGCCAAGGTAAATGGTGGATGATTACTGCTACGGGTATATCCAATATTACGCCAGGCGTGGGGGCTAATCCTTCTGCCTTTATTGCAGGATATACAGAAGATATAAATATCACCACTTCTTGGGTTGGAAATGTCTTTTTTATCAATGACACTGTCCAAAACCCCATGTATTTCTTGCCAACAAGCAATGAAATCACTGTAACTCCTGATGCCTCATGGAATTATGATGTTGGCGTAACGTCTACAAGGGCAGCATTTGTTCGTAATTTTTGTTCTCCCAACGTGGGAAACATCCTCATTTCAGGCAATCTGACTAAAGTTATCGGTGGAACATCCTATAACTATCCTACAACTGTAAGATGGTCGCAAGCTTTTGCCAATCAAGGTTATCCTGTTACATGGGAGCCTACCCTATCTAACGTGGCCAACGAGCAAGAAGTTCCTGTTCGTGGTCCTTTGATTGATGGATTCTTTCTAGGAAGCAACTTTTATGTGTGTTCCTATTGGGATACAGTAGTTTTCTCACCTATTTCATACCAAAACAGTACTGCTCCTATCTTTGGTGTGCGTCTGTTAAACCAAGGCCGAGGATTGATTAACAATAATTGTTGGTCAAATACCGATGCTAATGTTTATGGCGTAGATGCCCGTGATATTTGGGTGTTTAATGGGTCTGAATTTACTTCTTTGGGCAACCAAAAAGTTAAAAATTACTTCTTTTCTAACCTAAGTCCTGTTTATGGAAATCGGATTTTTATGGTTAATAACACCCAAAAATCTCAGATTGAAATTTACTATCCTGATTTGACCTCTACAGGATGGTGCAACAAGATGTTGTCTTGGAGATATGACCTGCAGGTATGGAATGCCCCTAAAGACGTTCAAAACGCCTGTATGGGCACTGAAGGACCTCGTTGGGTAGACTCATCCCCCGATTACTATAATTTGTCTTCTAGAGCCGTTGTGTACGCTCGTGGAGGTGTTTCTAACTCTAGGTTGGTAGAGACAGCTATTGGCAACTCGTTTGTAGGTTCTGCCATTGATTCTGAATTTGAGCGCACTAACATTGCTTTGCAAACTGCCAATGGTCCTGTGCCTTATTCGTCTAAGGTCTACATCCACCGAGTTTTGCCTGAAATAGCGGGAACAGGTTCTATCAATATTACTGTTGGCGGGGCTAATTCCACGGCTCAAACTGCTGTTTATGGTGATACAGGTGTAACCATAATTGATACTGATACGCCTTGGGTTCCTACTCAGCAAAATACGTTTCGCACTGTGGCGGTTAAATTTGGTACAAATGATGCCACTGATACATGGAAAATGAGCGCATTAAATATGCAAGCAACTGTAACTGAGGATGCTTTCTAATGCCATTTGCACTTACCAATAATGCATCTCAATCTGAAATATCAGATGCGATTAATTATTTATTGGCCAACTTTGGACCTAATCTAGCTGCTGATCCTGATAATGGTCAGATTAGCGGTCCATCGGGTGTCATTATTGCGTATTTGTATAAGTACATTGCCGTCAAATATGCTGATAGTTTTGATGGATCTGTAAATTTTAGTAACAGTCCTACAGGTCGTTCTTACTATGGATTACGAAATAGTAATGATTCTGTAGAGTCTAGTAACTTTGCTGATTACATTTGGTATCAAGCCGCAGGTGGATTTGGCACTACTAAATTCCTGTTTTATCAAACAAGCGGTGGAAGACAGATTAACTTCTTTGTTGGCACTGCCGCTCCTGATTCCACTTATTTGCAAGAATCAGGATCTTCCATTGATTTAGATATAGTGACTACCACTACGGCATATAACACTGCTGCGCCATCTATTTATTATTGGACACCCAACTCAACACCACCTGCTCGCCCTAGCACCACATCGACCTATACATGGGCTACAGGGGCTTATACGGCTCCTAGCGGATGGGCAACCACACCACCTACCAATACAACTGCGGGAAGCTATTTGTGGGCTATTACAATTCCTTTGGTTGTCAATTCAAATACAGTAACTTCTACTTTGGATTGGACAAATGTTGCTTATCCAATTTATGCTTTTTCATCTAATGGCACAACAGGAGCAACGGGTGGAAATGGCATTAGTGCGTTAACTGCTTACAGGGCGCAAAGCCAAACTTCTGCTGCTCCTGCAACACCATCAAATACATCAGGACCCACCGCACCTGCTGGATGGTCTTTGATTGCTCCTGCAGTATCGGTAGGACAAGTACTTTGGTATAGCTTTGGTCGTTATAACTCTAGTGCTGCAACATTAGATGGTGTTCCTTCTGGGCAGACTGCTTGGGGAACTCCTACTGCCGCTTCTATTTTTCAAGATATTAGATCTGACAATTGGAATGGCTCAACACCGCCAACATATGGAACACCTGGTACTTATGGAACTCAAGGTTATTACATAAGCCAATCCACTGGTAACGTCTATTTTAATAATGGCGTTTATCGTGGTGACATTAGCACTGATGGCGATGCTTATTTTGAGGGTAGAAACGCACAATCTACTTTCCCAATTATTATTAATGGCCTTACATACTCAGTAGATTATTCATCTTGGAGTGCTGGATATACAGCACCAGTAGGAGGTGCAATTCGTGTTGGTGTTTATGGCACTTCTGTTGCTTTAGGTGGATCTTACAACGTAGGTGTTTTGGGATATGCCCAAAATGGATTTGGTGCTAAAGGTGTAGGCGTTGCTGGTCAAGGTGGCCAAACAGGTGGTTACTTTTCAGGCACTGAAAATGGTGTTATTGGCACTTCTAATGGAATTACGCCAATTGGTGTATGGATTCAATCTGGGTTTTTCCGCTGGGGTGTTTTTAATATTACTGAACCAACTGGAAGTACAACTACATTTTTGCGTAACGATGGAACTTGGAATACTGCCTTAATAACTGCGCCTACAAATAGCGGAACAGCTACTGTAAGTGCTGGAGCATTAAATATTCTTGGTTCAACATCTACAGGTATTGCTGGTGCTTATGTTGGAACAACAGGTGCAAGTAATACAGTAACTTTAGATGTAAGAACAACAAGTCCTTCTGATTTGCGTCTAAAAGAAGAAATTCAAGAAATTGATGTCGGATTAGCTTTTGTTAAGCAATTACGTCCTGTTTCTTACAAGCTCAAAGCTGACCCACGCCATCAAAAAGGTTATGGATTTATTGCTCAAGAAGTTGAAAACTTGATTCCAAACGCATCCTCATTGGTTTATGAGGAGCCAGATTGGAAAGTTGGTGATGAAATTGGTTTTAAAACCATTCATTACCCTTCATACATAGCTGTTTTAACTAAAGCAATTCAAGAATTAACTGCTAAAGTTGAAGCCTTAGAAGCAAAGGTAATGTGATGCCAAGACAAATAAATATCCCCGCTCAAGTAATTTACGAAAAAATTGTATATGTTGAAGAGTTACCCAATACATGGGTCAGGGTTAGTGTTGGCAAAACTGATGCAACTGGCGAACTATTGCCAGATCAAACTGCAGAACGTTATACGATTGAAGGCGATAACCTGACAGAACTTTTAAAGCCAAATCCTTTGTGGTCGCCAAATAAACCTGGTGGAACCTATGACAATGAAGATTTGTGGCACTTTATTGATATTTTAAGGGGCGAATAATGGGTGGTTTTTCAGCACAATTGCAGTCTCCTCAGTCCTCTGCCCCTGCTGGTAAGGGTGCGGGGATGTCTGCCATGCAAATGGGACAAAACCCTATTCAGACTCCTCCTGAAGAGCAAATGATGAAAATGCAAGAACTTCAGATGGAGCAACCTAGTTTTCCTCAAGGTAATCAAATGCCCCAAGACAACATGGGACCACCTTTGGGTGGGTTAATGGGTGGGCAGATCACAATGCCAGGTCAAGGCGGTCAGCCTAAATTAGGTATGCCTAATGCCTATTCAAACACCATGCAACCATGGGATAATTCAATTAATCAGCCAAAGCAGGGCTCGGCTAAAGGTAAAGGAGCTTAATTATGGGCGGTGGAAAATCATCTGGTAGCAGTTCAGCAGTATTAACTCCTGAACAAAAAGAACTTTTAAGCATTCAAACAAGTGCTTTAAAAGACACATTTATGCCCGCTTATAAAAGCACTGTTGAAGGTGCTAAAGAGCGCATGGATTTAGCGCAACCTTATGTAAATGAGGCGGCTAAAAGAGTTTATGCCCAAGCTGGTGATGTTTCTAAGATGGGCATTGAAGCCGGAACTAAAGCATATGGTTCTGGAATGAATCAATTAGAGCAATTATTTGATCCTAACTATGAGCAAAATCAGATTAATGCCGCTTTGCAAGCAGGTCGTGAATCTGCCCGTGAATCTCAAGCAGGTCAAAATGCTATGTATGGGGCCGCAGGTGGTTTAGGTTCTTCACGCATGGCTTTGGCTGACAGGAATTTATCTTCTTTAAATGCTCAACGACAAGCCACTGCGGCTGCTGGCGCACAAGCTCAAGTTCAGCAAAACCGCATGGGTGCAGCAACTTCCATGTTGGGCGCAGGTCAAAATTTAGCAAATCTTGGTCTTGATGCCTCATCTAGACAAATTGCTAGTGCTAATGCGCCTATGGATGCTTATGCTAAATATGCTTCTATTGTGTATGGAACACCTCAAGCTTCTACTACTGCCAATTTTGCTGGCACTCAAGGTTCCAATACATCAAGCAAAGGCTTCCGAATTTAAGGAAATATCATGGCAGAAAAAGCAGCACTTGGATCAGAATTTGCAAGTTGGACATCATTGCCACAAGGCCCTCTTGGTGAAGCTTTGTCTGCCGCTAAAAATGTGGCTATTGGATATGGCATTCAAGAATCAGGATTGCAAAATTTCTTAAATAAATTACTTGGTAAAAAAGAAGAATTACCTGCTGATTACACGCCATCCGGTGGTGTTATGCCTACTCCTAATTATGGAATGCAAGCACCAATGCAAGAAGCTATTAAACCGCCTTCTATGTCATCTGGAATTCAACCTCCATCAATGACAGCATTTATGCCTAAATCATATAAGCCCGTTGGTTTGCCTAATGCAATGACAACAATGAATTCAACAATGCAACCTATTGATGATGAACAAGTTAGGTCTGCATGGGGTTGGAAACCAAACATTTAATTGGAGATTAAGATGCCTGTAGAAGCTGTAATGCCTAATGCTCCAGTAGCCCAACAGAATGTGCAACCTGCACCTCCTGCTACGCCTGATGAAAAATATGAAGTGGCTGTTGCAAATCGTGATCCAAAAGCTTTGGTGAGTTTGGCCAAGGAGACTGTTGGCACACCTTTGTCTCAGATTTCTTTATTTTCAGCTAACAACATTAATTCAAAATTACAAGAATTTGATTCGTTAACAGGAAAGATTGCTGCCGCAGGTGGAGCGGGTACGCCTGAAGGCCGGATGGCTGTTGCTGATACTTGGAAGACAGTTAAAGACAATCCTCAATGGGGTGATGCTTTGTTGCGCTATGTATTGGGTGACAAGCAAGGTGCTGCCAAAATGATTACGGGTGGTGACATTACCACTCGGATTACTTTTGATAAATTTGGAAAACAAATCAAAGAACAAATTAATGCTTTGGGTGAAAAAGTAGATGTTATTGATTTGGAAACAGGCCAACCTATTGGTATGGCTGACTATGCCAAACGTGGTGGTGGTCTTCCTGCATGGGAAAACACATTAGGCAATTTGTTAGAAAAAGAAAATCTTAAAACTAACATTACTAAACTTAATGAGAATGTAGAAAAGAACAATGCTTGGAGTGCCAAGACTGCTGCTTTGACACCTAAGTACACTGAGCTTAGTGATATCTTTGCAAATCTTAAAAACAAAGATATTGCTCCTGATGCATTGGCAAAAGTATTTCAATTTGCTAATCAGTCTATGGGTGCTACTGCTGCCCAAAGTAGTAATAAAAGTCTTTTAAACCAATTCCAAAAAGGTGTTGGTTTTAGAGAGGGTGAGCAAGTTAGCAAATCAGTTGCTAGTCAATTTGGTTTACCTGCTGGTACATGGAGTTTTAATGGTAAAGGTGGAATTACCAATGAAAAAGGCGAAACAAAAAGTTTTAGTGACTTAGAACAAGCTCAAAACACTAACAATGTTAGCCAAGAAAACACTAAAAATTTTAACCAGACACAAGCTGATTTGCTGAAGTTTTTAAAGACTTCTAAATTAAATGATGCAGATCAAACTCAATTGTTGAGAGCGTTAGAGTTGTCTAGAGATATTGGTCGTGAACAACTTGAACTTGTTGGCAAACATGGCACACCTACATTTTTGACATTGCCTTCTGCTTTTAATTTGGAAGATCAATATTCACGAGGCCGTGTCCAAGCTTTGCAAGGTGCATCTAATGCTGAAGTAATGGATGCCTTTACAAATTTTTACAATAAATCCATTAAGAACTATGGACCTGGCCAAGCTCCAAAGCCTAATGAAATTGAGAATGCTTTTACAAACAGTGAAGAGTATAAAAACATTCAAGCCAAATACTTGGGAATGACAAAAGAGATCTTGTCTGAACCTCGTAAGTTTGAATCAAGTGCTAAACCTGAAAAGCCTGTAGCACCAAAGCCTAAGACTGCTGTTGCGCCAAGACCTGGCACATCAGGGTCAACTGCTCCTGCAGTACTTGATCTGAACACATTGATTCCGATTAAAAGGAAAGAAAAATGAGCGATTTAGATACACAAATTGAAGATGCAGTTCGTAAAGGCGCAAAGCTTAAAGATATTGCCGCTCATTTAGATCAATCTGATGATCCATCACATAAAGCTTGGGCAAACACTTACTTTAAGCGTCCACCTATTGAAGCGGCCACACCTACCAATGAAGGCCCTAGTGAGGGCTTTGGTAAAAAGACTGATGAATTTGCTGCTGAAGAAAGAGCTAAACGTGAAGCCGACAAGAAAAGCAAAGAAGTTACTGTTGATATAGCAGGACAAAACTTTGCTATTCCTGAGTGGCTACAACTGCCAGGTGCTGCCGCTTTGGGTGGAGCTGCCGCAGTTGGTACGGGCATGGCGGCTAGAAAGTTATTTGGTGGTGGTGAGCCTCCTCCACCTCCACCTGCATCAGGTGCTGGTCCTGTTATTTCTACGTCTGAAGCACAAAAACAAATTGATGAATTAAGACTTCAACGTGAGCAATTTAAGACTCAGCAAGCGCAAGTTAAGCATGAAGCTTTCTTAGCTAAAAACCAATTGTCTGATGTGGAAAAAGCATTTGGTCGAAAAGCAAAAGATCCTTCTGAATTGCGTTTAATGGAAACTGCAGTTAAACAACAGTCTGGTATTGCTCCAACTACTCCAGCACCTATTCCATTTGAACTTGATGATTATGCAAAATCTGGAATGAGGACAATACAAGAACCTAAAGCTCCTGTTGCGCCTTCTCCTGTAGATTTCAATCGTCCTAATCCTTACATGGCTGAGACACCGCCTGTAGTGGCAGATACTGCACCTGCACAAGCTAAGTCACCATTGCCACCGCCTGTTCAGCCATCTGCTGGCGCACCTGTTGCACCTGTTGGCGCACCTCCTATTTCAGCGGGTAGTCCTACGGGTAGCGTGGTGGCCACTGCAGCTACTCCTGAAGGTATTACTACTGCAACACAAGCAGTGGAAAAAGCTCAAGAAGCTGTTGCTCCACCTAAAGCTAAAACTAGCATCTTTAGTGCTGCAGAAAAGAAAGCCATCCCTGGTGCTGAACGCCAATTGCTTGGTACTTTTGGTTATGGCTCAAACCCTGAACGTGCCCAAGCTATTTTGAATGGTGTTAAAGGTGGCTTGCCTGAAAACACTCCATTGTCTTTTGAAGTCAATGAAAAAGGTATCAGTAAAGGCGGCATGCCAAATAAAGCCCATGTTTTGTCTACAACCAATAGGTTGATGGGCACAAACATGAGTGCAGATGACTTTAAGGCATTTCGCTTTACAGATGAAAACTTAAACAAGATGCATACTGCTTTGCAGAAAGAGATGGAAGCTGCCAAGACTCCTGCACAGATTGCTAAAGCTCAACAAGGTTTTGCTGATTTAGCAATCATGGCTCGTACTGCTGGCAATGCTTTGGGTGCTTTGGCTTTGTTTGAAGCTTACAAGCATGGCAAGAAAACTGGTGATTGGTCAGATCTTGGCTTGGGTGTTACAGGTCAAATAATTGGCAATGTAGCCCCTAAAATGGCTGCACCTTTTGCACTAATGACACCGACAACAATGGGTTCTGGTACATTAGATTCGCCTGAATCCAAGGCTTTGTTTGACAGGGTCTATACAAAGAAAGTTGGCGCAGGTCGTGGTGTTGCTCCTCCTTCTGCTTACATGAGGTAAATATGTCTG
>Ga0181352_1001157_pt1 | contig 10519 bp, 9 predicted proteins | sample Fa13VDMLBSN_FD_130103 | JGI IMG/M metagenome (GOLD analysis project Ga0181352, IMG submission 130103) | Freshwater viral communities from Lake Michigan, USA - Fa13.VD.MLB.S.N | ecosystem: Environmental > Aquatic > Freshwater > Lake | place: USA: Michigan | collected 2013-09-23 | reverse complement strand
GGCTGCAAGTTCACACCCACCAGCGCCGCGCATACGGACATCACCAAGACCGTCGAAATGTACCGGCAGGAGGTATTGGAGGAGCCTGCTGTCCGGTTGGTGAAAGGTAAAAAGAAATGAAATGCAGCTGCGGTGGAGAGACACGAGTGTTAGATCGCCGGGGGAACTACCGGCGCAGAGAGTGTCTTGAGTGTAAGAATCGTTTTTCAACCAAGGAGATTGTCGTGGTCAGGGCCAGAAACAAAACACAACCAAAGAAGCACAAGGCACCGGCACCGATGGCAAAGAACACGCGGGAGCAGGTGACTAAGAGCGCGAGCGCACGACGGAGGTTGGAAGAGATGCGGGACAACATGGGGGATGGGTATGAGTATGAGTATTGACTGTTGTTTAGCAGACGTATTACACTAGCGATTATGAGCGCTAAAAACACGCCAAAAACCTTCTGGTCGCGGGTCCGCAAAAAGGGGCCTGATGATTGCTGGGAGTGGCAAGGAGCTAGAACAAGCGGCGGTTACGGCAACTTATCTTGGCATGGTCAGCATGTGCAAGCACACCGGGTGGCCTATCTTCTGTCGAGAGGTGGTATCTCGCTGGCGACGGGGCTTAGGCAGCTAGGAGCGGCGAAGCGCTACCGGAGGTTCGTGCTCCATGCTTGTGATAACCGAGTATGCTGCAACCCGGCGCATCTGTTTCTGGGGTCTATGCGAACTAATCTGCTCGACGCCTATGCCAAAGGGAGGAAGACACAACCCCGGAGTAAGCACGTAAATGCCAAGCTGTCACCACAACAAGTTATAGAAATCCGAAGCGCGTATGACGCGGGCTTAATGCTGCAGATACCTTTAGCCAGAAAGTATAAAGTGTCACAACGTGTCATAAGTCTTGTCGTCAGGCGCGAAACCTATAAGGACGTATAATGAACTTAATTACACTTGACACGGAGACGTACTACAGCAAGGAATACAGCCTCTCCAAAATGACTACGGAGGAGTATGTTCGCGACGATCAGTTCGAGGTAATCGGTGTGGCCGTTAAGGTCAATGACGGAGAAACGGAGTGGTTTAGCGGCACCCACGCCGAGACTGCTGCGTTCCTTGATAAGTTCGAGATGCACAAGTGCTTCGTCATAGCCCACAACATGATGTTCGATGGGTCTATTCTTAGCTGGCGGTTCAACATCAAGCCGTTGGTCCTGCTGGATACCCTGTCGATGGCCCGTGCTGTATGCGGGATAGAGGTTGGTAACAGTCTATCCAAACTGGCCGAGCGTTACGATTTGGGCGTCAAGGGCACTGAGGTTGTCATGGCTATGGGCAAACGGCGGGCGGACTTCACCCCGGAAGAACTATCGCGCTATGGGAGCTATTGCCGCAACGACGTTGACCTGACTTACAAACTGTTCCATCTTTTGAACGACAAGTTCAGTAAGACGGAGTTGAAGCTCATAGACCTGACGTTGCGGATGTTCACAGAGCCAGTGCTGCAGCTAGACCTGCCCCTGCTTGAACAGCATCTGATTGACGTCGTAGACCGCAAGGAGGAGTTGATAGCTAAAGCGGCGTCTAGCCGAGAGATGCTGATGTCCAACGACAAGTTTGCGGACGCGCTGCGTGAGCTGGGGGTGTACCCGCCCACTAAAATAAGCCCCACTACGAACAAGCGGACGTATGCGTTCGCTAAAAACGACGAGGGGTTGAAGGCGCTGGCCGAGCACTCTGATGAACGGGTGCAAGCGCTGGTTGCCGCAAGGCTTGGCACCAAAAGCACGTTGGAGGAGACGAGAACCCAGCGTATGTGCGGGATTGCCAAGCGCGGCAAGATGCCGGTGCCGCTGAGATATTACGCCGCGCACACTGGTCGGTGGGGTGGCGATGACAAGATGAACCTGCAGAATCTACCGCGCAAGTCCAAGTTGAAGTCGGCTATCGCCGCTCCTGAAGGCTACGTGTTGATCGACGCCGACTCTTCTCAGATTGAAGCGCGGATACTGGCTTGGCTGGCGGGTCAGAACGACTTGGTAGAGGCGTTTGAGAAGGGCGAAGACGTCTATAAAATCATGGCGTCTAAAATCTACCGTAAGCAGATCGCGGACATCAACGACGGAGAGCGTTTCGTAGGCAAGACTACGGTTCTGGGATGCGGCTACGGCATGGGATGGGTTAAGTTTCAGCTGCAGCTCGCTGCGATGGGCGTGAAGCTGGACGAAGGGATGTGCAAGCTCATCATGACTACGTACCGGGATCAGTTTGTCCATATCCCCGGGCTTTGGAACGAGGCTAGCAAATGCCTTGACGCGCTTACTTCTGAAAAACTAAAAACCACCCCCTTCGGCATGCAGGAGCAAGCGGTCAGGTTCCTCCCGGGTATTGGGTTCGACCTGCCCAGCGGTATTCCCCTGCGTTACGGCGATTTACGGCAAACGTCATCATCTGGCACCGACTATATCTACATGACTCGCCGCGGGCCGGTGCGTATCTACGGCGGTAAGATAGTGGAGAACGTGTGTCAGGCGCTGGCTCGGTGTGTCATCGGGGAGCAAATGCTAAGGGTTGCGAGGAAATACAAAGTCGTGTTAACTGTGCACGATGCGGTTACCTGCGTCGCTAGGGAAGACGAGTGGGAAGAAGCGGTGAGGTATGTGCAGGACTGCATGCGGTGGAGGCCGAAGTGGGCGCTAACTTTGCCGCTAAACTGTGAGGTTAAATACGGACGCAACTATGGCACAACAACAAAATATACCGGCTGAGACACCTAGCTATACGTGGTCATATAGCAGCATCTCCCTGTTCCAGCAGTGTCCGAAAAAGTACTTTCACCTGCGGATAGCCAAAGACGTCGTCGAGCCCCCGCAACAGCACCTGCTATATGGTTCTGAAGTGCACAAAGCCGCGGAGCGGTACGTAGGATATGGAGAGCCGCTGCCAGCCAAGTACAGTCAGTTCCAGCCGCAGCTGGATGCGATGCTCGCGTTACCGGGGGAGAAGCACTGCGAGCTTGAGCTGGGGCTGACCAAGGAGTTCGAGCCGTGCGCTTTCAGGGATAAGAACGTATGGTTCCGTGGTATCGCGGACTTGCTGGTGATCAACGGAAACAAAGCCCGCGTAGTGGACTATAAGACCGGCAAGAGCAGTATGTACGCTGACACAAAGCAGCTAGAATTGCTGTCTCTGCTGGTGTTTAAGCACTTCCCGCACATACAGTCAGTGAAGGCTGGGCTGCTATTCCTTGTGGCGGAGAGCTTGGTCAAGGCCGAATTCGTTAGAGCCACAGAGAGCGACGCTTGGGCCAGATGGCTGCCGGAGATCAACCGGCTGGAGAGCGCCATGACCACGGGCGTATGGAACCCCAAGCCGAATTTTACGTGCCGCCGATACTGCGCGGTGGTTAGTTGTGAACACAACGGGAGAATTTAAATGCCTTACGTGAACAAACCCAGACCCTACAAGCGAGAGTATGAAAACTACGACGGCACGGAGGCTGTCAAAAAGAAACGAGCCGAACGCAATAAAGCTAGGCGCATTATGGAGCGTGCGGGCGTAGTGCACAAAGGCGACGGAAAAGACGTTGACCACAAGAAAGCGCTCAGCAAAGGGGGCCGCACCGTGCGCAGTAACCTGCGAGCCGTATCCGCATCGGACAACCGGTCTTACCCCCGCAACTCCGACCATACAATGAAGAAGAACAAGTAAAAGAGCCACATGGACATCGTGCAAGACAAGATTCTGCTGGTTCGTACGCGAGAGCCAGCACGTATCACGGAGACTATCCGCAAAAGCAAAGTGCACGACGGCGAACAGGACGGGGTATCCGAAGTAGCCGTGTATTGGGGACTGCGTGAAGCGCAGACGCTACGCAAGATTGGATTTAAGAACGTGCCGTCCCCAATACTGCGGGACTACGACTGGCCCGGCATGCACCGTCCGATGGCGCACCAGCGGGATACCGCCTCTTTCCTTAGTCTGAATCAGAGAGCCTTCTGTTTTAATGAGCAGGGCACGGGTAAAACCGCAGCCTCTATATGGGCCGCGGACTATCTTATGAAGCAAGGGGTGGTTTCCCGCGTGCTGGTTATATGCCCGCTATCGATTATGCAGTCGGCGTGGCAGGCTGACCTCTTTAACTTCGCAATGCACCGCAAAGTAGACGTAGCCTATGGAGACCGAGCAAAGCGTAGAGCCATAATAACGGGCGGAGCCGAGTTCGTTATCATTAACTACGACGGTATCGATATCGTCAAAGATGAGATAAGGGACGGTGGCTTTGATCTGGTTATCGTTGACGAGGCCAATGCGTACAAGAACGCCAAGACAAAAAGGTTCAAGGCCCTGCGGCACGCTGTAACCGAGAACACTTGGATGTGGATGATGACGGGTACACCGGCAGCGCAGTCGCCCATAGACGCCTACGGCCTAGCCAAAATGTGTGTGCCGCACCGAACCCCCATGCTGTATGGGGCGTTTCGCGATATGGTCATGCAGCAGCTCACGCGGTTTAAATGGATTCCGAAAGCAAACGCTGAAAGCACCGTGCATCGCCTGTTGCAGCCCGCTATCCGGTACACCAAAGACCAGTGCTTGGATTTGCCGGAAGTAACGCATACGTCACGCTATGCCCAGATGAGCCCCCAGCAGCTCAAGTATTACAAAGCTCTCAAGAAGGACATGCTGATACAGGCCGCGGGCGAGGATGTGTCCGCGGTAAACGCAGCGGCTAACCTTACTAAGCTACTGCAGATTTCGTGCGGTGCCGTGTACACCGACGCTGGAAACGTAATAGAGTTTGACGTGTCGTCCAGACTTACCGCCATACTGGAGACAGTTGAGGAGGCCACGCACAAGGTGCTTGTATTTGTGCCGTTCACGCACACGATCGAATTGCTGGACAGGTTCCTTACGAGTAACGGCATCACTTGCGCTGTGATTAACGGCGAAGTCAGTGTGGGTAACAGGACGGCGATATTCAAACGGTTTCAAGAGACGCCTGATCCAAAAGTTTTGTTGATACAGCCACAAGCCGCCGCTCATGGTGTCACTCTTACCGCGGCTAATATCGTTATCTGGTACGCTCCAGTAACGTCTATTGAGTCATATCTGCAAGCGAATGCTAGGGTGCATAGACAAGGGCAGAAAAATCCTGTTACCGTAGTGCACATCGAAGGCAGCCCGGTAGAGACCAAGCTGTATAAGATGTTACAGAACAAGTTGGAGTTTCACTCTCGTATCATCGATCTGTACCGCAGCGAAATTTCTGAATAAAAACTCCCGTTATCTCTTGACACACTATAGTTTCTATTTTACAGTGTGTCCTCGTCACATCTGAGAGGTGGTTATGGAAGTTCCGATTGAGAAGATTGTAGCGACGTACATCAAGATACGAGACGCAAAAGAAGCAAACTACCGTGCGTATAAGGATAAGGACACAGAGTTTGACGAGCAGATGAAGTTACTGCGGGCTAAACTGCTCGACATCGCGAAAGAAACCGGTGCTACCAGTTTTGCAACACCTGCGGGCACCGCATACAGAACCGTCAAGCAGCGTTACTGGACGAACGACTGGGAAAAATTCTATGAGTTCATTCAGGAGCACAACGTAATTGGGTTGTTGGAGAAACGAATTCATCAGACTAACATGAAAGAGTTTCTTGATAGTAACCCGGAGTCTCATCCTCCGGGGTTGAACGTAGACAGCGAGTACGATTTCGCTGTTAAACGCAAATAAACAGTCACTCACACAGGAGATTAAAATGACTGCACTTTCTTTGTTTGAACAAGCGGTTCCCGCCCACCTCAAGACCAACGGGCGTAGCGAGTTGACCAAAGCTCTCGCTGGTAACATCGGCTCCAAGAAAATCTCGATTCGCGGTAGCGTGTTCCGCCTCATCGTGGACGGCGAAGAAGTCGCCAAGAACGAGAACCGTGCGATGAACGTCGTAGTCGTAGGTGGTGCGCCGAGCGTCTTTCGTACCTACCACGCGAAGAAATACGTTCCCGGCGAAAACCTGCCCCCGGATTGCTGGTCAAACGACGGCAAGTATCCCGACGCCAGCATCGAAGCACCGCAAGCTTCGCTCTGTGAGAAGTGCCCGCAGAATATCAAGGGCTCCGGCCAGAACGATTCCCGTGCGTGCAAATACAACCAGTACCTCGCGGTGACCTTGGCCGACGACATTGGCGGTGACGTTTACCAGCTCGTGCTCCCGAGCAAGTCAGTGTTCGGTCGTGGTGATGCGGATAACATGCCGTTCCAGCAGTACGCCAAATATGTCAGCTCGCAGGGTTGCGATATTGACGGCATCGTTACAGAGATGCGCTTGGACAGCGATAGCGATACTCCGAAGCTGGTGTTCCGTCCTGTTCGCTACCTCACCCCCGAGGAGACCGCAGCTGCACGCGCACAGGGAGCCAGCCCCGCAGCTAAGTCTGCAGTGACTCGCACGGTTACGAAGAAAAAGAAAGAAGCGGCAGCTCCGGAGTTGGCTGCACCTGCACCCGCCCCGAAAGCTGCAGAGCCTGAAGAAGTTGTTGAAGAGCCAAAGAAGCGCACGGCGAAGAAAAACATAGAGCCCGCCCCCAAGAAAGACTTCGCCGACGTTATCAGCAGCTGGTCTACTGACGACGAGTAACTATGGACAACCGCGGTTACACGACGAGAATTGTTGAAGCCGTAAACTCTGCGGATAGTAAGAGCAGCCTTGGCGTTGTGCTTGGGAAGTTCTGTATTCGCAAAGATATTCCCGTATCGGATGTGGCGGAGTATTTCGGTGTAAGTCGGATGACCATCTACAAATGGTTCGTCGGAGAGTGGATACCGCGTAAGCGGCACACCGAAAAGATTCTCAAGATAACCGGGAAGGCTAAACAATAACTGAGCAGCAGGGCGTCTAGTCCGACGGGACGAAAAGGGGGTTTCGCCGCGCCCCCCTGACGCTTTCTTTTTCGCGGCTTGGGGCAAACATGGCGATCAAACAGCTATTAAATGCGGTGCTGTCCGCAGAGGGACTGTACTGCGTCGTGGGGCTGAAAAAGTCCAGCGCACCAAAGCAACTGTTTGTACAGACGATTGAAGAAGTAGAGAAGGAAGCAGCCGAGCTGCTGAACAAGGATTACGACGCATACTTCGCATGCGCCAAGTATGAGACGAACGAGAACCGCACGACGGATAACGTAAAGGCTATCCGCGCTTTTTGGTTGGACTTGGACTGCGGCCCCGGCAAGCCGTACCCCGAACAAACCGACGCTGCTGTTGCACTGCGCAAATTCTGCACCGATCTCAGCTTACCAAAGCCGACACTGGTTAGCTCCGGCAGGGGTATCCACGTTTACTGGTGCCTCACCAAAGACCTCACTCGACTGGAGTGGAAGCCGGTAGCCGAGCGTCTCAAGCAGCTGTGCCACGAACGAGGGCTTCACGCTGATCCTAGCCGCACCGCCGACGCCGCATCAATCCTGAGACTGCCGGGCACCAGCAACTTCAAGACCAGCCCGCCGCTCCCCGTGCGAGTAATCACGGCCCAGAAACCTGTGGATTTTGAGGCGTTCCGTGGCAAGCTGGGGGTATCCCTTGAAGCACAGCCGAGCCGCCCTCCCTCGGAGCTCAGCGAGTTAACCCGAATGCTCATCGGGAACAAGCAGTGTCTATTCTCTAATATAGTAACCAAGATATCCGACGGTTCCGGCTGCGCCCAGTTGGACAAGGCGATCAAAGAACAGGAGACTATCGAGGAACCCCTCTGGAGGGCGGCGCTGTCGATCGCCGTGCATTGCAGCGACTCCGAGGCGGCTATCCACGAAGTATCCCATAAGCACCCGGAGTATTCGGCTTCGGAGACAGAGGCCAAAGCGCGTCGGATTAAGGGCCCATATACCTGCGAATCCTTTGCCAAGATAAACCCGGCCGGGTGCGCGGGCTGCCCGCACAGTGGCAAGATAACGTCCCCCATAGTGCTGGGCCAAGAGGTGCTCGCGGCTGCCCCCGAAGACAATGTCATCACAGGCACCCCCAACGTAGCGGGCAGCGCCGCGCCAGCCACAGTTCAGCCAGCCACCTATACCATACCCGCATACCCTTTTCCGTATTTCAGGGGTAAGACCGGCGGGGTGTATCGCCGTGGGGGTGACGAGGACGATGAGGACGGCGAAGAGGACGCGAAGCTCATCTATGAGCACGACCTGTATGTGGTCAAGCGGCTGCGGGACCCCCAGAGCGGCGAGGTGGTATGGCTCAGACTGCACACCCCCAAAGACGGTGTTCGGGAGTTCGCACTCCCGGCGGTAGACCTGCTGACCCCAGATCGCCTGCGGGAAAAGCTCGCGTGGTATGGCATCGTCGCCATGAAGAAACAGATGGACTCGGTGATGGCGTACATCGTCGCGTTCGTAAAAGAACTCCAATGCAGAGAAGGAGCGGAAATAATGCGTACCCAATTTGGGTGGACGGACAAAAACCGATCATTCATCGTAGGTGACACGGAAATCTGCGCCGACGGAGATCGCTATAGCCCGCCGTCCAGCTACACAGCGCCGATCGCTGACTACTTCACCCCCGTCGGCTCGCTGGAGAAATGGAAGCAGGTAGCCGACGTCTACGGTCGGCCCGGGTTTGAACCCCATGCGTTTGGATTCTTCTCGGCGTTTGGTGCACCCTTGCTCAAGCACCTTGGGCTCAAGGGAGCAATCATCAACATGATCAACAACGAATCCGGCACCGGCAAGACCACCACGCTTTTGCTGATGCACAGTGTTTACAGCCATCCGGAGGAAGTCATGCTCATACAGCGGGATACCCTTAACGTCCGATTGCACCGACTTGGTGTCATGAATAACCTTCCTATCGGTGTGGATGAAATCACAAAGATGAAGCCGGACGACTTCTCAGACTTTGCCTACGCTGTTTCACAAGGCCGAGGCCGAGGCCGCATGAAGTCGAATGAGAACGCCGAGCGGCTCAATTTTGCCAAGTGGGAAACCATCGTCCCTTGCAGCTCGAACGCCTCGGCGGTGGAGAAACTGAAGACCCTGAAGGACACAGCCGACGGCGAGCTTATGCGGCTCATCGAATACACCATTCCCCCTGTGAAGCTGCTGTCGAAAGAGGAGGCAGGTGGGATATTCCCGTTGCTGCACACCAACTACGGACACGCCGGGCGCATCTACCTGCGGGACTTGGTATGCAATCTGGACGAGCGCATCCGGGAGGTGAAGGAGATGCAGGTCCTAATTGATAAGAAGATAGGTTTTACCAACCGGGAGCGCTTCTGGTCTGGGGTGGCTGCCTGTAATCTGGCAGGAGCCCTGTTCGCACGCAGGCTCGGCTTGATTGATATCGACATCGGCCGGGTTTTCCGGTGGCTTGTGAAAGAGTTCTCCCAGATGCGCTTGGATATCAAGCCGCCAAGCACCAGCCATGCCAGCATCATCGGTGAGTTTTGGAACGAGCAGCGCCACAACACTCTGGTTATCAATGACTTGGCCGACAAACGCACGGGGGTTGAGATGCTGCCGATCGTAGAGCCACGGAATGAGTTGGTTATACGTATGGAACCCGACACCAAAAAGCTGTTTATAGCCAGCCGAAAGTTCCGCAGCTACTGTGCCGAGCGCCAGATTACCGTCAAGGACGTCCTTAATTCCCTCACTACGGATGGGGTCTATCTTGGCACCGTGAAGAAGCGGCTGTCCAAAGGAACCAAAATGAACACCGTGCCCGCCGTGGACTGCTACGTATTCGACTGCTCCAAGGGTGACTTCATAGACCCGGAAGCCTACATCGAAGCGGCCAAGGCATCGCAGGGACAACCGCAGTCAGATGAGAGTTGATGGCGTTAATTACGCAATAGACTGGGGGAGGTTCAAGGTTGGCTGCTCCTTTTTCCTCCCCTGCATCCATGCCGAAGAAGGCCGGAAGCAGATACGGCGCGGCGTCAAACGGTTCCGATTCAAGATAGCAATACGCCTCGTTATCGAAGAGGGCGTCCGCGGACTGCGAGTCTGGCGGGTAAAGTAGGTTAGTCCTCTTCGTCCTGAGCGTACTGCGTCATTGGCGCTACTCTGCCTTTTAGCTTTTTATTCAGTTTGACCCCAGCATCTGTTGCTTCAATGGCGTCCTTGTCTCGCCGTTTGAATGACCGTTCTACGTCTTTGTCGGTGATTGGATAATCAGGATACTTTGCGTTGTATTCTTCCCGCATCTTTAAAGCATACTCAAACCCGTCCTCGCTATTCCGCTCCAGATACAGCCGGTTCATGACAGCCGTGCGGCGACTTATTATCTTCTGTTCTTTTTCTTTTGCAGCCATAGCGGCTTTTTGTTTTTGCGCGAGCCGCTCCGGTTGAATACCTATTGCCTGCATAGCCAGTTCCGTGGCTGTGAACTCTTCTATCTGCGTTACACCGCTGTTGGTTACTGCACCCTCCTCGGAGAGCCTAGCCGCGGTTATGGGTTTGGCGACAATAGCAGGGAGCATGCGTTCAAACGCACGCTGGTATCTACCTTCTTCCATTAGTTTGGCCGCGTCTGC
>Ga0181352_1001155_pt1 | contig 10532 bp, 18 predicted proteins | sample Fa13VDMLBSN_FD_130103 | JGI IMG/M metagenome (GOLD analysis project Ga0181352, IMG submission 130103) | Freshwater viral communities from Lake Michigan, USA - Fa13.VD.MLB.S.N | ecosystem: Environmental > Aquatic > Freshwater > Lake | place: USA: Michigan | collected 2013-09-23 | reverse complement strand
CTTCAGACTCACCCATGATCCAGTTAATGATATCACCTCCATTGTATACAAAGTTGTCATACATAGAAGTAAACTGTCTATATTCTAATGATGGTCTGTTTACGTTCCAGTCATGGGATCTTGTAGCATCATAATATGTACCATCATTCTGATATCCTTGTATAGGATAACCCGCAGATCTAACAGGATAAATAGCCTCAATAGATTCTAGTTGCTCTTGTGACATTACCCAACCATACTTATCTATGATATCAGATGCTGTTAACATCTCTATTTTACCTACCCAGTTACCTTGAGATATGTATCTTACATCTGGTGACTTGTGATAAAAAGTAAGTACGGGATTCCATAATTCAAGATCATAGTCATCCTCATACATTTTAAAATGCCAGAACTCTCTATCTGTAATAAGTACATCTTCAAAAGCTCTTTCTTCTAACTCATCCATCATGAATCTTTCTTCATCAACTAGATGCTGCTTAGAAGCCCACTGTTCTGCCATACTAACATAACTCTTAGAGTAGAACTGCTGTATTTCAGGAAGTGATTTAATACTCTCAGGAGACATCTTTTCTTTAACCTCTGGATCATTAGGATCAGCACCCATCTCAATCATCTTCATAGCCATCTTCTGCTCAGCCATTTTTACAAGAGCGTCTTCAATGTCTGCTCTTTTGGATTCCATGATCTCATTGTAGGTATACTCATCAACAGCTCTAAAGCTTACTCGTGTGTTTCTTTTAGCAAACTCAGCAGTAAGTACTTTAATTACACTAGGTACAATAGGATAGAACTTAAGTTCCATTGCACCTAAATCTTCTCTAGCTAGTGTATCAACAATATCTCTATACTCATTATCTTCTTCAATAAGATAATCTGTTTTATCTATAATACCTTTAGCCAGCTTATAGTTCTTCATTAATCTTCTAGCATTTCTACGGATATGCTTGAGTCCTTGCCACTCTAACCAGTCCATATTCCATGCTGTCCAATCATCGTCTTTCTCTTTAGCTGGTAAAAACTGTAAGGGTTGAGTAATATTACCTAAACGATTATATTCAGCTCTTTTACCCTTTTTTAATTGAAGTGCATTTAAAATTTCCATCTATTTTAATCTTCTATATGGTATCCTAGGTAATCTGTTTTGTGTACTACTCCCTCGTGCCTTACCCATATGCCTGAAGGGGCTATTATTTAATTTATATAAATTTTCTGACTTTTGCAAGTTTTTAGTCCTCACATCATCAACACGTTTAGTAAATCCTCTATTAGATTGCTGCACTTTAGCAAAAGCAATCAAGGCAGCTAGTGATACTAATCTATCCACGTTGACACCTGGTCTATACTGTTCCATTTCTACAAGTGCCATGTAGTCTGTTATTCTTTCTATACCATATGTTACAGAAAGTACAGTACCATCAGTGTCTGTTTCTTGATCTACTTCTTCACTAAGCCAGCCTATTAGATAGCTTAATAAGTGTGTTTTAAATATAGTTCCTGTATTCTTCCAGCCATAATCTGAGTAAACAGTTTTGTTAGCTCCTAAGTCTTTTAAGAATACTATCTGATTTTTAGGTACAAGATACTTTTGCTTTCTCTTCTCTATCATGTATTGAATAAATAAGGAGACGTTATTCTCCACTATAGTCCATGCATTGTACCATTCTATGATAAGTTCTAATTGTTCATGTGTTTTAGATATATCATCATAACGCCCACACCATGATGCAACTATCTTATCTCCTTCTGCTAGATTCTCAACTCCCTTATCTGTTATTCTAGTAACTTCTGTAGGAGTCTTGTATACATAAATAGAACATAGAGATTCTGATGTAGTTGTTTTACCTTCACCTACGGGGTCAATAGATGCATAATAGGTTCCCCACTTTGCATTATCAATTGGTCTCTCATATACTACAAGTACACCTCTTTTGTCCTCACGCTTCTTATCTACAGGAAATTCCATTATAGGAACTCTGCGTGACATCTTTGCATTGATAGCTCCAGTAATAGATCTTTCTAGTTCTAAATGTTCATAAGGAAACTCTTTATCTTCTACACGTTTCTTTTGTGCTGCAACAAGTAAAAGAGGAAAGATAGAGTCATCACGAAAAGCAAATGCTTCTTTAATATTTATAGGATGCTGTGATATACGTAGTCTGTATATTTCAGGAGAAAGGTTCTTCTTCCATTCCTCACGTATAGTGTGAATAGCTTTTAGTGCTTCTTTGATTAATGAGTTACCATACTCATCCATATAAGGTGGCATTGACCAATGCTCAGGTATAAATAATGATGTGCGTCCTTTTACTCCTGTATCATCTATTAAGTCAGTTTCAACTCCATACATACCATTAGCATCTGGATGCATGGTAAAGTCTTCAAGAGGTTTACATTGAGACAAATCACCTACAGATCCTGCACATATAAAAAGACCTGTAGTAATCTCTCCAGATTGCATAGCTGGTCTTAGGTACTCAAAGGTTTTATTCATTGTAGGAGCGATACCTGCCTCTTCATAGAAGAAGTAAGAACAAGGACCCCCTACACCTTTTGTATCTGATTGCTCAAAGGACATACCTTGTAACATTCCCTTGAGACCTTTCTCCTGTTTTCTACCGTTCTCTGTTACTTCAATCTTTTGCTGCCAAGTAAGTACCTTACCTGGATTCATAGGTCTATACCATGCAGTCTTAGAGTTAAGAAATGCACGATACTCATCTAAGAACTTCCAAGACCCTTCTAGTCCAATATAGTCTTTAAGAGATGCGCCTAGTTTAAGAATGACCCCTGGTTCAAACCATATTTGGTTTATAAACTTACCCATGTGGTAGTATGAAGAAGCTATCTGACGCTTCTTAAGAATACTACAGTGTTTATGATTAAGCTCTGCTAGACACTCATATAATGCCATGTGGTACTGTGCATCACGTACAGAAGCAAAGTCAAAGTTCTTTTTTTCCTTGTCAAAGATTGGAAGAAAGTTAAGCCACATGTAATAATCTCTAGGTAAGTACCAAGTCTTACCGTTATTCTTATATATAACCCCTGTTCTGCATTTATTTTTTTGATCATTCCAATAGTTAATAAAGTCTTTTGTCATATACTGGTGTGTACAGTATACTTCACCGTTATCTTTAAATAACCTAGCCTGCTCATTAAACATGAATGATGTTTCATCAAACTCATACTGTCCTGGTTCTTTAAACAAAGGAGTTAAGAAATCAATGAAGTCCTGTTTAGTGTCAAATGTACTTACCGTCCACTCTCCACTATCCCATGTAGGTATTTCATATTCTGGTTCACTATAACTGATCATATCCTAAGTTTTGACCTCCTCTTACAGATGTTTTACTTTGTTCAGCTTCTAAGTCTTTAAGAACTCCTTTAAATGATTCTCTAATAGCCTGAAAGTTTTTAGCTGCAGCAAGTAATGAATTTATGTTACCATCCCTACCTGCTGTAATAGGAGCTGTCTCCATATAATAACTTAATTTATCAAGCATCTTAGATATACCACTATACGCTCTCAATGTAGGTGTAGTATATAACTCAGTACATTTTCTAATAGCTAATAATATTAAATCAGAGTTTACTGGTATATCCAGATTCACTGCCTCAAGGACTAAGTCTTCTTTGTCATCTTCAGGAACATTAAAGAAAGGATTCATTTCAGGATTAGGACACGTCATGTAGAATATGTACCCATATACCTTAAGATAGTTATCAGGATAGTTTATCATGATGTCATTAAGCCACTTAATTGTATAACAATGCTCTGTAGCTTTAACAACACCATTCTCTACTTCAAATAGTTTTATTGTCATACTATTTCTTTTTGTTTCTCATCTCTGGATTATCCTGTAGATGCTTTATAATATAAGTTACTTCTTTCTTTAGATATGGTAACTCGTAAGTTACAACTTTTTCAACAACTGGATTACCATCAGAGTCTTTTAAATATATTGGATTACCATATATGTCTTCTGACTCTTTTTTAAATACAATATGTTCTAAGATGATATCTCCTGGAACTAGGTTAGGATTATGCTTTAATATGATATACATGTATATAGACAACTGTAATGCATAATGTACATAGTTACAGTCATCTAAGTGACTCAAAGGTCCTAACATCTTCTCAGATTCCCCATTCCAGTTTCTATAAGATTCTTGGCGTATTTCTTTATTGGTCTTATAGTCATGCACATTTACAGTATTTCTTATTACTTCTATTCTATCTGCTTGCCCACATATACCTGCAGACTTTAGATAGACCATGTGCTCAGGGTAGATACCTTCAACTAAGTTTTGATCTGGAGCTATTTTAATTCCATCTTGTTCAATAGGTTTAAAGATAGATAAGTCAATACCAAACCTACCTATTGTATCACATGAAAGTAAATCTGCTTCTCTTTGATTATGATACCACGTTCCTAGATCAAGTGCTAGGTTATTGTTTTTCTCCCATATATCAAGTATCTGTTGTGGTTCTAAACCATACCACTTAGATTTCTTGTTTTTAGAAGACTTTGTTGCTTGTGTTTCTTTGTCAAATGGTTTCTTAAATAATCCTATTAGACTTGTTACACTTATCCATTCTATTGGTTCTGAGCTATCTAGACTTGAATATTTGTGATCTGCTGCGGTGAATTGAATTGCCATAGTATATATTATTTATTCATCTTTTACATAAGTTTTAAGCTTCTTAATTACTGTAGATAAATTGATTTCACAAGACTCTAATACTTCAATTACAAAAGCAATCTTTTCATAGTCATCCATAGTTTCTAAATCAAACTCTTCTACTTCTTCCTCATCTTCTTCAGGTTCTACTGCATCCCATTTACCTATAGGACATTCTGATGCTAGTGATCTTGTTTTAAACTTAAGAGAGCATCCACAATTTGCACAACAAGGTTGAGTACCTGTAACAGCACAGTCACTTCCCTCTACATCTAGGAACTCACATGTATTACATATTTCTAATCTTTCTGCTGCTATCTTTTCTACATATCTCTTTCTAAAGATAGTATTCATAACGCCTTGCCAAATTAATTTTCTATTCTTCCAGATTTCTTTTATTCTTTTCATGTTTGGTTTTTTTATGTTCTTGTTTTCTTTCTTTTTCAGATTCAATAAGGTTATATACTTTCTTTACTTTTTCATACCTTATTCCAACTTCTTTTTTAACTTTCATTTGGTTGAAAGTTTCAGGTTCTTCAAGAGCTTTTAAATGACCTTCTAATTTACTCTTAAGTTTTTCAAGTTCTTTTAGTTTAATCTTAAAAGTACCTAGGTTGTCAATCTTAATATTCAATGACTTTAAATCATTTAGTGACTTTCTTACATCACTATAGAAAAAGCCAACAACATCATCTACCAGTCCTTCAGGTAATGATAGCTCGTCTGCTGTTGGCTTAATAAATATCTTATGACTCTTGGGTATCAACGTAAACTATTTTATAATCTAAAACAATATTACCTGATGTCTGCACTTTTAGATCATCTTTAAGTTTAATCTTTTTTCTACTAGTTCCATTCTTATCTATTAAACTCATCTTCTCCGCTTTAGTAAGAAAGTTTCTAACAGTTTGAGATACTTTAAAGATGTTCTCATCAACTACATAATCACAAAAAGATGAAAGATCAGTCTCACCCATAACTCCTAATAGAGTTAAACAATCTAATTCTGCCTCACTATATGATATTGAGTTGATGAATGAATGAGTAATTAACTGATACTTTATAATATCACGTTTACTCATTCTAATTCTTTTTTCAACTAAATTAGCTTTAGGCATGATTAACTCTCTTTTTCTGGTGTTTCTTCATCTGTTTCCTCTTCTGATGGAGGAGATGTGATTTGAGCCATTTTTAATCTGGCTATTAATCCTCTTAACTTGGCTTCTTCAATATCTGCATCAAGTTTTTCAAACTCAAGTTGAACTTTCATAAAAGCTATTCTGTCCTTGTAAAATGCTAAAGTGTTTCTTCTTAGCTCTACAATTTGTTCTTGAGTCAGTTCCTGTTGTTGGTTTACATTTTCTGACATAATTACTTAATTAAATATATACAAATATATCTAAAAATATTTAAACATAAAATATTTACAAAAAAAAGACCCCTGATACAGAGGCCTATAGAGTAGATTAGTTAAACAATTACTTGTTATTCTTAGTCTTTACATTGTTTAGCTTAGAGTTTTTACCTAAGTATCCATCAAGCATTGTAATAGATGATGTAGGGTATGTAACAATAGATGATGCATCTATAACTCCCATTTCGTATAATCTTTTTCCTTTCTTAGTGTTTGGTGTAGTTTTCATATTATCTATTTTTAATACATAAATTCAATATAGTTATCATATAGAACTCTCTAGAGATATCAATCTCAACAGTAAATATATCTAGAGAACTAATTCTAACTCTTATCATTAGTTTATCCCATTGTTTATTTTTAGCTTTCCAGTTGTTTCTTAATTTCATACAATATCTTTTGACTCAATTAATGTGTATGTAAAGTTGTTTCCATGTAATGCTTTTGCTTTACGGCATATAGTCATAAATGCTTCAAAGTCTGCAGACTTCTTAAATACTTGACATCCTTCAGACCAGTTCTCTACAAATGTTGAATCTGCTCCAGCTTTGTGAATGTTAATTCCAAACAAGCCTTCTTGCATTGACTTCTCATCATATACCATATCTTTATTTGGATCACGGAATACTTTAACTGGTTTGTTTTGCCCTAGTGCTTCATACTTACCTGCATGTAAACGCATGATGTGTGAGTTGATGTACTGTCCTTCTACTAGTCTAGCTACACCAGCTTTGTTTCCATACTGCATTACACCCTTAGTTCCAGGATCTGTAGTAGCTGGCCAAACATGAGACTTCCAAACACCACCTTCTTTATAGGTAAGCGTTAAATGATCATCAAATAAGTTTGTAACCTTTTGACCAGTTGAAGCATTTCGGATACCTACTATGTTTAGTACAAAGTCTTTATCTTCAAACCACTTATACCCTTTTGCTTTAACTGCAGCCTCAATTTGTTCTTTAGTATATTTAGATGCTACAGCAGGTTTAGCGGCTGCAGGTACAGAATCTAATGTAATACCCATCTTAGCTAATGTAGAAGGTCCTACAACTCCATCTGGAGTAAGTCCGTGTTTCTTTTGAAACTCAATAACAGCAGCTTCTGTCTTTGGTCCAAAGTTTCCTACTTGTTCTACACCTAATACTGCTTGAATCTTCTTAACAGTATCATTATTGTCTCCTTTTTTTAGTATCATAATTATCCTATTTCTTCTTGATTATTTACTTCTTCTTTTTCTTCTTCTTTTTTCTTTTGGGAAAATATTTTACCAGCTGTGGTAATTCCAAAAGCACCAAGAGTAATTATCATAAATCCATCAAATATGAACTCTTTAATGATTAATTCTTTACCCCAGATTCCTGTAATTACATCCACTATTAAAATAAATGCCATAGCAAAAAAAGCTACTACACCTACAAATGTTTGCTCATTTATGTAGTTGTTGTCTGAAACTAGTTCTCTAAAAAATTTTTTCATAGTGTGTCTGATTTAGTCTTACCCCAGAAGTTCTTCTGCTCTTTAATAACTACTGTATCATGAATAACAATAGTGTCATGAATGTAAATTCTTACCTTTTTAATAACCTCAATGGTTTCAGCAACTGGTGTTTGTGCTAATTGCTCTTCTGCAGTTGATACAGTTTGTTCAAGCTGTTTTACATCTGACTCTAGTATTCCATTCTCTTCTACTAATTTTTCATTATCAGATTGAAGAGTTTGTGCTGTGTCAATAACATCAACATGCTCTGTACCACTCTTAAGTATTTGAGTAAGCATAAGAGCAATGATTATTGCTATAAGTCCAAGTATTACAAGCTTGTTTTTCATCGCTTAGAGATTATAATGTCTTGTAGTTTCTCAAGGGCTTTTGTATTATTGTTCAAAGCCTCTGTAGTTTTTTGAGCATCTGAAGCAATATAAGTAGTGAGTTCTTTTTGTAATTAATCAACTTTAGATTTTAATTTATCTTCTGAAGCTATTTGTCTTTTTAGCATAAACCATAAAACAGCTCCTAAACCAAGAACCACTACTCCAAGTGCTCCATATTGTGTTAGTGTTTCAAATGCACCAAATGATTGAGCTTCAGCGGATAGTATCATAATATTTAATTTTAATTATTACTTATTAAATCTTTTAAGAATAATCTTAGAAAGAACTTTACCTACATGCTTTAATAGCCCTTTTTCAGACTTTACTTCTACTGTAGTATTTTCTCCATCTTTCTTTACAGTCACATCAAGTTTTTTAGTATCTAATACAAACTCTTTGTTGTCGTCATCTTCTTTGTTAAATGTTACATCCACATTAGGAGTATCTACTGCAACTTTAACTTGCTTTTCTTTCTTTACTACTGTAACTTTTGCTTTTGCTGTTTCTACAGTTACATCTACATTTTTTACTTTTTTCCTTGCCATTTTGTTGATTTTTGATTTATAATATACTTGTTTACTTTCTTACAAACAAGTTAGTTAAGAACTTACCTACCACACCTGTAAACAAAGCAACATATGCTAGCCATTGTACATCTTCAGCTATAGCAAATGTAGTTATAGTGGCACTGGCTGCTAAAAAAGCATCTCCAATCTTTCTCCACTTAACTGGTGTTGGTCTATAATATCTATTCATCATCTGTGTATAATTAGTTCTTTTACTGCTGTAGATAAATCACTCACATTTCTTGCTAAGTTTTTTATCTCTAGCTGTGTTTGCTCCATAAGAGCTTGGTATTTTAATCTTGATTCTTGTTCAACTAACTCAATCTTTCCTTTTAGTTTTCCTTGGTCTTCTAATACTTTAGCTTGATTCTCCATTACTTTTTTGAGGTCCATATGAGCAGCTCGTAAGAAGTATCCTATTACTGCTACAATTACACCTATTCCGTATAGGAGTATTGTTGATGATGGGTCAGTTGTCATTATTATAAAAAGTTAAATACATATACATATAATATACTAAATATTTTTAAAATATCTAGACTTCATACATAGGAAGTTGCACATTATTTACCCAGTCTATAATATCTTGGTCATTCCAATCTGTTGTATATGTGTATCCTGTAAATGTTACACCAAAGTTTGCTCCAGGTACAGAAAGTACTACATCTGCACTACATACTTTTTCTTGAATAGAATCATGAACTGTAGTAACTGTTACAGTTGGATCAGTAATTTCTGTATTAAATTGTGGAAATTTATAAGTTGCCATATTATATTATGTTAATGTTGTTCCTGTTACGGTGAAGTCTCTTACTCCGACAAACCTTCCTGAAGCATTTGTTTTTGTACTGATTTGAATAATTCCACTTGAATTAATTGTCCAGTTATTTGTAGTTGTAAAACCCCAAGTCGTACTTGTTTGAAAAGCATAACCACCAAAATTAAAAGGTGCATAGTTTAAATGTGATGTCAACCCCCAATTCATTATTGAAGAAAATTCCATAACATTTGGAAGTCTCCAACCAGTTGTAAAGCCTACAATTGAAATTGCTAAACCCCCATCTACAGCAGCATTCCAAACTACGTTAACAGCACTAGGTGTTCTATACCAACCCAAGACAGTTGCACCATTATAAGTAGACCAATCAATAACTATATTATTAGTGTACGTTTGACCTCCTAATTCATCAGTAAATCTATTAGTATTACCAAATGGATTATTTTTTTCTAGTACTGAGAAACTTGTTGCTCTACCAGCTTCTATATCTCCATCATCACCAGTACGATAAGATGTAGTCTGACCTGTCTTCAATAGAGTGGCTCCTACAGGTGGATCTGATGCTGGTTTTATATCTATTCTTGTACTCATTGCTTATATTTTATCTGCTTACTTCTTCCCAATCTAATGAAACGTATGCTCCTAAAGTTCCTCCTGTAGCATCAATAGCCATTTCAATAGCCAATTCAAGAGGTGTACTTGTAAAAGTATTTCTTTCTAACTGACTAGCAAATATTGCTTCTTTTAATATATTGATACTTGGAGAACCTTGATTAGATGAATTTACATATCCTTGCGCTAATATTCTACCACCAGTAACAGATGTTCCTGTAAGGTTATATTCTACAGATGAATCTGTTCCTGCTGAAACCCAAGATCCTCCTGTTGTTGTAGCAGATTGCACAATTCTCCATGCATAGTTTTTACCATTACCAATTCCTAATAAAGATACCGCTGTAGTTATAACTATAGCATCTAATGCAGTAGTTTTAAGTCTAAGTCCTACCATTGGGTAATAAGTTCCTGCTACAGCAAATGTTTTAGGTGTTGTGATAGGTGTTCCAACTGCTTGTTGTGCACCCCTCAGTTCATAACCTCCTTCAGATATTGCAGTAGAACAAACTTGTTTTAATGTACTTGGACTAGCTGTTACTCCTGTATTAGTTATCTCGTATCTTAATGGTAATGAAGCCGTAGTAATATAAGTAGATGTAATTAAG
>Ga0181352_1001153_pt1 | contig 10554 bp, 13 predicted proteins | sample Fa13VDMLBSN_FD_130103 | JGI IMG/M metagenome (GOLD analysis project Ga0181352, IMG submission 130103) | Freshwater viral communities from Lake Michigan, USA - Fa13.VD.MLB.S.N | ecosystem: Environmental > Aquatic > Freshwater > Lake | place: USA: Michigan | collected 2013-09-23 | reverse complement strand
TCAGGGTGGATGAATACAGCACGCTCCTCAAGGATTTGATGGTCACTATACCAGATGTTGGTAATCCTCAAAAGGATAGCGCCCTGCGGCTTCTGCCCCGGCACGCCAATGATGCCGACGATGCCGTGATCGCGATTGAGGCCCGCCCAGATCTCCCCAAGGAGGCGCAACGGGTTAGGCTCAACAAATCCATTCTCATCACAGGCCTGCATGGCAAGCTCCATGATGTCGTCCACATCCTCCGGCTTGCCTACCCAAACCTTCAGCTCTTGCTGCTCCATCGAAGACCCCTCAGTCTTTCTTCGGACCCGGAAGCTCTTTGAGCGTCTGGATCAGCTCCTTGCGGGTCGCCTTGACCCACTCGTCGAGCGCCTTGTGGCCGACGTCGAGATTGCCGCCGCCAGCCCACATCACTTCGTCAGGTGATAGAACATACTCACCGCCCGCCGCCACAATCGGCACCGGGTTTCCCACATTTCCGCCTTCGGCATAGCCGCCCTGCGGCGCGTCTTTGAACATCAATTTTACGGCGCGGAAGCCTGCCATCGTGTTGCCCTCGCCGAGTGACGAGACGATGTCTGCGGGGAGCACATACGCGCCCGACGGCACATGCATGGGCAGGTGGTCGGTGCGGCCAGCCACCGGACTATGGATCGGGCCAAGGTGAAGTTTTGAGACGGGCTGCTGCGGCTGCATTGGCTTCGGCATAGGGCCGCCCTCGGCCTTTGTCTTGCGGGCCGTGCTCAGTGCGATAGCTACTGCCTGCTTCTGAGGACGACCAGAGTGCATCAGCTCACTGATGTTGGAGCTAACGGTCTTTTGGGATGAGCCTTTTTTTAAGGGCATGGTCACACCGTCAGATTGTAGAAGGAAATAGACCCCGTTCCAGAGCCTGTCGGGCTGTTGTTCAAACCACGAACACCCAAGGTATAAGTGTCACTAGTGCCAAATCCGTTGCCGCTGAGTGACGCTGTATATCCTATTTGGATGTCGAAGTTATATCCCGTTGGCACAATAGCAGTGTCTGTTGACTGGGAACTTTGAGCAGAAAATGATGTTTGAATGATTTCATTCACTGTAGTCGTCATGGCTGTTGCGGCAAGATCGACATCTACCTGACCAGAAGAAAGAGCTGCGCCAGCCCACGTTGCTCCGGTCAAAGTTGCATTCCGAGCCAGCACAATTTCATAGCCCGTCGATCCACTGGCAGTCGGATGAAACAAAATTCCCTGCGGGATTACGATGGCTCCGTAGTAACTTGAATTTACTCTGATTGAAACCAAAGGCGTAAATGTGAGATTTGTATTGTTGGCAATCGACTTCCCATCATCAGTGCGACGAGCCGTAAATATCTGCGATGTTTGCTCGTATCCGCCTTCAGACTGTACGGAAGAGCAGATCATTTGAAGTGTGGATGCCGATGCCGTTGCTCCTGTGTTGGTAATTTCAAACCGCAGCGGCAGAATAGCTGTTTGCATATACACAGAAGTGCCAATGTTGGCATTCTGGAACGTGTGGCAAACAACAAACTGGCCGTTGATGACAAAGCCACAGCGGACGTTTCCAACCCCCAGCCATTCAAAGTCAAACCAAAGGATTTGCGTCTTTGTCAGATCAAGCGTCACACCTGACGGACCTGTGCCATTTAGTTTGTCGCCGTTCCAGTTGGCTTGTGCCACATAACGAGTGTTATCGACAGAACCGCCCGTATAGGTGCGAATGACAAACGTGACCCCGTTTGGCCCCTGTTCCAAATACACACCGTTGTAGGCGCTGTAATACCCAACGCGCTGCGTCAGATTTGTTTTAGCCGTAGCCATGGTAAACGTCTGAAGCGTCAGAAGACCCTTACCCGGCTGGTATGGGAAGACACGAAATGTCTGTGCAAGAACCGTTGATCCTGATGATGTTGTGACAGCCAGATCAACAGATGATTTGTTTGTATTGTAGGTTGTTGTTCCACCCGTCGCGGTGACATAGCTGTATTGATTATCAACAGCAAAACGGCTCTGACTGTCAAACAAGGTATAAGGCGAAGTTACGCGCAGACGACCAAACGCATCGACAGTTGACCCGCCAAACTGCGCATAGAATGCATTATTTACTGTTGATCCGTAGGGAGGATAAACGGTGATAGTCATCAGCCGGGTCCTCCGCCAACTTTGAATGAGACTGTTGACGCTGATGCGTAAGCGGCCACAAAGCCGCCAGCCAGCAGTACCTGCTGTCCGGTCCACTGCACGGTTGTGTTTCCATTAATTGGAGCGTTGTAAAATACAGCATTGCTTGCCCCGGCGGTTTCACCTGACGCACAGAGAGAGATGTAGAAAGTTGCAGGCGTCGCTGACGTGTTGCAAATTTCAATATCTACAATCGCCATCTGAGCTCCTGCGGGAACTGTATAAAGAGTTGAATAGCTACCAGTGCCCGCCGCGCCAGAGGCCAGCGGCTTCCCCTTTATGTAAGTGTAAATTCCAAGCAGACTTTGATTGAGGCCGTTGATGGCAACGACGCCATTTTTCTGCGTAGTGAGAATGTCGTCGAGACTTGCAGGCATTAGTATTTCCCATCCTGCTGAATGCGATAGCGCATGTTGCCGATACGCCAGAACGAGCCAAGGTCATTGCTTTCGATCTTGATCGAAACAAGGCGGCCACGGAACCGGGGCGTAATGAATTGGGTGCCCTGCACGAGAGTGTAGGGTCCGTAAGCGTAAGGCGTGCTGCCGGGATAATCAGTCGCGTAGAAGGTTAGTTTGACGGTCGCGTTCTGCGCGCCACCAAAATAACCCCACTTCATATCAGGCCAGACCTGATCAATGAACATCTTAACGTCTGCCTCAGTCAGCGCGAAGTAGCCCGTCTGAAAGCTAGCCTCAATCGGGATCGGTTCATTCGACGCATTGACGGCGTCTGGAGACGTCTCATGTTGAACGATAAAGTTGTCAGTTCCGCCGGGCAAAACGCCAGCGCCAATCGGCGGACCAAGAACGCTTTCATTGATCCACGCGGTGCGAGACAGAGTGCCATAGTCCCACTGGTTCAGCGAGATGTTGTACTTCACATACGCATTGATCTCGCCGCCATTGCCGAGCGTGGGGTAAAACCAAGAGATCTCATTGAAGCGCGAGTTGGGCGCGATGCGGATCTTGTTCAGGTTTGACGTGTCTAGGTCTTGAAAGATCACGTCCCAGATCGGGCACGGGATGCTTTCGACGCCGGAGCCAGCAAACTTAAAGAACTGGCTCTGGCCCATCCAATAAACGACGCCGCCCATAGAGCCAGCCGCCTTGCGGCCAATAAGGCCGCAGCCCGTGCCGACTTCGTTGAACTGGTAGACATAGGGCTGCCCGACATACTGCATGGCCCACACGCCGAGGTCAGTCCAGATCAGGCCCTGCTGCGGGCCTTGAATACATTGAACAATGCGCGAGCCCTTCGGGATGCGATACGACCCGGCCTGATTAGTGATCTCGGCGATCCAGTTTGTGTAGTCGTTAACGTCGCACCAGCGGATTAGCAGCGGATCAATAACGCCCGTAAATGTAGAGCCCCACGCGATCACCTGACGCTGAGGCATCGCGACAAACATGCCCTCATTCGCAATTGGCGCATTGGCGATGATTGTACCGACCGGATTGTTTGTGGTCGGCGACCATTCGTAGATCGGGCCATTCAGAGGATTGGCGAGAAGTGTCTCGCCCCAGTTGTCGAGCGTCCAATCAATCGCAGTGATGGGCGTTCCTGTGCCTGATGTCGGTGGGATGCCTGAGCCATAACCGCCAGTGCCATAGCCGCCGACGCCATACCCAGAATTAGCGTCGAGTGGCCCAATGCCGTTGTAATAAACAAAGCGCGCATTGCCGCCATTTTCAAAAGCATTGGCGGTTGATGTGGCGGAGTTATTGGCCGTGATGATAAATACGCTCGAAGACGAGACATCTGTGACGATGTAATTGCCATCAAGCGTGATGCCGCCGACAGTCGTCGGGACGAGAACGGTGAAAGTGCTGCCGACAGAAAGGCCGTGATCTGCAAGCGTCACATCAACAAGCGCAGACCCGGTAGCAGTGTCGAACTCAGGCACCAATCCGCCACCAGTGACTGTTGCAGTCGCATAGGCTGGCGCGCCGAGCACGTCTTTCGCTTGGATTTGAAACTGATTGGTGCTGACCGGGATGACTTGATAGGAGCCAAACAAAATGAGGCCGCCAACGCTGACCTGCGTTTTGATGTCAACGACATCATAGCTATCAAGCGCGCTGCCAGTCGCATCAACAGTGACGATGTCACTGCCCGTCGTCGTCGAAAAAGAGACCGCCACATTCGCAGTTGTCGTTTGCGGCGTAATGTCTTTCAGGCCGCCCTCGGTAATGACATCGAGAGACGCCTCAGCGCCGACGCCAAGCCACGCATTGGCATTGATGTCTTCCCACGCGAGCAGGCAACGCACAACAGAACCAACACCGCCATTATAAAACTGCGTCCAACCCCCAAGCTTCTGAACAAGACCAAGATTGTTTCGGTCAGGCACAAAGCGGACAAGGTTGGAGTATGAGATCGCCGCCTCATTGAGGGCGGGCGTCTTGTTTTGATCGACGCCAGCGATGAGTTTGAGTGCCTGATGCGGCATGTCTTACCTCGTCGGCGTGGCGGCGGTAGACGGTGACTGCGACGACCACGCGGCAGCCTCGAACTTCTTGCGGTTTTCCTCCATCATCGCAGACTTCAGAAGGGCCTGATATTGGCTCTCGTAAGTGATGGCCATTTGCGGGTCATCATTCGCACGGCCAAAGTTGCGTTGATAGGCGCTGATATAAATCATGCTGGCCATGATGAAGAGGTCGGGCAGGTACAGGCTAATGAATGTCGTGGGGTTAGACACAGACAGGCTGTCCGGTCGGATGGTACCGACAACCTCAACCTGATAGGCGGCGTCGGGATATGGCCCAAGCAGGAAGGTGTAGTCGTCAAACGGCGCAAAATACTTTGGCAGTCCACGATTGGCAGACAGGCCAGACCCATAGACGGCGTCCAAAAATTCCTTAGTCGTCGGCAGCAGCGGGACGCGCGTGCCGTTGTCTGGGTTTGTTGTGCCAGCGGGAGTGATGACGTTGATCTGCTCAGGGACGACAAAGGTGCCAGCTGGCACTGCGATCTGGCGGGTGCCGACCGTGCAGGCATAGCTGGTGTTTGAGACCGAAGTAAACAGGAAGTCGAGATCGCGATACATGCGGTTCTCGGCGTATGTGATCATCTGCGGGAGGATGGTCACATAGGCAGGGTCGGTCTCCTCCACGACCGCTAGTGTGGCGATCTGAGTGACATATTGTGAGTATGTGAGACCTGTCGTCATGTGAAACCCCGCGATTTCACTGTTCTACCATCTTCAGTCATCTTTTGCCATTGCGGTGGCCTTTTCCTCGACCTCAGCAACCCGGCGACCCCAGCCTTTCCCAAAAGTGTCCCAAGTCGGGAGCTTCTTCAGAAACTCAAGGCGCATGTCGCACATTGCGTCGACCATTTCACCTGCCGGGCAGTCCTTAATAGCCGCCAGCGATTTCGGACCAATGACACCGTCAGACGGAACGCCAGCGATTGACTGAAGATACTTGGCGGCTCGACCAACGCCGCTGTTCACAGCAAGATCATAAGCAGCATAGTCCACGCCAGAAGGCAGATCGTCGCCCTTAATGCGATCCCAATAACGGGATTTGTAGAACGGCTTAACGATTTCAGGGGTAAGGGCTCGCATTTCAGCCTCGTCAACTGAGCGCCCCACATACTCTTCCCACGCCCTCTGAGTGACCCCCAAATTGGTGCGGCCACCGGGGTCTTTGGGGTGGTTGACGTAGCCGCCTTCGTGCTTAAGGACCATCTCAAAGCACTTGTCCCAGTTTTCTTTAGCCATTTCATTTTTCCTTAGCAATCAGGCTGTTTTTCTCTTTAGAACCAGCACTTGACCCATAGTAAAAATTGATCACGCCCGTCCATGCGGTGCCGAGCGCGCCAAGCATCATCAAAAGGGCTTCAGTGCCCGTCTGGGGCATCCCCCTCATCAGCATCCACACCAGAATGCCAAAGAACCCGACGGTAATTAGCAGCGCCAGCATGCGCGGCACCCAGTCTTGGGTCGCTGTCTGCATTTTACGGGCGCTGTCCCGGTCCCCGGCAGCAATACGCTCCAAGTCAATGTCCAGCTCTTTCATGCGGACTTTGAAATCAGCATCAATTTGCTTGAGCTGAGCCAATGTCTCTGGGGAGGCATTTTCTAGTGCCGCCTTCACATCGTCTTCTGTGCCGCCTTCATGGCCCAGAAGCACATTTGAAAGGGTCTTAACAGCCATCCCCGCCAGAGGGCCACCAAGCGCCGTGGCAATGGTGGGAGCTACCTGACCCAAAAGCGGGCCGAATGTCTTTAGAAGGTCCATGTTCCACCCCCTACAGCGTCAAGATGACGAGGAAGATACCGACAATTAAACATATCACAATCCCAGCGATTAAACATACAATCGTCACTTCCCGCTGAAACTCTTCAGCTTCTTTCTGGGCTTTCAGACGCGCAGCTTTTTGCTCTTTTTGAATGCGAACAAGCTCACGTTCGACCTCCTGCCATCCTGCTATACCATATGCAGCCACGAACTCGTTCTTGACTTGGTTGAACCACTCCTCGGCTTGTTTGCGTTTGACGACGATGTCCATCGCCATCTCTTCCGCCGAAACCTTGGCAAACAGCTTAGGCTTAGGTTTTTCAGACGACATCTGCGTAAGTTTGGCAACAGAGCCGTATAGCTTGGCGATGTCACCCGCCATGCCTTGGATTTCTTTGCCAATCTTGATGCCTGTCTTAATAGCCTCGTAGGCGGTCTTAGCCGCGCCAAATACAAGGCTTATGGTTACGGGGTCCATACAGCATTGCCTTACTCCCCCTCATTTAGGTGTTACGGTAAACGTCAGATTTTTATGGTCTGGATAGGAAATGATAGCACTTCCCTCCGGGCATTTATAAACGATCCGAGCCAAAAGTTTAGCCTCCCCGGCAGCAACCGTCTCCGGCGCTTCAATTGCCATTGTGTAGCCAAGCTTGTCCACGTTGTGGCTGGCTGGCCCGGAAAATTTGACCACAGACGGCGTTGCACGATGGACGATGTAGTTGGCATCTCTGACTTCTAAGGTGAAGTCTTCAACCGCGCAGTCGTCTCTAATTTTTTGCCGCGCCACGATGACCCGAAACGGCTCATGCGCTGGGCCATTTGATATTTGAAAATGTTCCGCATCCCACTTCAGGATGTCTTTCTTTAGCAACCCAAACTTATCAACCAACGCATAGCCACCGCCAACCGCACTCATTACGGCTGTCACGACAGCTATAGGTTTGGTGATGTTGTCATAGTCCATTCTTGTCAGCCTTACGCTTTTCTAGGCTGTCCACCTTATCAAAAATCTGACGGCAGATGTCTTTCAGTTCCTTAACCCCTTCTTGGAACTCATCCCGGCGGATGTAATTGCTAGGCAGATCAACCTCCAGCTTATGGATGTCATTCCGCAGCTCTTTGACCGCACCCCAAAGTTCACGGGCAAACCACCCACCCCCGGCGAGAATGATGCCAAAAGTTGCGTTGATGAGGGTCTGCCCGTCCATGTCATGCCTCTTCAGGAGCCATATCCGCCGAAGCTGGCGGGGTAAGTTGTTGCGCGGCCTGCATTTTAATCGCTTCAATGATAGCTGCAACCTCGGCATACGGGCGGCTGCCAAGGGCTGCCAAAACCGCATTCCATCCAGCCACAGTCAACGTAATGCTTACTTCTTTGGTGTCCATATTGCCCCCACTTAAACCACTTCAATCCATGACTGAGTCGCCTCATCCCAAGAATAGGTCTTCCCATCTTCTGGATAGGAAACTGGGCAGACCCACTGTGCCGTATCTGTATTCAGTGTCCATGACGGATACGGCTGCGGCGGGACAAAGGCATCCAAATCCGCATCGTAGGTATAACCGACCCCCGCATAGTTCTTACGGAAATTGGCATTGTAGCTTGTCTGTTTCCAGACAGTATCAGCGCCAAGAAGCGATTGGCAGAACGTCACGCCTGCCGCCTCACTGGTCGGGAACTCTTCATTGTTAATCACGCCATTGTTTACGACGATGACCTGAAGAACAATGTTGTTCTCATCTAGTTGCGCAAAATGTGCCATGTTTTCCTCTTACGATGTCGGAAATGCCGCAGTCGGCGGTGTGAAGGCTGTGGTGTAGCGAGCATAACCTCTGGTGATGCGAAGATCATCAATGTAGCCATTCAAATAATTTGTGGCCCCAGTTGTATCTCCCGCGCCAACAACTAAAGGATATGTTGATCCATTAATAGCTGTTGTATTCGCGGTTGTTCCTCCCGCAACACCATTAAGATATGTTCTTGTTGTTCCACTTTGCTTTGATACAGCAACATGGTTCCATGTGTTTAGGGTGACTGTTCCAATAGAAACAGTAATAACGCCACCAGTGACATTCAAAATCTGATAACGCAAGTTTCCTGTATTCGCAGCAAAGTCAATTTGCCATGTACCATCTACCGCTGATCCAGTTCGCTTGCTTACAATAGCTGCCGTGCCTGTCGCAAAGGCCGAAACATACACCCAACATTCAATAGTAAAGTCTGACGTTCCAAATTGAAGTGCAGTGCTATTTACAGATTGAAGATAATCACCCGTGCCGTCAAAGTACATCGACGACCCACCAAACTTACTTTGTGCGGTGCTGATCTGAGCGTTACCAACCGTCTCCAAGTCGTTCATCATCGCGTTGTCGATGATGCCTGCGTTGGTCATGTTGAGCAACACGGATGTGTTAGTTACTGCGGTCAGGGGCGATGTTGGCACTCCTGTAACCGCTGTACCCTTAATGAACCTAAAGTCCGACATATACCCATACACAAACTCAGCCGCTGGCGAATAATACGCACCCACCAAAAGCGCATAAGATGAAGTACCCCATGTGTCTGTTTTTGTTGTCGTGCCCTTTGATACACCATTAACATATATTGTTATTGTTGTACCAGAACGAACAATGTTTACATATTGCCATTGACCAGTCGTAAAAGTTCCTGACGCCACAGAAATTCTGTTAGAGCCGGGTCCATCACAATACAATATTGCGCCGCCACTTGAAGTTAATTCAAGAAGCCACTGATCTGGCGCACTTCCTCCAGTGTAATACTGTCCAAATAAGGCTTGGTAAGTTGGCAAAGAAGTAAGATAGACCCAGCATGAAACACTAAAGTCTCCCGTACAAACAATAGCAGTGCTTCCGGGTATACTAAGATAATCACCTGTCCCATCAAAGTACCCAGAGCCACCAATCGTCGCTGCGCTGTACGAAGCTGTTGGGATAAAGGGGCTGAAACGTTGGACACTCGGCGTGCCAGTCGGTGTGATGGTAAAGTTGTTGCCGCTGTTATCTACGAAGCGATTGCTTTGACAGGTCAGCAAAGACGTTCCACTAACCGCTGTAAGTGGCGTGGTGCTTGGCGTGAAGTTTGCCGTGTAAAGAGCCGTACCCTTTACGATGCGGACGTTGCTAATCCAGCCAATCCAGTCGTTGGATGTTGAGCCAAACTGCCTTGCAATCAGTGTACCGCTGGCACCATTGGCGTAATTGCGCGTGTCCCCAGCAAGGGTGGCAACGATGGTGCCATTGATAAACAAGCGTGTCGTTGTTCCGCTACGTGTAATGGCTACATGAGTCCATAACCCATTTGCCTGATACCCCGGCATCACTGTAGCAACGGTGCCACCAATGTAGGTGGTGGTGCCATCAAACGCTGCCAGATATCCTTGCGCGGTTAGATAAAACAGTACTCCAACAGCGCCGCTGCCTGCGCCGCGCGTGTCAACAATACCTTGTTGGCGTGAACCTTCATTTCGCATAACCCATGCTTCAATGGTGAAGTCGCCGGTGCCAAAGGCAAATGCTGTATTTTGAGGGATTGTCAGATAGCTACCAGTGACAGATGTATTCATAGACCAGTTCGACCCATATGGGCTAAAGGTTCCCTGCGTGGTGTTGCCGTTACGGGTGATCGTGAAGTTGTTGGTGCTTCCATCAAGGAACGTGTTGTTCTGAGCGCCATTCGTGCCATTGCCGGGAAGCAGCATGGTCACATAATTAAAATAAGGATCAAGAAACGCAGTTATTCGGCTCCAGCCATACGCCAAAGCAGAACCAGCGCCGCGCGTAAAGATCGTAGGCATTGGTTAGCCTCACTTAAACTGTGTCTGAGAAGCAAGAACTGTGAACGCTGCGCTGCCAGTCTTAATGATAGTGTAGGTGTACACATCAATGCTGGATGCATTGCCAGCAGACCATGCCGTGCCGCCCTGATACTTTGGCGTGACAGAGGAGCCATCAACTTGAACTGCGTTGTTGTAATACGGAGTCGCGCCCTGAGTGACAAGAAATGCTACTGTGATCACATCGTTTGTGGACATCAGCGTATTCAGAGATGTCGTGCTAGACCCACGAAAGTTTACTGTCCAGTTAGCCGAGGCATTGCTGGT
>Ga0181352_1001152_pt1 | contig 10564 bp, 6 predicted proteins | sample Fa13VDMLBSN_FD_130103 | JGI IMG/M metagenome (GOLD analysis project Ga0181352, IMG submission 130103) | Freshwater viral communities from Lake Michigan, USA - Fa13.VD.MLB.S.N | ecosystem: Environmental > Aquatic > Freshwater > Lake | place: USA: Michigan | collected 2013-09-23 | reverse complement strand
TTTCTGCCGGCTGCGCTTCCAAGCACCCGCAGGAAGTCCTGCTCTCCTACACTGGTGGACGCGCATGAAACAGGAAGAACTTGAGGATCTGGTCAAACAGATCTACTTCTACTGCCAAAACAGAGATCCGAACGGTCTATACCCCACCGAGGATATAGACCTTCGGGAATTCGCCTCGAAACTGATCGCCGTCTACGAGGGGAAGATCAAGGCTCAGCAAGATAAAGAGCGCCCTTCCGAACGTCACGATAGCCAAGCTCCTGTCTGCTCATTGCTGGCCTCGCGTTGATTGGAAGACCTCTTTCTCCCGGAGTGGTTTCCGGCAGCGCCAAGAACCGCTCTTTGGCAGGAATGTTTTTCTGGGCCTCCTGTTTTGAGCCTTCTCTTGCCATTCCAAGAACGGAAGCCAAGGCAGGCGCACCGAAGGCAAAGGGTGCGGCAGCCGCAGCAGCGCCGGGAACGAACATCCCAAGTCCGCCAAGCGTTCCTATCGCATTCAGAACGAATTCAGGAATAGCCGAAGGGTCTTTGGCCGCTTCAGCGCCAGTCCTCATGGTTTCCGCCCCACTGAACCCAACACCAAAACCACTTAATCCTTTAGCAGCCACTTTTGGCGCAACAGCGGAGGCGAAGTTTTTGACCTCGGTAGCCGCCTGACTTACTTGCGGAGAAACCATAGAGGAAAGGCCTCCCGCAGGCTTTGGCGTCTGCGATCCGGTAGGCACTAGAATGCCAGCATTAGTGGCACCCCAAGTACTCCTAGTTAACGGATTGTCCACACCCCTTCTGATGGCCGCTTGTCTGGCAGTTTCGGTGTTATACATGGTCTGCCTTGCTCGACCAGTAGTGCCTGCCGTATCTTCAATAGCTCCAAGAATCCCTCGCTCAAACGCAGGGCTGGACACGACCTGAGCGGCACGCTGCATCAGATCCGCAGGCGGCTTCCCTTTCAAAACATCCAATGCAGGGCCAGCCATTCTAAGCGCGGTGGATACAGAGGGCGCTCGTTGCAGCCCGTATTTTCCGGATTGATACGCAGCAGAGAGGGCCGCGGGAGCAACCGCAGTAGTCGCTCCCGCAGCAACACTTGGAATTACTTTTTCTGCATAGTCTTGAATCGGCTCTCTGTCATTAGAAGGGTAGGATGTGCCTTCATAAGACTTCATTACCTCCTCATGGCCAGACCCGAATTTGTATTCAGCAGGCTCTTCAGAATCTTGACCTTTCAGCGGCTCATTAGTCGCCGCTGGAGACAAGGAATATTCGGAGTTTAAATATTCCCTCCACCCCTGACCAAATTGATATTCCTTGTTTTCAGCCATATTCGTTACCTCAAAATTTGACGAGCAACGCCTATCCCGTAATAGCTATCAAAACGCTGCATAACGTCATCTCTTGCTTGTTGGGTTGTTGCTGCGTTGTATTGCCTTTTGAGTTGATTAAAGTCCTCAGTTCTTTTGATCCAATCCAAATAAAACCTCGGAGCAGGGCGAACTCTGGCAATATCAGGGAAGTTTTCTGATTCGTTTATTCTCTGGATGCGATAATCTTCAATGTCATTCGCTTTGGACTTTTGGATTATTCTTGCCACTTCGTCTCTGGCCCTTCTATCCGTTGCGAGTCTTGGCAGAGAATTTCTCATTGATTCCATGTCTACATTACTTAATGCTCTGGCAGCAGAACCCATAGATTCCATTTTTCCCATTAGTATTTGATCAATGGCAGCGGACATTGTCTGCTCATTAACCAAACTATCAGGAGAAATCCCAATAGAAGAAAGCAAGTTTTTTACTTGGGTCAAAAGCGGCTGAAGACCGCCTGCTGCGGCAGAGGGAGATGATGCCAAGAACCTATCCAAAGCATTGATGGTAGATGCCGCAGACGAAGCCTTAGACTCAGACTCCCTGAGCGACTCATCCAGTTTTTTGTAGGCCTGCTCCCTAGCTGCTGCTTGCGCTTTAATTTCCGCCTCTCGCCTTGCCTGCTCCACACTTTCTTGCGCCCTCGGTGAAATATTTACTTGACCAGAGGGCGGCCTTTGAGCGGCAGCAGGAGCGCCAGAAGGTGCCGGTGCCACGGATGGAGCAGCAGGAGCAGCAGCGGGTGCGGCAGGGGCTGCAGCGGGAGCTTCTGCAGATCCGCCGATTGAATTCATTCCTTGAATCAGCAGTTGGCCTTCATTTGCAGGCATAACGCCTTCATAAATCGCCTTGCGGATTTCTATAATAACCCTAGACCTATCGGCAGGATTTCCCAAGAAAAAATTATTTGCCATCAACTGCTGTGCCGCACTCTTAGCGGCAGGAGACTTCAATTGTGCCGTGTAATATTCAAACTCCCTAACCTTTTCAGGTTTCTTGCTGGCTTCGAGCATGAACTTGTTCAGCTCTGATATTGCGCCCTTTACGTCTCCAGTCTGGAGTTGAGCCAATACCATCGCTCGATACTCTGCGGGCATTTGAGCGATAACGCTTGCCTGCTCCGCAGGAATGCCTGCAGCACTCGCGGCAGATGGCGACATATTCCCAGAGAGAACGCTTGAAAGCGTGTTGCTCAATTGCCTGTTTCTGGCAAGCTCAATATCCTCTTTTGCCATTCCGGCCTGTTGAGCGGCAAGCTCCATCCTCATCTTTGCGATATCAGACATCGCCTGACGGGACTGAGCCTGTTGAGCGCCGAAGGCACCAATAGCATTACCAAGACCTTCGCTGAAGGTGGGCGCACGCTTGCCAAAGCCAGCGGCCAATGCAAGCATCATATCTTGCGGCCCGCCAACCCTCGCCTCAAGAGAAGCGATCAGGGCTTGCTGCTGCTGGATTAGACTTTGGCGCTGTCTCTGATATTCAGCCTGAGCCTTCTCGTATTCGCTAGGCTCTGGTCTGGCAGCAGGAGCTGCAGGCGCTGGAGCAGGTGCCGATACTTGAGCGAGAGCGCCCTGCGGCTCCATGACTTCGCCCTGCGGCCCCATAAATTGGTTTTCGGCCATCATTTGCTCCAATTAAAAATTCGGGTTGCCAAACTCATCGTAAAGAGGAATTTCTGGAGCAACCACTGGTTCAACAGGATATGGTGAAGCAGGATACGTAATTGTAGGATCCCCAACGAATCCGGGATCAGCCTGATCAGGATCGTTTACCGGAGAAGTGGCCGGAGGGTTGAAAATACTGTTTATATAATCCCTAGCCGATTGAGGAAGAAGCCCTGAAAGTCCAGTAATCAAAGATGAAAATGGAGTCGGGCCTGCTTGCCCATCTTTAGGAATAATTGACGGCGTATTGAGCGCAGCAAGACCAGTTAGCAACTGCATGATCTGATTCAGCGGAGCGTTCTGGTAGTAATCCGCAGTCATCGGCCCCGTTCTGGTCTGGGTGGTCGATGTCGGAATATTGAAGCCTCGCATCACGTTCGCATACTTGCCCAGAGCGCTCATCGGGTAATCGAGCTTTGCTTGCTCCTGAGCCTGCATCTGTGCGCCGAGCTTGGACAGAACATCCAGCCCGCCAACGCCTTGCTCGTATGCCCTGCCGCTCAGTTCACCAAGCCTGCCGGACGCGGCAAGCTCAAGCTCTGCCTGAGCCTTAGCCGCGGCAGTAGCGGCATCGAAGCCTTGTGCAAGGTATTTGGCCTGAGTCCCGAGGATGTCCTGATTGACATCCCGAGCCACGTTTCCATAGACCTCCATCCCGCGCTTGCTGCCGAACTGGCCAGAACCCACAGCACCGGCAGTCACGCCGGGGGCGAGGGTTTCGCGGAACTGACGCTGCCCCAGCCTGTTGATGTCCTCAATCACGCTCTGCGTGTAAGGGTTCATGTACTGGCTGACGTTCTGCATGAACGGCGTAGTCGCCACGTTCGTCGCGGCTTCAGTCGCTGCCTGCAGGGCTGGCTGTCCAGCCTGAACGGCAGCGGGAGCATTACCAAAGGCCTGCTCCTGAAGGGGTGAGAACCCGGCAATCCCACCCGTATCAACGGCCTGCTGGCCAGCCGTGGACAGGCCGCTCAGGAAGTTGTTGTACCAGTCCGGTGCCTGCGTTGTCGTGGACTGAGTAGTGGTAATACTCGGAAGCGGATCACCTTGAGTGAGTGCCATGTCTTAACCTTTCGACCTCGTAGCCGACTTCAAATATGCCAATGGATTCTTGGCTTTAGGGGGGATTCTATCAGTAGGCGCAGACCTCTTGTGTCGCCTGATTTCTTCCCGGAATTTGTCCAAAACCTGCGCCCCGGCCTTGCTCGAGCCGTCGCCCAGAGCCGCCACCGTATCTGCATCAATCACGTATTCCCCGTCACTCAGCATGGTCGGGATATCGTCCGACTGGCCAGTCCCCGGCCCGCCTACCGCAAAGCCTCGGCGGAAGTGCCGCTCGTAGAGCTTCCCCTCCGGGCCGGGAACGTGAACTGAACCGCCAACCTTGTAGCCACGCTTCCCCAAAACCGAGGCCAACTGCCCGATGATCTGGGTGTAGTCCTGAACAGGAGCCTCGGAGCCTTTCGGCATCTCCGAGGTGGTCAGTAGCCCCGGCTTCAGGTCGGCAAACTGAATCTCGCTCCCGCTTGGCTTGCGGGCAAACATGGCCATAATCTTGTCCAGATTGTTCCGGTAGGCCGCCGCCTGCTGCGCCTGAGCCTGCGCCTGCTTATCCGCGGTCATCTGGCTTTGAATGCCGGAAAGGCCGGATTGAACCTGCTGCTGAACCCCCGATATCTGCTCACCGACCTGAGTGAACCGGGTATCCACCCCCTGCTGGATATCATTGAGGGCGGCGTCAATCGCCTGCCCCTGAGCGATCCTTTCATCTAGCTCCAGCTTCTGCTGGTAGCTCAGGTTGTCAATAGCGCCCTGCAGGTCGCTGGTCGTAATGCCAATCTGCTCATATACGTCAGCAATTCCAGTCTGGAACTGATTCGACAGATCTTGCATCTCTTGGGCAGAGAGATCCATCCTGCCGCCGAGATCATCCATAGCCATCTGAAGGGCTAAGTCTCGGTTGTAGCCAAGCCGCTCGTATTCGGCAATCGTGGACTGCAGGTCGCCTACCTGAGTCTGAAAGTTGGTCGATACGGTATTCAGCGCCTGATCAAAAGACTGTCCCTGAGCCTGAAGGGCAAGAACCTGATCGCGCTGGAACTCGCTCATCCGGTCATACTGGGCCTGAAGGTCTGACCTAACCCCGGCAATCTCGCTGCCAAGACCAGTCTGAACGCCGGCTATTTGCTCGGAAAGTCCAGCCTCAACAGTATTGAGGGCATCCTCAAAAGCTATACCTTGAGCAGCAAGGGCAAGGGCTTGGTCTTTCTGAGCATCACTTAGCAGATCAAACCTGTTCTGAATATCCTGCTGAAGACCGGCTTGAACGTCGGAAATTTGACCAGACAATCCCGTTTGAACCTGATCAATAGCCGCGCTAAGGTCTACGCCCTGCTGCTGCAGAGCCAGCGCTTGGTCTTGTTGAGCAGCGGTCAGACTGTCAAATTTGTTCTGCAGGTCAGCCTGCACTCCAGTGATCTGACCGGTAAGGCCTGACTGAACATCGGTGATCTGTTGAGTGAGTCCAGCTTTTACTGCATCAATAGCAGCCTGAGTATCTATGCCCTGCTGCTCAAGCAGCCTGACCTGCTCTTGTTGTGCAGCACTTAGATCGCTGATCTGCCCTTGAAGTCCTGTTTGAACGCCAGTAATTTGCTCAGTAAGGCCAGTCTGAACGCCAAGAATTTGATCAGCAAGACCCGCCTTTACCGCGTCAATCGCAGTCTGAGTATCTATGCCCTGCTGCTGCAATAAGGCAAGCTGTTCTTGCTGACGAGCATCAAGCCCGCTGATCTGTCCTTGAAGCCCCGCTTGAACGTCAGAAATCTGGCCAGACAATCCAGTCTGAACATCAGTGATCTGTTGAGTTAGGCCTGTCTGAACCTGATCGATAGCCGTATTCAGATCTATCCCCTGCTGCTGAAGGGCGAGAGCTTGCTCTTGTTGAGCCGCAGTCAGGCTATCGAACTTATTCTGCAGGTCAGTCTGGACGCCGGTAATTTGCCCCGTTAGACCGGCCTGAACCTGATCAATCGCAGTGTTCAGGTCGATACCCTGCTGCTGAAGGTTGAGCGCCAAGGCTTGCTGATCTGCGCTCAGGCTGTTGAATCTGGTGTCGATGTTTGATTGAAGCTGCTGCTGAACGTCAGCAATCTGGCCGGTAAACGCGCCCTGAACGCCAGCAATCGCCTGCTCGAGCGTCTGCCCCTGATTGATCAGGTTAAGCGCCTGCTCCTGTTGAGCAGCGCTCAGTTGCGAGAACTGAGCATTCAGCGCCTGAATAGCCGCATCGTATTGGCTCATGTCCGCAGGAACGGTAACGATCTGCGGAGAGAAAGTATCGGTCGGCGTAGTCCCGATGTTTGTAGGTGCCGTAAAGTCAATCGGCATCGTGCCGGAATCAATCGGGGTGGTGCCAGAATCAACAAACGTTCCGGCATCGGTGGGTGCCGTAAAGTCTATGGCGTCAAGAATGGCTTGATCTGGAGTCACGGTAGACAATCCATTGGTAGGTGCGGCATCGGCAGTCGTCGGAAAAACAGTATCAACAGGAGACGTTGCCGCAGGAGATACGCTCGTAGGAGCCTGATCTACCGCAGTCAATCCACCAGACGGTGCGGTAGGAGTTATGCTAGGCGTAACCGAAGTAACCGGAGCGGTCGTTGTTTCAGTCTGCGGCTTAGTGATTTGATCGATAAACTGATCAAGGAAGTTAGGCTCAACAGGAGTCGTCGTTCCGACAGGCTGTCCCAATCCAGCGTCAGCCGGGGCAGTAACATCCAGAACGATATCGCCCGCCTGAGTCGGAGCATTCCCATCAGGCATCAAGAATGCCGCCTGACCATTCGGAAGAACGGTTGCGGAACCACCGGAATCAAGAATCTTCGTGACTTCGTCGTAGTTGGCAAGCCGCATCCCTGCGGGAATGCCGGTTAACGATTCAGCCCCCTGCAATCCAGCATACAACGGCAGGTTGGTTACCTCTACCCTCAAGGGCTGATTAGCTACTGATGAGGCGTCGGAAACAACCGTAGAAGGAATGGTCTGGTCTATGGCAGACAGCCCGCCAGTTAGGTCTGCAACCTGCGTCGGGGCAGTGGTGTCAGCGATCTGCGTAGCGTTAGGATCAACGAACTGATCCAGATAGTTAAGCCCTGACTGCTGCTTGGCATCAGCGGTTACAGCCTGCTTAACCGCGCCAAGACCGCTTTTCACCAGTGCAGATGTAACGTCCCCACCCATAACCGCGGTAGAGATAACCGGAGAAATCATTCTGGCAATATTGGCAGGCAACACCTCACCAGCGATCCCGCTTATACCGGACTGAATCAAGCTGTTTGTGATTGCAGTTTCTACATCAGCACCAGCAGCACCGGCCGCCATCGCGGTATTGGCCGCCCTGATGCCGGCGTCAATCACAGCCTTTGGAAGGCCAGTCTCAGTGGCAATCGTCGAGGCGGTATTTGACAAGAGTCCAGCGCCAAGCTGCGCCAGTGCTTTATCGGGATCGCCACCGGTAACAACCGTCGTAATGGCAGGTGCGAGAGCTTTTGCCAGATCCGGAGATATGGTCGGGCCTATGGGCTGATCGCCATAGAACCCACCCGGCTGCGCTTCCGCATCAAGGCTCGGAACAGATGTAATCGCTCCCAATCCAGCCTGAACGCCAGACCCGATAAGGCTGTTTAATATCGCAGTCTCTACGTCGCCACCAGTCAAGCCGGCAGAAGCCGCGCTGGTGCCGGCCCTAACCGCAGCATCCACGACAGCCTGCGGAAGCTGCGTCGCGTTCGCAATGCTCGTTGAAACCCCAGAGAGTCCGGATGAAAGCCCGCCGCTTAGACCCCCGGTAATAGCGCCCTTAAGGAAATCTCCACCACCGATTGCGGAAGTGGTTCCGCCAATCAGAGCGCCTGCGCCAGCAGCACCAAGAGCGCCACCACCAAGCCCTGCAGCAAGCCCCGGAAACACCATCGCACCGAGAATCGCAGGAACAAGGCTTCCGAACCAATCCTTGCTGTATCCCTGCTGCTCAAATACCTGCCATGTCGGGACGCCCTGCTCATGCCTTGTCGCAAAGTCCTGAGCGTAGGTCAGAGCCTGTTGGCTAGGCTGATAAGGTGCTCCGGTAGCTTGAATCACTTCAGGCTGATTCAGGAACTGGCTCTTCAGAGCCTCGGCCAGCATGACCGTATTTGCACCGGGGCCATAGCCGAAAGTATTCCCCTGCGGCCCTACGTTCTTGACGTAGAAGTCCAAAGCGACTTGATCAGGATTCTTGGGCGGAGGCGTTCCAGCAGCCACTAATTGGTCATACTGATTCCAAAGAGCGTTCCGAGTGTTTGATGCGACGAGATTGGCTTCATACTGAGTAGGATCAATATGAGTCCAATCAGTAACGCGCCCTGAGGCGTATTGAGTACCACCCCAAAGAGCGTTTAGGTTGAAAGGCGTTCTGTTAGAAAGCCCTGAATATACGTTTTGAATATCCCACGGAATATATCCAGAAGAATATGCTGAACTTGCTTGATCGTATGTAAAAAGATTATTTGGGTCTGCGTCATACCCCGGAGCTAATACAGCATCTCCCTCATTATTCCATTTTACAAAACTGCCGTCTGGACGAGAAAAAAATAATTCACCAGAACCGGTGTCTTTATAAACTGGATCCCTAGATTCTGTTGCCTCTTGATAAAGAGAATAAACTCCGCTTGGCATACCCCAAGAATACGGAGTCCCGGCATAAGAAACTGCCGGATTTCTATCGATAGCAGATTGCAGTGGGGAAACCGCTGGTGCGGCAGGAGCAATATCTACGGGAGGAGCTACTGACGCAGTTGCAGCGGGAACCCAGCTTTCTCCGTCTGGGGCGCGAACAACCTCTACGGGCGGCTCGTCTTCAGACGTTTTAAAGTATTGGCCGGTATCTTCGTTGTAAATAATGCCCATCTCAATTCCTCGGATTGACCGCGTTGATTACTTCAGCGGCCCAATCCTGCCAGTTCTCGAAAAGGTAAGGGTTCGGCAAGGCTTCGTTCTGGAAGATGTCAATCGCCATCATTCCGGCAGCCCAATCCTTCCACCGATCTTCGGTGATGCCAATCTGCAATCCCTGCGCGGCATAAGCCTCCACCATCAAGCTCGACCAGTTATCCCATGACTGAAACCGAGGGTCATAGACAACAGGAAGCGGCAGAGGCCTGACCATCAGTAGCCTCGAACGTCACCAATATCAGCATTCAGCATGATGTAACCGAGCTGATAATTGCCGTTTTGGACGTTGCTCACGAACTTCAGTCTAAGCTCCCGGCGCTGCTCCTTGAGATCGATTTTATTCGTATTGCCATCAAATACATAGGGGCCGGTAGTCTCGTCTTGAGACTGAGCATACGGCCTGCCGGTGACGTACATCTCCATCTCTCCGGTCAGCAGGAAGTCAGGCTCAACCCTCTCCAGCCGCAGCCACCGGTTATCCCCGACAAGCGAGGGCTGAGAAGGCCCGCCGGCCACCAGCCCCAGATCGTTCGTCTCGAACATGCTGAAGATCGCATTCTCGGCCTGCCCCTTGACCTCATTGGTGCCGATTTCGTGCTGCCACAGGCTGACCTTGTTGGGAACCGTGTCAAAGTCCGCAGAAACGGTCGCAGAAGCCGTACAGGCGGCCGATAGAACCACGTTGTAGAAGCCCTGATACAGCCCTCCCATCGTGGTCGAGGACACGGTCTGGCTGTTGTCCACCGTGTAAGTCCCGGCCCCGCCATTACCCGTCCCGTAGGCAGTTATGGTCGTTCCTGCGGTCACACCAGTCCCGGAAATCACCTGCCCGACCTTGATGGTGCCAAAATTCAAGACCGATACGGTCAGGGTCGTGCCTGCGATATCCGCGTCGAAATTCGACTGGCAGGGCTGAACGTCCGTGATGGTCGTTCCGGTAGGCACGCCGGAGGCCACCACCAGTAGGTTCGCGTTGATATTCTGGTCAATCGCCGTGACCACAACGTCAGAGCCGTTCCGGGTCACGATATTCTGGGTCAGGACGGTCGCCTGAACGCTCAGATCCTCTCCGGCCATGACCGGGTAGGCAAAGACCTGCGAGAAGTAGCCAGCCGTTCTCCTAGCGCCCAGAGCAGATCCGGCGTCATACCAAGTGCCTTCCCGGATGTTGTAGATGATCGCGTCGTTGCATTCCTCAGAGTCTCCCCTCGGGTAGAACCACCAGATTTCCCCGAAACGCGGCACCTTCGTCGCCCAAACCTTCTGCCTTTGAGAGTAATTCAAATTGTCGAAGAACCAGTTCTGGTTCATCTGATTCGGGATTTCCTTGATCGTGCCGTTGTATAGCAGGAACCTATCAACACCGATCCAGTAATAGATGCCGTCATACTCAATGACGCACTGGCTAGACAGGATCGAGGAATTGCCGATGGTGTCATACCGCCAGTAGAGCGTCTGAGCGCCTACGGTAGTCGGGGCGTAGCTGACTTTGATCAGGCTATCCAGCGCCCAGAACAGGCCTGAAGGCGCGTTAGAACCGCC
>Ga0181352_1001151_pt1 | contig 10574 bp, 21 predicted proteins | sample Fa13VDMLBSN_FD_130103 | JGI IMG/M metagenome (GOLD analysis project Ga0181352, IMG submission 130103) | Freshwater viral communities from Lake Michigan, USA - Fa13.VD.MLB.S.N | ecosystem: Environmental > Aquatic > Freshwater > Lake | place: USA: Michigan | collected 2013-09-23 | reverse complement strand
CTCATAACGGTGGGGTAATTAATAACCTTTATCTCTAGTAGTAGCTTCTGATTGACTATTTGCTATCTTATCAGACTTATAGTATCCTCTTTCAGACTTCTTCTTATTCTTCTTAATCTTATCGTATTTAGCATACGCTTTCTGAATAAGTTTAGGATCTATTCCAGAGTTATACATTATCCTTTATAAGATTTAGTTTGCTTCATCTTCATTTTAGGCATGTTATCAAAGCTTTTGTATTCTTTAGCTTTTTGAACAGCAGCATTTAATTTAGATGGAAGATCTTTTGTAGGCACAGCAGAAGCTGGTCTAGTAGCCATTTTTGTAGGCGTATCTTTAAAAATAACTTTTTCTTTTCTTTCTAATTTACTTACTATTTTAGGCCTCTCTTCTTTTCTTTCTATGGCTTTAGTTGCTACCTCTGAATCTTTTCTAGTAGGCTTTTGTAATTTAACTTGTCTCATGATTTTTTCTTTTTAAATTTAGATATAAACTTTTCTTTCTTTTCTTCTTTCTTAGATTCACCTTTTTCGTGTTTCATCTTATCTTTTTTAGAAGAGTACTTTTCTTCAGCTTCAGATCCCATGTATTCTGATAGCATAGCTTTTTTAAGTGCATTTCCTTTTTTCATTAATCGCAGTATTTTTTATCTTTAGTATTCTTATATTGTAACTTAAAAGTTACCTTCGATGTAGCAGCTTCATCTTTTAAATTTGGTTCAGCAGCAGGTCTCCCCTCTACTCTTCCTTTGTCTACGTAGCTTCCGTTCTTGTCAGGATTAGAAGCCCAATATTTATCTTTCATAATCAATTTTTTGTCAAAGATATAAAAATATTTTAAATAAAATTATCTACCAAAAGTAAAGAAATTTACAGCTACATCATACGCCTGGTGTAACAGTTGTATATGATGTTCCTCCTTCTCCTTATCATTAAATACAATACGTACAGTAACCTGCTTCTTCACGAATAGAAACATCTCTACCACACCACACATCTCTTCTATCTGGGCATTTATTCTCATAGCGGAAATTTATGGCTATCAATCTGTCTATTCATTTTAACATCTCCATCCGTATAATCTCTCTTATAGTCTATGGTAAGTATTCTACCTCCAGTAGGCTTAGGTGGCGCACCTCTTTCCACGTGCCATCCTTTGCTACCATCTTCATACTCCTCTTTGTACGTGCCAGTAAGCATAAGGTGAATATCCTTCAAAAAACTCTTATATCCATTTCTAGCGTTATGATCAATAACATCTCTTACATCATTACGACAGCTATTCTCATGTATATGCCCCATGGTAAATACATCAAACCCTTCATACATCTCTAAGGCTCTAGTAAGGTTCAATGCTCCTTTAGTAACGATACCACCGCCACCTGATCCATGGTAATATTTAATCTTTGATGAATAAATAGATGTACCATTTGTATTTGAAGATACTATAACCCATCCACCATATCCTCCTGTATAAACATTGGTTTTATTTTTATAGTTTAACAGGTCAACAAACCGTTGCAACAAATCTGTCTCTTGCCACTTGATGATCGCTGTATTACCAGAGAATGCAACTTTACCATCAACCCTTGTTATAAAACATCCAGAAGGCATATTTAAACAAAATACCTCACCACTATATTCTTCGTGAAGAATCGTTGCTTTTCTGTTTTTAACTATACCCTCAGAGATTCTAACATGGTATTGAAGTTTACCATTACTAAATCCAGATCCATTTATTTTTTCTTTAAATGTACAGTTCCATCCATTTAATACGCACATCATTTGAACCACATCTACATCTGACTTATTAGTCGTGGTCCATTCTATTGTGTTAGAATTAGCTTTATATCCATCAGTTTTTTCTAAAGCATTTAAAAACGATATAAAGTTTTCTCCATGCAAATTAACAAACCATTTAGGAAATTGCTTAATTCCTTCTAATTGATTATATAAATCTCTTGCATAATCTCCATACACCCTGATATAATATGGCTGCAATTTGTTTAATCCACTTTTAGTAGCTTCTTTAAATGTGTATGGTATATTACATCTCTCTAAAACAGATTTTATATATTCTATTTTTTCTGGCTTACTTATTTTGAATTGTATTCTTTTTTTAGTATGCGTAGGATTGTATTTAGAATGATCTACAATAGTAGCATCCATAACTATACAAGTTATTAATTCTATCAAATCATTGTCACAACAAACTAACTCATGATTAAAGATTCTTTTATGAGGAAAATCCACATCATGCATTTCAGCAATGTCTTCTGCATTAACTTTTCTCATGTCGTTATACATAACAGCATGCTTACCAGATACTACTTGCTTTGTGTATGATCCCTCTATATGCACTAGCTTATCAACATGCTTAGAAACTAAAGCATTAGCCTTTTCAAAGTAAATAGACTTGTCATCAAATACAGCGACTAAATCATCAAGTGTTACTTCTTGAATGTTTTTCCATCCGTTAGAAGTAAGCACTTCTGTGTCTGGTCGGTAGCATTCATGATTACCATATCCTATAACTATTATAAGATGGGCATAAGGACTCCACCATTCAACAGCTGTTTCAACAACGCTATCTAGGTATTTAGCGTTATTATGCTCTGGGCGAATATCAGATTTATTTCCCCTCCTATCTCCCTTGCCTTGCATTAAACAAAAGAAATCCCCATTAATCATTATGGGGATGTTCTCTGATACGCAATAGTCTAAGTCTCTTTTTAATAAGTTCCAATCACATTTGGGATTATCCCAATGTATATCTGACAGCATAGCTATCTTAGCTTTACATCCTTTTACTTGTATTTCGTGAATGTTTTTAGCATGTTTTACTATATTCATTGTATTTCTTTTAGTTTACCATCTCTACGAGGAAACTCTTTTTCATATCTTTTTACTGTGTCAAATAAACTTTTGATAGAGCCTCTGTAGAAATAAGTAGGATTAACCATATACGTTCTTTTATTCCTGTGTACAGTAAACCTAATAATGTCTTTCTCACATAGATTCTTGATAGATTTAAGTAAGAACTTCATGTCTGTTCCTAATGCACTATGGAAATCTCTAATGGTCCAGTCTTTCAATTTGTTATCATAACCCATATTCTGAGTGAAGAGAACAAGTAATCTATTAGTAGATTTACTAAGCTGGTTTATTATATCCAAGCCTTCTGCAAAGGTAAGGAAATAACGCATACGTTTTCTTTTAAGCAGTTGTTTAAGTACGTCTTGTACTTCTTCTTCATAAGGTTGTGCCAATAGAACGATATTACCATGCTTATCTTTGTAATATAATTCTAGGTCTTTCTGTTTGTAGAAGCTAATCTTATCAGCCTCCATCAATACCATGTCATAAAGTATGCTACTCATCTTCGGAATGTTTAAGTGTTACAAATTCAAAGTTATTAGTATCTAAGTTTAGAACTATACCAGGGTGGCCGCCCTTAGCGTGATTCCTTCTTAAATAAAGCTCTATCTTATCTAATATCTCTCTTGACAATTCATCATCTCCTGTGCTTAAATAAAGCAATCCTTTAAGAGTTAATTGATAAATCTCATCCTTCTCATCTAGCCTCATCATTTTTTCTAAAGCTTCTTCTTGTTTCTTCTTACTCATTTCTTTCTTTCATTTATTAGTGATTCTACATTTAACTTAACTTTCTTGAGATACGATATACTCTCCTTATGTTTAACATGCTCATAGTATATCAATCCATTTAAGGCCCTATGGAACTCATCTATATTCATACTACCTTTAAGCTTATTACAATCTCCACAGGCAGGCACTTTGTTCTTCTTACTTAATATCCCTCCCCTGCTTTTAGGGTAAAGGTGATCTACAGTAGCACTATACTCATCAATAGGACATTTACAGTAAGCACATACATCTAGGTTAACACCATCTTTAGTAAAACCCCTCATACTTCTCTAATTCGTTATACACTTGAGTCCAGTAATCATAGAAGGCATCAGCATCTTCTGAATCTGTTATAGGAATATCTGCATTTAAGATAACATCAACAGCTTCTAAAGCACATTGGGCCGCCTCAATAATACTAATACTATTCTCTAAATCTATGCTAAATAGATTGTAATACTTATCTACTAGCTCTACTGCTTGTTCTTCTGGACTCATAACTTTAAACCTATTTCCTTAGCTAACTCTGATAAGAACTTACCACTATTCTCTGAGGCTAACCCTGCCTCTATATTCACCCCATCACTTAACCCATCAAGATAAGCTTCTAAAGCTACATCTACTATTACCTTCTTCATATCATCACTGAGAGAAGATAACATCTTATAATCAATTATTCTATCCATAATAACAAAACTAAAAACAATAAAATTAATAACCAAATTATTTAAGATTTATTAACTATGGCATAATAATTGTATTAAACCCTTAATATTATGTTAAATAGACCCCTACTTTGTTTGGTCAACCTAACAACAAGTTGTTGTGACTAACTCATACTAAACTTTCTAACAATAACAAGGGATACAAAATAGTTCTTTATATAGTATATTCCTAATATCCTAGTTGTAACAATACGTGCCAATCAGCATCCAGCTAATCGGCATGCGTATGTTCATGGTATCCCGATAGTACTAGTACCCCTCCCGTCTTTTAAGAGGAGTGAATGAGTAGGTGAGAGAATGAAAATGTGTCTAGGTGATTACGCTAAATGTATTATGCATATTGACGTTGGCGGCCACCATTTGTCAAGTTTATTATGCAAAAAACATGACATTCCAAATTCATTAAGTACTATTATATGCTATTAAGTATAATTCATCCAGAATAACCTTAATTATACGCTTTGAGATATAAAAGATACATGAACCTATTACATTGTACCCCTTATGGGACATTGAAAAAAAGATACGTATTTGTAGGAGTCTTATACGCGCATACCTATCCCCTCCCCTTCTCAAAAGGAAAAGTCAATTCTCAAAATCCCTCCTTTGTAGCTTAGTAACTATCTTTACTTATTGTACTTTGTACCATAAGTGGATCCATCGTCCTCCTCTCATTTACTTATTGTATTTTGTACTACATCTATTTTATTTTATTGCAATACTGTTGCATTAATTACATCATACAATAATTTAAACAAGCGTTTAAAACAATCGTTTAAAAAAATACTATGCATACATAATAAATGTGATTATATTCTAATCAAAATCCTTATTAATAATTAACCCAATTCACCCAACAAAAAAAACAGTAACAAAGAAAAAATACATCTAAATGAATTAATTTGTATTAATCTGAAAAGACCTAAACAATACTTAAAACTAACTTTTAACTACTAAAAACCTACATTTATAAGTATAAACACTTAGAAACCTCTACGTATAAACACGTATTTTTAAAACCTAGTTTAAACTTTTCTTGTGTAGTAATTTCACTATATAGACATTTGTAGTGTGTTAATGGTGACACAATAACGACGAGAGGCGTAATTGCCAAAGTATGAATTAATATTAAGTAAATTTTAGGTTATGAGAAAACAAGTAAACGCAACAGAGCTAGAAAGATTAGAAACGATTGTTTCATTGATTAAACATGAAGTAAGAGAAAATCAAAACTATTTTGAATTACTAGATGAATTAAAAACATTGTTTATAATTGACGGGATTAAAAATAATGAATTTGAAAAGTATGGACATGAGTATATTGAAAAAGGAACTTTTCACAAAGATACAGACTTGATAAACAATATTAAATTGAAGTTAATAACATTGATAACTAATTTAAGATAAAGAAGTAATTAATTAATAATCTATAAAAACAAAGTAAAATGAAAACAGTAACTAAAAAAACAGAAACAACAGTTAACAACAGAAACGTTAACAAGGCTAAAAACAGTAGTAAATTAGCACAAACGAAAAGTATTAATTTACTCAACGAAGTAATTAAACAAGATGCAAAGGAACAAAAGAAACAACAACAAGAGCAAAACAAGTTAGATAAACTAGCTAGGATAAAACAACAAACAATTGAAAGGGGAAATTATAAACGTGTAGTAATTGGAACAAACAATATCTTTAAACAAAATTTTGTTTCACTAGGTTATCTATTAAAAATTGTTAGCAATGAGGAACAACAAATTTTTGAGGAACAAAAGAAAAATTTAGAGTTTAATCAATTTGACGAAATAAGGTTAACAAATGTTTTTAATATCATTAAATTAGCTCGTAAAAATTCAAACCTTTACAAAGCAATACAAGAATTAAAGGGGATAAAAACAAAAGCGGGAAATTATTCAATTTTCTTTTTAATACGAACAATCAACACAAATTTAATAGAGTTACAAAAGTTAGTTGAGTTACAAAATTGGAAATAATTTAAACTAATTAACCCCCTCTTTATTGGGTTAAATTGGGGGTGCAAATTATAACAATTAACTTGTATTATTCACACTAAAATAGTTCTTAACTAGTGGATAAAAGGAAATAACAAGCGGTTATTTTATACGGTTAATTTGTTCGTTAACTACAAAAATAGTTCTTAACTAGTAGTTAACTTTTCTTTGAAATGTTGGAAATTAATTTAATAAATGTCACGACATTAACGATTGATTATTCATGTCAGAAACGAAATGATTTTTAAATTGGAAATTTCGAGAGTGCGTTAATGTATCTTTACATTGACAGGTGCGAATTATATTCTTGTAGTGATACATATATACAAGGCGTTGAGTCTTGCACCCCGAATTTAGTATACGAGAAAATTGTAATGGGTTAACCTACGTTTCGGAAATTGATTTGATTATAGGCTAAGTGTGGTTAGTCTAATACTCTAATTATATAATACTGTCCGTATTGTGTCGGGACTGAAAAGGTATGTAAGCAAAACACAATGTCATAAGACTGTCATCTATTGAGTTAGATGGCAGCCGCAATTAGAACTTTAGAAATATTGTTCGCTATCAACACAATTTTAGGCAAAGCAAAATTTAAAATCAAAATAATATGGAAAAAAACATCATTCGATTAATTTTCGTTTATTCGATTATTATATCATTCGCATCAATTTGGAGTATTGTGTTCGTTAACTCGAATTACATACCATCTCAGATAACGTGTATATTTTCGTTATCATTATTATTGGCATCAAGTTACATTCTTAAATTAGGTAAAAAATAAAATATGGAAAGAAGAAACGCATATTCAATTATCATTATGGTTATATTGATAATCAGTATTACATTAACGTATTTCTCATGGGAATTATTTATCGGATGGCTTCCGTTATGGGGTGCGTTACTACTAGCAGAGATAATGGTATTAATTGCCTATTCAATAGATTTTATCAATGATAATTTATAGTTATGGAAACAAAGAAACTATTCAAAGTAAAGGTAAAAGATAAAGTATTCAAGATAGAAGCGTATAGTAAATATCATGCACTAGATAAAGTATATACGGCATTCTGTATTGAGGTAGGTAACAGAAAAGAATATAAAATAATAAAGTAATATGAATCTAGTACATGTTAAGTTGACATTTGAAGATACATTCTCAGGTGCAACAGAGGTAAAGTATTGTAGTCGAAGTAAGGCAACATTTGAAAAGATGAAGAAAGAAATAGGTAATGTCACAGTAGTATCAAGTAATGGTATTAAGTGGCAATGGGAATTAATTAAAGTAGAACAAGCATAAAACAAAGTAACATGAGAACAGGAACATTCTATTTAAACAATCATGGTAGTAGATGGGTGCATCTAGATAAAGGAAAGAAAAGCACCATCACATTAGAAACTAAGTCAGGCAAGAGTATCACCAGGACCGTAATATACTACGAATCATTTGGTAATTGGGCAACCGCATTGATAAGTTATAAAGGAAAGAAGATAAGCGTATTTAGTGACACAATTTTAGAAGATTAATTAATAATAAATAAAAACAAAGTAAAATGAAAACAGTATTTAGTAATGCACATGACGTAGTACACGCATTCGCACAAAGAAATCAATCACATGGTAGATCAAGTAACATCTTTTTTAACCATGATAAAATCTATTCGTATGGTTATCACTACTTATTAGGTGAGTTCATTGATGATAAGACAATCGTAATAGATAACAGAGGCTATTCAAATACAACGGCAAAACATATCAGTTATCTTATCGGAGGTACAAGACAATACAAACAATTCTTTACTAGGTCATGCGACTTGCATCTTGTAAATCTTCAGATACTAGCATTGAAAGATAGACTAGCAAAGGCAAAGAAACCAGAGAAATACATTAACGAGATGTTGTCTTTATGGGCTTCGCTTAATGAGTTTATCAAGTACACTAAGAATAAAAATACAATCAAAGATGATAGATATAAAAACATTAAACGTATCATAAAGGCTATACAAGATAAGCCTCAAGAGTATCAACAGATACTAGCAGAGGCAAAGAAGAAAGAAGAGTTAATGCGTAAGCGTAGCGAAGCTAAAAAAATCAAGGAAACATTATCTAAATTCTATAACTACGAAGTACATTCATTTAGAATAGGTGACAAAGATTATCTACGCATCAGTCAAGACGGTAGTAATGTAGAGACATCTCAATATGTCAAGGTATCTATTGACGAGGCAAAGACTTTATATCAACTAATCTGTAAAGGTGTAGATATTGCAGGACATAGAATAAGTAATTACATAGTTAATTCAATCAATGGTACACTAAAGATTGGTTGTCATAACATTGACATGGATTCAGTACACAAAGTAGGTAAACAATTAATATAAAATAAAATGAATTACGAAAAATTAATGTCATACAATCCATCAGAGTATGGGTCTATGGTAAATAGTCTAGGACAAAAAATAATATTTGTCGAACATCCAATTAGAGGGGATGAATATCCAGTAATAGCAGTATGTCACGAGTTAAAATGTGCAGGTGCAACAGACTTCTTTGAGTTAGATGATATGATGGCAGAACATAAAGAGTACGAGCCATGGTTTGATACAGATGATTCAAATAAGTTAGAACATGGAGCTAAAATAATCTGGAACTCATGAAACAATATAGATTCACAGGATACGCACATGATAAATGCGTAATAGATCATGCAACAATTAACGCCTTCAATTATAAGGAGGCGTTACAACATGCTAGATTCTTAATTAGATTTTCAATAGTAAAATATTATTCACTTAAATTAATAAAGTAAACATGAACTTAACAGCAGAACAACAAGAAACGATTGACTTATTAACGCAATCATTCTTAAAGATTAACAATACCTCCAATACTAGTGGAGGTTTATTAAACATAGCAGAGATTATTGATAAGGAAACGAAGAGAAAGAATAGACAGATAGAGATTAACCTTATTCAGAAATCTTATCAAGATGCATTAAAGATTCAGATGCAAGAAGATTTCAAAAAGATAGCACCAGAGATAAAACAACTAGGTCTAGACATTGAGATTAAACACTCAACAATTCATATAACCCCAACAAAAGAAGGAGTAAGAAAAGACTGGAATTATATAAATATAAATTACAAACACAAAAGAAATTATCAATTAACAAATGAGCATGATAATACTCGCTACACTATTTATCACAGTCCGAAAATTATACTTAATAATGAAGATGAATACTGTAAGCCTATGTTTGACACGATAGAAGAGTTTGTTAACTATGAAGTATTCAGACAAAGACTTCAATCATTGTATAAAATAAATAATTAATAAATAATAATCTAAAACAAAGTAATATGAAGAGTTTAAAGTTATTGAGTCATGGTAGCACTAACTATAAGACTGCCAAGAATCAACACATTACAGAGTCATACATTCTGTATCTCAGTCCATGGAAACAAAATAGTTTTGGTAAAAATGTATGCGCCAACGCTAGTAAAGGATGCATCGAAGCTTGTCTATTTACGGCAGGTAGAGGTGCATTCTCTAATGTTCAATCAGCTAGACAACGTAAAACAGACTGGTTGTTTAGTGATATGAATGGATTCTTAAGTCAGCTATACAAAGAACTATATCTTGTCAATGCAGAGGCAATGCTAGAGAATAGAGCCGTAGCAATAAGACTTAATGGTACATCTGATTTAGATTTTGTCGAATTGATTAGACAAAAGTTAGATCATGACATATTACAATTAAGCAATCTAAAGTTCTATGATTATACGAAGAATATTAAAAAAGCTATTAAGTATCTGGACAGTAATTATTATCTTACATTTTCAAGGTCAGAAGATAACACATTAGAATGCTTAACATATCTAGAGATGGGAGGAAATGTAGCAATAGTGTTCGACAATATGCCCGATGAATACTTAGGTTACAAAGTAATGAATGGTGACGAGAATGATCTTAGATATATGGATCATGACAATGTTATCATAGGTCTCAAGGCTAAAGGGAAAGCTAGGAAAGATAATTCTGGATTCGTAGTAAAAATAAGTGAAGATGAAGAAGAGTAATATAATAATAGTAATGGTAATGCCTACGATAATATCTATTGTAGGCTACATCTTATCTAACGTATTAGTTTAGGTAAGCAAATGTAAAATGTTCAATATCAACAAAATAAAATT
>Ga0181352_1001150_pt1 | contig 10579 bp, 2 predicted proteins | sample Fa13VDMLBSN_FD_130103 | JGI IMG/M metagenome (GOLD analysis project Ga0181352, IMG submission 130103) | Freshwater viral communities from Lake Michigan, USA - Fa13.VD.MLB.S.N | ecosystem: Environmental > Aquatic > Freshwater > Lake | place: USA: Michigan | collected 2013-09-23 | reverse complement strand
TTTCTCATCTCTAGTAGCTTGTCTTTCTAATCCTTTCATTTGTCTAGCAGCCTCTGCGTTCATTCTTGCATTTTCTCTATTGATACCACGTTGAATACCACAGAACTGACCTACAGATCTATCTGCAATTGTACCAGCTTGAGCTTGTGGATATTCAATATATCCTCCATCTTGCATAAATCCACTATAGTTAGATTGGATTGCTTGAGCACCTTGTTGTAGTGCTGAACCCATAATATTGTTCTGTGCTTTTTCTTGAAGGTTTGCAGTTTCTCTTGCATTCTTACCGCCAATAGCACCACCAATTAATCCACCAACTGCAGATCCAATAACTGTACCTACACCAGGGATAACGCTTCCTGCAATACCACCAAGGGTAGAACCAATCTTACCAGCTCCACCAGCTTGATTAAACTTACCACCACCAACAAGACTACCTAAACCACCACCTAGTTGACCAGAAATACCTGCACCAACTTGAGCTTTCTTTAGTTTACCACCTTTCTTATATTGTTTAATATTACTATCATTCAATGGTTCGTATTCAAGGTTTGTATATATTGTATTTGGATCAAATGTATTTTGAATCTCAGTTGGATTACCCCCAACTTCACCTCCATCTTGCATTGTTAAAGAGGTGGTTCCTACACCATAAGGATTGCCTAATTGTCCTGGTTGAATAGCAGTATCATATTGAGTAACGTATTTACGTTTACTTATTTCAGGTCTTAAGCCAGCAGCTTTACCCACTACATCAGTTACTGCAACTGATTGTTTTGCCATTTTCTTTTGTCTTCTCTCATCACTAAGCATGTTAATACCCTGTAGAATATTACCAGCATTGTTTATTACACCAGAACCAATCTTGCTACCCAATGATGGTGGTTTCATAGATGGAGACATCTTTAAACCTTTAGCTTGATTAATCTTACCTTGTTGAAACGCTGGGTTACTTAACATGTTTCCAATGCCACCCATGTTAGGAACAGGTGCATTAGTAGGAGTTCTTGTAGGTATAGTTGATCCAGGGATAAAACCACCTCCTTGCATTTGCATTAGTTGTGGAAGCACATCAGCACCTACTTCTTCCCAATCTATGTTTCTCATTCCTGTAGTACCTGCATTGAAATCATAAGGATTTCTCTTTGCACCAGCCATAGGAGGTTGAACGTTTTGCACTCTCATTGGAGCAGCATTACCTGTAACATTAGCATCCGCTTCATCAGCAAAGTCACCATATTTAAAAGCAGCATTTTGATAAGTGTCACCACCTATGTATGCACCAACTTGAGCCTGTGGAGGATTAGCAAAGTCAGTTAGTTGTGTTAACTGTTTAGCAACCATGGTCTTACCCATAGCAGCTTTCTTAAATGCTTTACCATGAGCTTTCATGAATGCTTCTTCTGTAGGATACTTCTTATAGAATTCCTTTTCAGACTTTACTTTTGCGATCTTTAGGATTTGATCTTTCATATTGAACGTTTGTGTGTTTTATTTATATTTGTTTAACCAACCACCATCTTTAAATGCTTTAATTTCCCCTTTACCACCCTTGAACTTATCAGGTATATCAAACTCATACCAGCTATTACCTTTACTATCTGTTACTATTTTAATTTCTTGCCCAAATAGTTTTTTAATAAGTTTAGGTAGTTCTGAATATTTTTTAAGAATAGTTTCATGAGGTACATCATATATCATACCTTTTCTCTTTCCACTTAAAATCTCATCTACTGCTTTTCTTTCAGCATCGTTCAATGTCTTTAATTCATTAATATAGTTTGGATTTTTTGTTAGTTCCTCATTATATTTTTTTATAAACTCTTCGGAGTCAATACCATCATACCTTTGTACTTTAGCTGCAGTTTCTCTTGTAGGTAGTCTTACTTTATTTACATCACCTCGTTTACCAGCATAATCCACTAACTCTTGTAAAAATCTTTCTTGATGATTTTTATCTAATAATGACTTCTGTGCAAAGTTTTCTACTTCTGCTTTATTAAGTTTATTAGAAACCTTTTGGTCTTCTATAAGCTTTGTAAATGTATCAATCTCTTCATCTATTCGACGAATAGTTCCTTTATCTGCTTTATTTATAAGTAGTTCTTCTTTTTGTTTTTTTAAACTTTCAAGAACGTTATTACGCTGACTTAATATGTTTTCCAAATTTTGTAAAGAAAACTCTGACTCTTCTAAACTTTTAGGCATTGATCTATGTGTACCTTGAAAAGGATCAGCTTGCATTTGTGTCGTTGTAAGAACATCTGGTGATTCAGCATCTCTTATAAAATGGATATGACCAAGAGTTTCTTCAGGATTATCATGAGCACTAGACCCTCTACCAAATTTATCTTTATTACTTAATCTAATAGTTTGATTTTCTAAAGGAAAGTTGTTATACTGTTTTAAGTCAAACTCTAGATTTGCTTTCAATATATCTAAATAATCGTCGCTTTCACCACTTGCTTCTAATTTAAGAATCTCTGCTTTTGTATCATTTATACTATTAAGTAGTTTATTTTTATCTGCTCCAAAAAGTTTTGTGTACCCTAAATTATCTATACCATAACCAGAACGATACGTACTAACAACCTCTTTATCTAAAGGAATAAGTTGATCTTGTACTGTTTTTCTAAAATCATTATAATCCATTTTCTTAGGTAGATCTTTTCCTAATGCCTTTTTTATAATGCTTGCTTTGCTAGCACCACCTGATTCTTTTGCTATAATACCTAACGCTTGTTCTACATTTACAAGTCCTGTTTTAGGTTCTACTATCTTACTAATTGGACCTCCTTCCATTGTAGATGATAAATGTAATCCTGGAAGTTCTTGTTGTTTCCAAGATGATTCTACATTAGGAGCTATTGCTTCTTTTTCAGATATGTTTTTTAACGGAGCTGATTGTTCAATTGCTGATCCTAAATTAGGGGTTGCTACACCACTTGGTTGAGGAACTTCTTTATACCCTCTTAACCAATCTTTCTGTAATATCTTACCTTCAGTTATAGGTATGTCTCTTTGAGCTATTTGACTCCATTCTTTATTTCCATATCTTTTTCCCCAGTCAGAAGCTGTTCTTGGTACCTCAGCAATATATCCTTGTCCATATTGATCTGCTATATTAAATTCTGGAGAATAATATGCTTTGTCAAATTGTTTAGACAGATCAAAGTTACCTACCATAGAAGGTGGTACATCTTGCTTAGCTCTAAATACACCAGATGACATAGCATCTCTCATGCCCTCTTCACCTAATCCTCTATACATCATTCCTTCTGTAGGTTCAAAAGCAAAAGGATTTAGCTTATAAGTATTTTTTAAAGGTGTTTGTTCAGTAAGGTATTTACCTGCAGATTTTACACCAGGTGCCATTACAGCACCTATATCAAATGCATCTCCAACCAATCCTAATGTGCCTAATGTGTTTGCTAGAAATCCATTTCCCTGACCAATACCATAAGGGTTATTTTCAGGATCTCTAATTCCTCTAGATATTCTAACACCTGACATAATAGGAGTCATATCTGCAACATTCTCAGCAGCTATCTTACCAGCAGCTTGATTAGTTCCTGTTGGTGTGAAAGAACTTAATGTTTGAGCAAGAGGAGACTTACCTTTAGCTTCATCCAAGTATGCATTAATAACTTGTTGTTGAGCAATCTCTTTCTGTCTAGGTGTTCTATTATCTTGTGTAACAGTTTCTTGTTTGCCTTTAGCTCTAGCAACTGCCTCTGCAAGTATGTTTTGTTTTCTTTTTTGTTCAGCTTTAGCTATTGCCTTATCCATCTCAGGTTTTTCCTGAATTCTTTTTATTTCAGGAAAGTAGGATGCCATATCACCTCTGTTTTTATTAAGGTTTGCATCCTCCTTAGATATAAGCTTAGACATAAATGTTCCACCACCCTGAGCTGTATCAAACTTACTTAACCACCCACCATTCTTCATAATTGGATACTCTGTAACATACTCACCATCAAAATCATAGTCTTCTCCAGGATACATCATCTGTGTATCCCCTGTATCAGATATTCCTAGTACGGGATAGTCTACCCCTTCCATCGTTATGTCTGTACCTGGTATGATAGTTACTTCTCCTGGGTGTGCCCATTGTCCCATTGGGTCTACAATAGCACCACCATCCTGAGCAATACTGTTAGGTTTGAAATCAAAGCCTTCTTGGTAGAACTTCATTTCTTTACCGTTCTGTGCTCTATCAATAGGAACCATACTGTTGCTCTTAGCCACCTCATTATTCATCTTAATGATATCCTCATCGCTAAATTTCAACTTCATTCTCTTTAGAACAGGATTATTTAAAATCTTTCTATTCTCTAGAGCTTTCTCCCAAATCTCTGGAGTTAGTTCTTGACCAAATTGATTAGTAGCTTTATTCTCAAATAACAGTTGTCTTATTCCAGTTAGATCTCCATAAGTCTCACTAGCTGCAGTTTGTTGTATTGTTTTACTTTCATTTGTTGGTCTGTAGTGTAAATCTTTATATGGCTTATAATCATAATTAGCATATGCTGATTCTACATCACCAACATGCTCACTACTTAAAGGTATGTTTAATTTATTTATTTCTGTATCTCTAAGGTCGTAACCTCTCTTATAAATAGAGTGTAAAAAGTTATCAATAGATTTATTTTTGTTTCCTAACCAGAATGGATTTGCCCCATGTGCAAGTTCATGCATTACCATTGCATTATCATTAAAGTCATCAACACCAAGACTAACAACACCTTTATAATAATTTGTGCTCTCACCTTCAGGGTTGAACTTAATATCTTCTATATTTTTAACTCTCTTTTGTTGTGCTCTCTTTGCAGCATTTTCATTAGGTATGCTTTTAGAAAGCCTATCTAGATATAAAGGAGAACTCATATAATCTGTTAGAGTTTTCTTTAAACCTTGAAAGTTCTTTGGATCAAAAGCAGAAAAATCACTAACCTCAGTGGATTGAAATGCTGGGTCATCAGTATTAAAAGTTAGATATATAGGTTGTTTTGAACTTCCTAATTCTTTACCATCTTGTGCAGAAGCTTTTGTCTTCTTAGCATACTTACCATTACTAGGAGCAGGATTGACTGTACGTGCGTATGTGAATCCTACAGCACCTGGTAAGCTACCGCCCATAGCCATATCACCATCCTTTTCCTGTGCACGCATAGCCTTACGAATCTTCTCTGGGTCTGTTTCAGGAGTTCCATCTAAACGAAGAACTTTACGATCTTTTAGTTTTGGTGTACTATATATAATTCTTTTGCTACCACCAGTTGTACTACCTGTACCTAAGAAGTCTTCTTCACTAACCTCTATTCCATTTACTATATACCTCTTACTTCCTTTAGGAGTATATGGTGCTGGTTTAGTTTCTTCAGATTTTTTAATTACTGGGGTCTTTTTCTTTTCTAGTTCAGTTTTTGATTTCTCAGTAGTAGTTTTTTTACCATACTTCTTTTCCCACTCTATCTTTTCCTTATCAGTTCTCATGTGATAAGGTTTAATAGCAAGAGGGTCATAATCAAATACTGAAACGCTTCCTCCTGGATAGATATTTTTATTAGTACCATCTATTATTGGACCATAACTTATTTGTCCTTGTGGACGTATTCTTGAATCAACTAATGCAAAAGGACTTGCTAAGTTTTGCATTGGAGTTATAAGATCTCTATAATATTGTTGATATTCAGAATTACCTTTTGTCTGAGCTAATCCTTTATTTTCTAGTTCACGAACTTTTTCAGGACTTAAATTAAAATATTCTGCGTAATTTTCATCATAAATACCTCTACCTCTAAAGGTATTTCTCTCTTTTATTTTTTCACGATAAAATCGTAAGTTTTCTTCATTAAGCCGTTTTAACGAACTAGGAGAAAAATTATATGACACATCAGCACTTGAATATGAACTTCTTGGAAATTTTCTAATTTTTCCAGCTTTCATCTCATTGTCATAAAACTTGTTGAGAGCCATTTGAGAATTAAACAAACGTGCACTATCTGCTGTTGTAGGAATAGACTTACCTCCCTGAGCTATATTTCCACCATCTTCCATATCTCCCCATCTCTTAAGTGGTGTAGGAATAGGTTTTCCTTTTTCTACATATGGATGTCTAATCTCTTGTTCCCATTTCTCAGCTTCTTGCCATGTTTTAAATGGACCACCAAGATGTTCACCTGTCTTTCTATATTCATCAACAGGATCTTTTAAATCCTTACCACCTTTAAATGTAGGTATTAAATAAGCTGGTTCTCCGTTTACTCCTCCTATAGATGTAGCTAATTCAGTGCTAGGCTCAGCATAAGGAATTCTGTAACGTGAAGGTAGTTTATAACTAATAGGTTGTAAGAAACCACCACTTTGAAACTGACCCCCCCATGCAGGAGAATAGTTTCTACCTGTTGTATCATTACTCATTCCTACAAAACCAGGACCTACAGATACATCCACCTCATTAGGATTAGGCTTCTTACCATAGTTGTCTAACCAGCCACCATCCTTCATTGTGTTATCTTTCCCACACATATGGCAAACATACATATCTTTCTTGCTGGAATCTGATTTATTCCAGGAATGTCCACATGTGCATTTAATACCTTTAGCCATTATTTGTAAGATATTTGAGATGGTGTAATAATGAATTGACTTATCAAATGGGCATCTGATCTATTATCTAGGACGTGTCTCACCTTTAAATCCTTCGCACGTAGAGGTTCTTTCTTAAATGACCTCTTTCCATAATCCATATTTATTTGATTTACAACCTTATCTATAGATAATGAGTCACAACCTGTTACAAACAAAGGTAAGGATTTATCTTTAACTAATGACCAAAATGTATTATATTGATAAAAATTATCTGATTTAGTAAACATAATTGTCTTACTCTCAGCGTTATACATAGGATACTTCAAGTATTCCTTTAAGTTGTTTATTGGTTTAGGAACCAGTTCTAATACACCAGAAGACTGTTGTCCATTGTATAAGATAGCTTTGTTGAAATAAACTGTGTTTGTTTCTATCTTAGCGTTATCATTGAACACACCATCTGGAATAGGAAGGTATTTATATGCCTTTGTGTAATCTTTTACATTCTGTAAGATCTCATCATAATACTGATAGGCAAATGGATATTCTATAATATAAGGTTCTATGTTTCCGTAGAACGTATTGTAAATCATTGTGTTAGTTAAGTGCCTCCATAAAGATGGGGTGTTTGTAGGTACAAACTTAATAGCTGCTATATCTGTAATACACAGTTCCTCTATAGGCATTTGTAATCTTGTTTTACATTTCCCTGTAGATTCAATAATAATAACAGTGACATCATCACTAACCGAATAGCTGACTCCAGAAATAACTTGGCTCTTAGGAATATTAGTTCCTAAGATGTTTCCGTAGTTATCAGAAATCTTAAACGGTCCAGTTCTAATACCAGCCTTTGTTAATCTTATTGTTATTACTTTAGACATATCTTAATTAATTACGGAGCAATAGTAGTTGTTGTTGTGGTAGTTGGACAGTCAGTAAAACCTGTTGCTGTAATTGCATATAATGTACCACCTGGGTCTGTAAATAAGGTTCCTGTAACTACCCATGTGTTTCCTGGAGATGTTACTCTATCATTAATTGCAAAAGTTCCGAGTGGATAGCTTTGAGAATATTCTATAGAACTATCTTCACAATTTGTTATTTGATACCATACATATAATGAAGTTGTAGTAGTGGTAGTAGTGCACACTTCTACAGCTGTACCAACTATACAACAAAGATCTGATGCTGTACCTACTATTGTACAATCTATACATAGATCAACCGCTGTACCTATTATTCTACAATCTTTTGTTGTTGATGTGGTAGTAGTAGTTGTGCAAGGAATCTCAGAGAAAGTAATAGCTTCTAAGTCACACCCACCATTCAGTCCAGAATAGAAGAAGTTATTCTCAGCTATGTAGAAGTTAGGAATGTAGCTATGGAAGCTAATCCAACTCTTAGTATTCATACTAAATGAAAGAGTCCATGATTTATTACAGAAGTATTCTGAGTCATAAACACTTACATTTGTTCTTGTTATAATACCAGTTAAGTTTCTTTCTATATAGAACTCTCTAGTGGTAGAGTCATATTTAATATTTTTATTATTAGGGATGTAATCTAATTTAGATATAATCACCCTATCATACTTACTATCAAACACTCCATGTAAACCAATACCATCATAATGGTTATCTGTGTTTACCTCAGGGTAGTAACGTAAGATTTCAAATGCTAAATGGTCTGTAAAGAACTTATTAAGTCCTGAACCAAATGCAGATAAATCAGTAGCCTGTAAACCCTCAATCAAGAATACTTGTCCTCTCTTAGCATCCACTGTAATCTGCCCTTGAGGAATCTTTAATAACATCTTGTTCTGAGCTCCTACGTATCCAAGATCTGTTTCAGCAAAGTCGATTGGAGGAGCACTTTTAAATAATGTGTCATTACCTAAATAGGCAGCTTGTGGGTTGCTAGTTTGAACTGTAAGCATTGTATTGTATAACAATGACTTGTTTTCAAATCTAGCCAATATAGCCTTATTCTGAATACCATCTAGTGATACAAGTCCTCCAAAGTTTTGAGGGAAATCAAAGAATGCCGTAGCACCATAACTTAACCAACTATTTACTTTATTGTCAGCATATGTATCCTGAGGATCTGAATAAACAGCTCTAAATGGATATTTAGTATAACAAAGTTCTTCAGCCCAATCTGCAGGCAGGTGGGTAAATACGTTCTCTCTATTTTGCTTTGAAAAGGTTACATTATAATAATATGTATTATCAAATACAATAGGAACCACAGACTCTTGCAACCACGTATCAGGAATACCTGAGCTCACGTGTGGGTAGAAGTCACCTTCTAGATTATTGAATGCTTGACGTAAATCCACATTATACGAACTTTCGCAATAGAAAGAAGGAATACCGTAAGCAAACATATACATCTTACCATCGTAGAACGTTCTGTTAGGATTTACTATAGGAGGGTTTGTTGCTGAGTTAGGTGCAGGATTTTGGTTGTTAGGACAATCAAAGTTGTGTGCTTTATAAGAAATCATATTCTTCAAAACTGGACCAGCACCTGCATTTAAAGAGTAGTCTTGTAACACAGATCTAGCTGAGTGCCAGTATTGTGGATAAGCCACATTACCAATCTCATCATAAAATATATCACTATCATCAGGAGCGTTCACTCTATTATCAATAAAGAATGGTAATTTAGTTTTAAATGCAAACCTATTAATAAATGTATCTCCACCAAATACAGTAGCTGATTTAGGTGTAGAAAACATTAAATTGTTAATATCGATGTTCTCTTGGAAGCCTGTATCAATTGTTTCGTAAGAATATATTTGACCCCATTGATTATTAAAGATGTTTTTTAATGATCCATAATAAGAAACTACATTGATTGATTCGTTCTTACTAGGTACAGAACAGTTGTTCTTCTGTGATATAGTGAACCTTGATGTATCAGATATACCGCTTACAGTACCAACTAAAAGACTAGGAGTCTGATTAGGGAATGGTAGAGGCACCACTGATGCACCATCTCTGGTTTCAATAGTCTTTACATATATAGATGATTCTCTATTAAAGTTGTTGAAATCGTGTAAATCACTTACAGATTGTACTCCAGGGAATACATATTGAGCATTGTCTAATTGTCTTTGCTTAATACCAAGATTGTTATCAATAGCCCCACTGTAATCATAACTAGCTATAGAGTTAAATGAATAAGCATAGTTTCTTCTAGTGATTCCATTTATATAGATAGTTAGGTAGGCTTGATATGCAGCAAACATTGCTGATGCATTAAAGTCTGTAGTTATATGACCAATGTCCTCACTAGATTTAAGAGCATCACGTTGAGCTTCTGCTGTGAGAAGCTTATACATAGCGTTCTTCTTAACCTCTACAAAATGAGCTATACCAGCACCAAACATAACATTCTCAAGTTTCATGACAGTCCCTAAGAAAGGTTGTCCAAAAGATGTTTCAGGTGAGTTAAATACCATTCTGTATTTAGACTCGTCTGTAGCAAATGCATTTAACTTGTTAGGATAACAAAGTGAGTTCTTTGTAGCATCAGTAGTAATACTGTAGCTAGTTGTTCCAGATAGATATACAGGAAGCACTGATGAATTCACTTGTTGTAATCCATTACCTGTCACTGTAATTTGTTTAAATACAGTGGTTAATGGATCTTGATATTGGAATACAGTGGTAGCTGCACTAGTTAGATTGTACGTAGTATATGGAACTACAGTGACTGTACATGTTCCACTTGTAATTAAAGGAGTGCTAAGAGAACAGATTTTTCTATTAGTTCCAACTATTAATGTTTCAGTTTTTATTGTATTTGAAAAACAATCAGTATATTGTATAACACTTGTTGTAGTGGCTATTACATTATAAGTGATACATTGATCAAGGTATGCATTATTGTTATCAAGAAGAAACTCATCTTTATTAAGATCGTTATATGGATAGTTAGGGAAGTAGAATTCTGTTTCTTCTCTATTATATTTACC
>Ga0181352_1001148_pt1 | contig 10583 bp, 9 predicted proteins | sample Fa13VDMLBSN_FD_130103 | JGI IMG/M metagenome (GOLD analysis project Ga0181352, IMG submission 130103) | Freshwater viral communities from Lake Michigan, USA - Fa13.VD.MLB.S.N | ecosystem: Environmental > Aquatic > Freshwater > Lake | place: USA: Michigan | collected 2013-09-23 | reverse complement strand
ATTCCCGACAATACTGAATGTCTAATATACTCCTCAAAAACTTTTTCATCTTTGATTAATATATCATCCTCCATTAAAAATATATGTTCACAACCTTTATCCATAAGATATTGCATTGCTGAATTTTTGGCTGCACCGACACACATATTTGTTTCGTGTTGGATGAGGTGGGCTTGTTCTGGATATGAGGAATTATCATATGGTGTTCCGTCATTAACAATAACAAAGTTTTTTATCCACGATGGAACCGTAAAGGCACTTTGTTTTATTCTATGTTCTGCATTATATGTTGTCATTCCAATACCAATCTTATCAATATCCATAGAAGCTCTTTCTTGTAACGTTCTATTATTTGATAATCTTATTGGTAATTTGTCACTATACTTTTGTTCAAATATAACTTTATTATCTTCCCACTGTTGGTTTGTTTGTCCAACAGACATATGTGTTACTCTTATTTGTGTTGTAACACCAAGTTTAACACCATTAAGATAGTTTTCAAAACAAAAAGGTATGTCGTAAAAATGGAAACCATCAAAACTTTCGTCAAAATTATTTTTAATTTTTGTTTTATCAACACAGAAAAATAGTCCGTCTAATACAACAACCTCTTTAATTTTGTTACCTTGATCGGGAGAATAAGTGTTAGTCCATTTTTTACCTTCGTGTTTGTGTGATACAATCCCTGTCATAGACTCTTTCATTGTCCACCATCTACCGTCAATCATATCTGTTGTTCCTGCAATACCTAATATCCCGTATTCAGGATTTCTTTTAAATAACTTTAAAAGTTTTTCACCCCAATTGTTCGTATCAAATTCAATGTCGTCGTGACAAAAAACAACAACGTCATTTTCGGCTTCATTTAATATTTCATTGTAAACTTTAGCTAAACCCTTTTCACCATTATTAACTTTTTCAATTACTTGAACTTTTTTACCTCCACCACAAGTTTTTTTATAATACTCAATTAATTGTGGGTTGTGTTTTCTTGTTGAATATCCTATTGTAATCATATACCAGTACTACCAAATCCTTTATCAGATCTATCTTTATCTTCTATATTTTTAACCTCTTTAAATTTAACCCACTTTCCACAGACAACTGGCGTCAAAACCGCTTGAGCAATTTTTTGTCCTTTTTCTATTTTGATTAATTCTTTTGATGTATTAAAAATAATTACCTTAATCTCACCTGTATATCCTTGATCTACGGTTCCTGGTGAGTTTAAAACCATAAGTCCTTGTTTCAGTGCTAAACCACTTTTACTTCTAACTTGTATTTCATATCCGTCAGGTATATCAATATGTAAACCTGTTGGGACTAAACCTCTATCTAAAGAATCTATCTCCATTTCCTCTGTGGAAAATAAATCAAAACCTGAATCTGTTTCGTATGCGTAATTTGGTGACACGGAAGATTCATTATCTCTTGAGTAATTTACCGTCAATTTTGGTTGATAAACACCCATGTCTTTTTCTAATTGTTCGATATCTAAACCGAACTCACTTAATATTTCACTGTAATCAGTGTCTGCGATAGAATCGTCAAACATATCCTCAATACCTGCCATTATTCTAAACTTTTTAATTTTTTAATTGTTTCTACCAAAACCTCAACATCCTTTTCACAATACTCGGATATTTCTTTTAATTTTTGCTCATCCCAATATGCCGAATGAACTTTATCTCCTGTAACCTCACCATCTTTAGGTGTGGGTATTCCCAAACAAGAACACAACAAATCAAGTGAACCTATTGACGTGTAAGAACCATATTGCCAAATTTCTTTTGTATCAATTGCTTTAACTTCCCAAGGTTTGGTATTGTAATCTGGAAGTATCTTACTCGGCATAATTCCGTTTATTATCATTCTTTTTGCCATCATTGGGATGTCAAAGTTCTTAAGATTGTGTCCACAAAGATAAAAATCTAATTTATGACACCTATCAAGAAGTTTTCTTACTTGAAGAAGTAATTCTTTTTCATCGTCACCTGAAAACGTTTGTTTTTTGATGTCACCATTATCTGTAACAAATGCCATTGACACACAAACAATCTTTGCGAATTCAGGAACAAGTGCCGCTCTTTTTCTAAAAACTTCATTTTTCCATCCCATTTCAGATTCCCCAATCATATTGTCTTCAGGGAATCTTTTTAAAAACCAATCAAAGTATTTATCAAATTGATTTGCAAGTTCGGGGCTAAATCTCTCACAAGATTCAAAATCAGGACAACCACCAACGGTTTCAATATCCAAGAATAAAATTTTTGTAATAGGAATATTAATCATTTTTATTTAATTAAAGATTTGTAAAACTCTGCTCTTTCTCTTGTGACATTTGTAAGTTCATATTTGTCTTTTACCGTTTCATATAACCTCTCACCCAAATCCGTAATCATGTTTGGGTTATTAACAAGAAGTTTAATATTTTTAGCCCAATCACTATGATTTCTGTGTTCGTCAACAAGTAGAGCGTTTCCATCTACAAACTTTCCTTTATCAAGACTATGTTTTAAATCAATAGTATAAGGACCGACATTTGATGCAATCAGTGCTTTCTTATAAAATCCTGCCTCAATAACTTTTAATTGTGACTTCATTCTATTGAAAACGTGATTTTTGATTGGTGCTAAAGATATGTCAAACTTTGAATAGTTTTTAGCGTATGTATTTACAGGTCTTGTCCATACACGAACATAATTTTCATCTAATACACCAGAGTAGTCATTTTCTGTAAATGTATCCAAATACTCTTTGTATTTTGGTGTAACAATTTTATAACTATTTGTAAAAATTTGTTCGTATTTCACCCAAACAGTTTCTTCAGGTTTAATTGCACGTTGAGTTTTTTCACCTGTTTGTTTGTTTATTTCGGTGATTGTTCCTCTTATGTCAAAACCACAAAGATGATATTGTAATTTATCTTGTTGTCCACTTAATTTACTTACCATACCATCAAGAAGTTTCAAGTCGTGTAAGTGTGATGAACCACCTAACCAACCAACTCTGATTTTTTCAGAACTTAATGTTGGTTCATTAAATTGTGGATCAGTTGCGTCAACAGCATTTGGTAATACAATAACATTTTTATTATACTTTCTAATTTCGTTTGCAAAAATTTCAGTAGTTGTTATTACATAATCACAAACTTTAAGGTTTGCAAGAATTTTTTCGTGTAACTTATTTTGAACGATTAATTGATGTATTGGGTGTTCTTTTGTTGGTAACCAAAAATCATCAATGTCACCAATGACAACAATACCCATTCCTCGCAATTGTTTTATAAGATTAGGAGCCGCTTCATAGTCAGCACCAATACTTCTATGAAAATGAACAATCTGATATTTTTTCCAAAAATTTATATCATTAACATTTGGTTCGTAATCAATATCAACATGAAATTCATCAGGGTATAGGTTTTGTAATTTAACGTGTGGGTCTACGGAGCGAAACTTACCAACTCCTGATTTATCACTTGGGATGACTAATACATTTATTTTTTCCATTTTATAATCTTTAATTTAGGAAAAATATACCCCAAATAAAAAGAAATATCAACCATAAAAATAAAAAACCCCCAACCTAAAAGGATGAGGGTAAAAAAATTGTAAATAAAATTACTTTTGTATTTTCTTTATCTTTGTTAACTTACCTTCAAATAAGTGATTACCTACTCTAAATTTGAAAACTTCGTCACTTCTTGTTGTAGATTCTACCAATAAACCATTTTCCTTCAATACGTCTTCTACCGTCTCTCTAATAATTTCTCTTAAATCATTTTTATCAATACTTGGTGAAGATTGTTGTGTTGTTCTATTAATATTTTTTACCTCCTCGTTTACTGGTTTTTGGTTTGTTCCCATTAATCTTGATGCTTTCTCCACTAACTCATTTGATAAAGTAGGTCCGTTACCAATACCTGGTTGCTCAATAGGATGTTCCAACATTAGTCTTTTAATTTCATCAGGAAGTCTAGAATTCATAATTCTATCTTCTGTTGGTAATTGTTGTGTTTGATTTTTACTTTCATTTAACATTAAGTCTTGAGGTAGATTATAATTTGCATTTACTGGTTGATGTGACTCCACCATTGGTGCGGTATTAATCATAGTATCTGTTGCATTACCTCTTCCCATTGTGTTATGTCTTTCCATTATTTTTTTGGAAATCATTAACTTATTAATTAAATCTTGTTCTGAATTCATAAATTTTAAAATGTCGCGTTTATAATAACTCTTGTCATACTTTTATCACCTTGGGGATTATAATTAGGACGTGGTTCATTAAAGGTTTCAGTTGTTGGTTTAAAAGTTATTATTTTATCAACCCTAAATAAACGCCAACTAGGTAAAGGTTTTTTTCCTAAATATGCCCTATGTGACGAACCTTCTAAATCCCAAGCTCTTAACACTGGATTACCTGCCTTACTATATCCATAACATACAGGTTCTACAATCCTCAAACCTTTTCCACCTGGTTCATCACCATCGTAATATACAATAACCCGTTGCCTCTTCTTAATAGCATCAACTATACTATCAATAGAAGCTATCTCAAGAATAAGATTATTGTAGGTATTGTAAAGTTTCATTATGCTGTAGGTGTGGTGTATGGCTTATCCTTTTGATATTCATTAATTTTTATTTCATTAATTCTCTCAAATACATCAACAGACGAACCACCATTTGCGGTGTCCAAAAATGTACCAGTACCTTTACCAAACTCATCACCATCACCTAAAGCGTCAGGATTTGTTGATGAATACTGATTTGTTTGTTTGTAATCATTTTTTGGGATTAATTTTTTTCTTTGTTCTTCCCCAATCATACCAAGATCATTCATTGGTTGACTAAAATCTAATCTTTCCGTAGTTGCCATTACAAAAGTTTTTTCATTATTTCGTTTATTCTTTTTAAGTTTTCAGTTATTGCAACATCTTTTGCAAACTTACTATGTTCTTTTGATGGACGATTCATGTCTGCTAACCATCCCATGTCATCGTAAATTTTATCATCAATTGGTTCAGGATTATATTCTTGTTCTATATGTTTGTGCATTGAGTCACCATTTCGCATATCCTCAAGTGTCCTATCAACCCAACTTCTCATATAATCGGCACCGTTCAAAATGTAGGGTGCGTCTTTTCCGTCACCACCATAATTATCAAACCAATTTTTCATTCTACCTAATTGTTGATATGTTACATAACCAGTATCCCTTAATTCTTGGTTCCTATTGTGTCCTTCAGTATTTGCATCTGAATTACCGACATGATTGAAACAAGTCTCAAGATATTCAACAACTTCTTTTGGTAGTTGAATTGTTTCTCCGTATAAATCCTTATTCACTTTGTTTTAAGTGTTTTATTAATTTATTTAAACTTATACCTTCTTTTTCTGCTAGTTTTTTTATTGACTCAAGATTCTTCATTAAAATTTTTCCAATAACGGAATCGTCTTCTTCTTTATCAATAATGTCATCACCTTTAGATTTTTTGTCCAATAAAAGTTCATCAAGCATTTGTCTCATCTTATCTTTACGTAACTCAACAATCCTTTGTTTACCATCATCGTCCAAATCAGGATCGAAACCAAATGACATACATCTTTCATATCTCTCAAACGGATCTTCAATCTCTAAATTTTTAAAAATCTTTAAACAACCCCTAAAGGTTTTAACATTTTTATCTTCAATTTCTTCATAACCGTAAGCGTCAGAAAAATCTTCTTCATCTAATACTTGTTCTTCATTATCGGATTCACCAAAATAAATTCTTGCTTTGAACGGGAATCCACCACTTGCCATTCTTGCGAGTGACGCTCTCATATCTTGTGTCCAATGTGTGTGTTGTCCTTGATCTAATATTGGGTAAGTTGAATTTGAAAAACTACCATCGGCATCAATAAATTCATCAATCTCTCCTTTTGTTTCCTCTTGTTTGTATTTTTCAGGTAATTTAGATTTTAATTTAATACCTGCTTTATCTGCTAACATTATAATAAAAGGTGTTGCAAGAGATGAACCAGGAACTATTTGGAAAACAACTAATGGTAAAACTTTTAGAACGTCAACTGATTGTGATTTCATAAAATCAACCTCATCCTTCTCTAATTCAAAGTCTCCACTTTTCATATATGAGTTAAGTGCTTTAGCGACAATCTTAGATAAAACTCTTGTCTCATAAAATTCTTTTTTTGTGTCCTCTAAAAACTTTTTAAAATATTTTGTCAAAGTTTCAGGTGCGATTCTTTTACCACTATCCATTAACCTTGATATTAATCTTTTAATTCTTTTTTCTTCGTGTTTTGGTAAATCTATTTTTCTATCTTCCTTTTTTGCTTCAGTTAAAGTATCGGATACAGAATAGTATAATGATATTTTATTACCCTTATCTTTCAGAAAAAAATAATAAGGTTTTTTAAAATATTCTTTATCAAACTCAATCATAGGTGCACTTTTTCATATAAATACTTTCATTAATTGTATTTATTAATAAAAAAGATGGCAGAACAAAATATTAATCAATATGTGTATAAAAAATATAATATTGGACTTGTTTCTGAAAGTATGGATATGTCTTTAACTTCCGATGAAAGGGACTATAAAGAAGAAGTTATTTTTTCACCATATCTTATCGCACAAACGTATGGAAATAAATTACCTTTTTATTTTGACATAGATAACTATCTAACAGCACAACAATTAAATTTAACATACAAAAATTACAATTATAGCAACATTTTTGTTTCACAAAACATTTATAATCCAAAAAACGAAAACCTTGGTTGTTTTTCTGCATCAAGTTCTTGTGATATTGGGTTCACAGGTATTGATAACGGTTTAGTAAATCAAATCGGTGATCAAACCATTTATTTTACAAACGGATTATTTAGTGACGGATTAAAGTTTAATAGATTGTTCTATGACAGAAGAATGAAACTACACCAAGTAACGGGATATACAAGTGATGATAATAGATTTGAGGCATTTGATAAAAGAACTTTATATGAAGTGGTAAGTAAAATTGGTTCAGAAGGAAGGTATCACGAACTATATGGTGGGTTTTATCAAGGTTTTTATAAATTGTATGATTATGATTATAGTGTGTTTCCTGAAAGGGTAAACAAAGGGTGGTCTGTTGAAATGGTTTTACGTCCAAGATTTATAGACGAATATCCATTACTACCTAATGAAACAAATCTTAACGAGTTGTATCCACAAAATAGAAATATGTTTTTCTATATGGGGGCAAGAGCAGAAAATAAATTCTATCATTATGCTGACGGCTCACCAAAATGTTTTCCAAGTTATACAAGAGTAACAACACCTTTGGCAAATTGTTTACAAACGTGTGCTTGTTGTAATCAAACTATAACTAATAGTAGATGTATATACTTATACCCACCAAGACCGAAAGACGGAAATCACGACCCACATAAAAATTACGGGTGTGATGCTTGTAAGGGTAGCACAACTATTAGTATATCTTGTGGGTGTGGTTGTAATGAATTACCTTGTGAAAGTTGTGGATGGGAATGTTTTACCCACAGTTGTACAAGTGTTATAACCCCAGTTCCAACACCAACACCTGAACCAACACCAATTCCTGATTGTGTTGACGAAACACCGATATGCACACCAACCTGCACCACTTGTAAAAGTTGTTCTAATTGTGTTGATTGCACGCCACCTGAAAACTCAACTGTTGAAGATACTTGTGAAAAAGATCCGTTATATGACTCAATGTCAAATAACATTGCATTAAAACTATGCGGAGATCCAAAAAATCCAAGTATTGGTGTTAAAGTTTTAAGAATAACAGGGGAGTGTATAACAACAGGAACTTGTGTAACAGGACAAACTTTTGTTACGGGTTATACAATACAAGAGTTTTGCACAGATCCTATTTATCCATATTGCGCACAAGTTAATCCATCATTTTTAGATGAACAACATTGGTTCTATGTTAATGTAACTTGGGAGAGATATACAAACATTGATACCAAAGATTTATGTTGGTTTGGTGGTTTGGGAACAATTACCGAAATAAAGTCTGTTGAATCTTTAGCCAATAATACAGTGGCTCTTATTCGTCCACCATATACCGATGGTAAAGCTATTACACAACAGGTTGAGTTGACTAATTTAAATTATGAATGGATTGATACAAAAAAATTCAGAAATGGTAGATTAAAAATCTATGTAAATGGAAAGTTAATTAAAACAATAGAAGACTTTGAGGAAATTATACCAAGAGCATTAAGCACTGATAAAGAAAAACAAGTTGGCGTTCCATTTAATATTTCTTGGGGCGGAGGAACACAAGGGTTACATGATAACTTAATTCCATCATCTTGTGATAATCTTACAAGTGATTACATACAAGATCCAGAATCTTTCCCAACTTCCGTTTTGGATAACTCTTCTTTAGCGGGACTTAAAACAGATATTCTACTTGAACAAGAGTTTGCAGGGTTTTTCAAAGGAGCAATATCACAATTTAGAATGTATGTTGAACCTTTGGATGCGTCAGAAGTAAGACACAACTTTTATGTTTTAAAGAATAAGTTTAAACTATTCGATCCGTTTTGTCCTGATTGTGACACATCGGTTCCTGAACCAAATGATTTAACATACGTTATTGATAGTGGGACAACAACAACCACAACTTTAACACCGTTTGCTTTAGGAAGGGAATATATTTACGATGAAAGAGATGAAAAATATTTAATTAAAAATCATTTACAAACATTATTACAATTATCAACACCACCAAAAAATATAATGGAGAGGTATTGGGATGATAATGGATGGTGGGGTAATCAAGGTTCATTACCACAATGCGTTGGTTATGCTTGGGCTCATTGGTTAGAGGACGGACCTGTCCAACAATCAGGAACACCTCCGATTATACCTCCATCTACAATCTATTTTAACGCACAGAAGTTAGATCAATGGCCTGGTGAAAATTATGCGGGAACATCAGTTCGTGGTGCGGTAAAATATTTGCAAAACATTAAAAAAGTTAAAACATATTATTGGGCTTTTGATGTTCAAACATTAATGGATACCGTTATGAAAATAGGTCCTGTAGTTGTTGGGACAAATTGGTATTATAATATGTTTTTCCCTGACAAAACAGGAACAATAAGAGCTTCAGGTAGATTGATGGGTGGACACGCATATGTTATTAATGGTGTTGATATAAAAAATAAAAGGTTTAGGTTGAAGAACAGTTGGGGTAAATCTTGGGGGTTAAGTGGTAGAGCTTACATTTCCTTTAATGACATGACTCGTTTAATAAAAGAACAAGGTGAAATATGTTTAGCAACAGAAATATCGTCATAAAGTCAAAATAAAAAAGTATTTCCAAATAGATGGAATATTTATTTAATAAAAGTAAATAAAATAAACAAAATAAAAAACAAAAAAAATGGCATTTGTAATTGTAAATGATCCTGTTGGTGGTATAACATCTACAGTCAGAACAGGACAAACAAACTCAGCCTCTGCAATGTACTCAACGGTGAGTGGTGGTAGAGGTAACACAGCTAACGGAAACTATTCCTCGGTAAATGGGGGTTATTTAAATAAGGCGACTGGTATATTCAGTAACGTAAATGGAGGGTGTAACAACACAACCCTTGGTAAATCATCAATTGTTGTTGGTGGTGCACTCAATAAAGCACAATCCGATTATAACTTTATTGGTGGTGGATATTATAACACAACAATTGGTTTAAAATCTATTATTGTTGGTGGTGATAAAAACACTGCATACTGTAGTAGTAGTATTGTTGGTGGAGATAATAACACTGCGATTGGGTGTGACACTTTTATTGGAAATGGTAGATTAAATACTTTGAATGGAAGTTACTCATCTAATGTTGGTGGTTACGGTAATATTATTAATGGCACATTTGCCAATATAAATGGTGGTTGTGAAAACGTTGCAAACGGAAAATCGGCAATTGTTGGTGGTGGTGTTTTAAACTCCGCTATGTCTAATTATACAATTGTCGTTGGCGGTTATTGTAATACTGCGGTTGATTTAAAATCAATTGTGGTTGGTGGTGATAATAATTTAACTAAATCAGGTAGTACCGTTGTAGGTGGAGATAACAACAAGGCAACAGGAATAAATTCATTTATAAGTAATGGTCTTTTAAATAGAGTTACTGGTAATTATTCATCAATTCTTGGTGGACAAAACAATGTTGTAACAGGTATAAACACTGTTGTGTTAGGAGGACAAAATATAACTGGTGTTACTAATAACATGACTTATGTTCCTCAACTTAACATAAACACATTAGGTGTTGGGACATCTGTTAATAATTTGGGTATTGACGCAAATGGTAATGTTGTAACAGGAGGGGACGTTTTCCCAATTAGTATGACATATAGTGCTAACACTGGTACTTTGTCGTTGGAGAATAATGATGGTTCAGTTATACTTGCACCTGGATTTATCAGTCAAGATTTATATGTTACTGGTGGTACATTAGATTATAATAATGAAATATTAACTTTAATTTTGAGTGATGGTAGTAATGTGAACATAACAGGTTTACATGACT
>Ga0181352_1001147_pt1 | contig 10583 bp, 16 predicted proteins | sample Fa13VDMLBSN_FD_130103 | JGI IMG/M metagenome (GOLD analysis project Ga0181352, IMG submission 130103) | Freshwater viral communities from Lake Michigan, USA - Fa13.VD.MLB.S.N | ecosystem: Environmental > Aquatic > Freshwater > Lake | place: USA: Michigan | collected 2013-09-23 | reverse complement strand
TTTGGTTAGTACTAATTTGTGGCTTTGTCATGATAGTTCTCCTAGTTAAAGATTTTGTTAGTTAGCTAACTAACATAGATGCTATTACGTTTTGTGCATATACCCAATATACACGTTCTGATATTCGTCTACCTATACCCTCTACATCATTATCCCCCGTCGAACTGGGTGGTAGCATACTTAATACTGAAAGACGTTCTTGTATCCAGTTAGGTAGACTATTGATATTATCATAAACTCCTTCTATACCTACGTCAAGTTTATCCATACCAAAACAAATTAATTCTATTCTGTTCGGGTATGCTATGTTTATTCGGTATATATCATCATCATGCATATCCTGTAACATTCGCATTTGCATTTGATACCCATTAAGCGATACCCTATTGCCGTTATGTAGTAAAACATTACGCTGTTCTCTACGAATTATGTTGGCTGTATCGTCAAGCTTTATATACTTTTTAGTTGTAGGTAGCAAATTAAGTGGTAGCTTCATCATCTTGCACCCAAAAAGTAGTATCGCCTAAACGACTACCTACCCCCTCAATATATCTTTCTGTTTCCGCCATAGATAACACAGCTATTCTACCCATAATATCTTCAGGTGCTTCACTTAATCTATATCTCATACTACCATCCCCTGCCCAGTCCTCGTCATGAACTTCTGATAACTTCATAGTAGGTATAATATCTACCATCTGTACTCCGAATTGACTAGACACAGATACAAACTTACCCGTCACTACTTTATCCTTGCTTTTAACATACTCTTGACTAGCGGTTATAGCAGTAAAAATAAGTTCCTGTGCCTTTGAGTTAACGAATGCATACCCACTCTGTACAAGGTGGATTAACTCTTGCATTATTACGCTGTCCTTACCCAACATATACTGGGCATTTTCAGCCTTACGTTTAAAGTCATTAGTGATTGATCTAACACTACTCTCTACATTAGGCATCTCTACTCTAGCTATCTCTATTGGTGCGTATGGTCGTAAATGTTTTTTGGCATTAACTATTGCGGTCTCTAGGTTTTTTGCCAAAAGCATACTAGCGTGCTCTCTATAGCTATCATACTTTTTGTTCTCTATGTTACGAGAATTTACCATATACGAGGGCACTCTCTTTTTATTATCCTTAGCTCTAGTGACACAATAATCCGCATACCCGATATTGCCCAGTGTATACACATCATTAGGTATATACGCAACCATCTCACTCATAACCCGAATAGAGTAAAAGTTATCCGCACCTATACCTATAGACACATCCTGTGCCTTAACTTTAGAGGGTAACCCAAACTCTATACTAGGTATCTCTTTACGCAACTTCTCCATAAACTCCCATAGCCCATCAGATATAGGGATTGTTTTGTATGTGTGTACTGTGCGTACATTTGTAGGGGGGTTAGTTACCCATTCACTATTTGCTACTCGTTCTATAGCGGTCTTAGTTCTACGCTCTATGTCTACTACTTTATTATGTGTATAAGCCATCACGTTCTCCTAATTAACTTCTACTTTGTATACTTTCAACAATTGGTTTATGCATATGTTATATCTAGCTCTCATGCGTTTAACCTCATCTTTGTCTTTTACATCTTTGATATGTAAGTGTTCATCCATCATTACTGCTAACGGAATACGCATCTCATGGTCATCTGACTCCATAATATGTAACCCCACCTCTCTCGGAATATCATCAAGACGCAACCTCCAGTACTGCGGAGTAATCTTATTTTTAAGCCCCCAATCTTTAATCTGATTAGCGTATATATCTCTGCTCTGCCAAGAACTATCTATCATAGGCAACATGGTGCATGCCCACTCATAAAACTTATCGGTAATAGGCTTACATAACTTCTTATACTCCTTATCAATTGTAGTTGTAGTGATAGGTAAAGGGTTACCTACTCGTTCATACTCACCCACCCCTGTTACTTTGAAACATAACTTCATACCGTCATCTTCATGTACTATTGCACGTGTACTGTAATGAACTTTATACTTAGTTTTAGGTAGCTCATACCCTATGCCGTTACGCATCATAATATGTTGTCTACCCCTGTTTACCTCCAAGCGCATACCTGACGGTAGATACATGTCCATAAATTTATATCTAGAAATATGGGCACTGCCTACTGTACCATTACGAATAGTAATATAGTCACCGTCTTTCTTGCGTTCCCATAGGATAGGTGACATGTCTTTACCATACTTATCATTTACTACTTCCCCCGCTGAGGGCTTATCCCACATTGATATGTTATAAGTACTCTCTGTTAGCCCATAGGTATTGTCATCATACTTAATGACACGTTCCCATTTTCTGTTACGTGCACCTATAGGTCGTATGTCTTGCTCTGCGGAATGTCGTGTACTCTTTATTACCTTAGTTGCTTCGTACTTCTTTACTACCTCATCAAATGTATTGAACCACATAATAATCTCCTTTATTGTTAGTTAGCTAACTAACTTAATCATCAACATGAACATATGAACCCACATTAGGGGTTGCACCTTTATTACCCACGATGCACCATAAGACTGGAAGAGACCACGTTCCCCAAGTCCCACCCAAATAGCCATCAGTTAAGACAATGACTGCTTGAGCTTTGATGCCAGTTTCTTTGATACGCATACTCACACACTCTACATCTGTGCCCCCTCCACCCTTAGGTTTAGTAGTTGTGATTAGCTTATCCAATTCATCCTGCTCGTAGACTTCCTCGCCACACACTTTCGTATCCCAGTACATGACACGTATCCGCTCGGGTTTAACGGTATCGCATATAGCTTTTACTTCACCCATGAAATGTCCTAGCTCTCTCGCACCGATACTGCCTGATGTATCAATAGCCACGACTAACTCTCCTACACTCTCATCTATCCCGCTCGGCATATACACGCCACTAGATATAAATCTGCGGTTCGGTCTGCGCCACGTACTGTATGAGTTGCCACTACATGTAGTCTGTATAAACTCACGTAGTACTTCTCGCCAATCAACCTTAGTTTCTAGTAGTTCTCTAAAGTCTCGGGCACCACCACTCCCATACTTACCTGCGGCTAGGGCACCTTGACGTATCGCTTCGTCGATCTCACGTGCGAGGTCTCGCTTCTCACTCTCAGATAACTGCTGTGCATCATCCCACCCATGCTCATCAATGCTACCTTGCCCATGCTTTTTAATGGCTTCCTCAGTTAGCTCATCTTTGAGTAACTTATATACCATCGCACTGTCCATGTCGCGATACTTCTCATCTAGTAACCCACCTGCAGGTAGTACAGCAAACTTGTCACCCTTGTTATCGTCGTATATCTTTAAGTTAATAACATAGTCACATGCCATATTAGCTAATGTCTGATTACGTTCAAACAAATGTCTCCACGTAGTTAAGTGTCGGTATAACTTGTGATAACACTCATGCAGTACTAAGCCACGTAGTTCGGCATCGTTAAGTTCTGATATAAACTCAGTGCCGTATACTTCATCGCGCCCATTAGTGTATGCTGTTGGTACTCCATCTTTAAGTTCACGGTTACCAATCATCATCACACCTGCTAGTGCTATGTACTTCGGGCATGCCATAATATCTATTACTGCCTTGCTCATACGCTGTTCAGGCGATAAGCTTTTACCAATCATCAATGACATGATGTTCTCCTTTTCTGTTAGTTATCTAACTAACAAGTTATTTTTTATCTGCTGTGAATAGGTAGTTGTTAGCCATAGCCCATGCTGTAAACTTCTTATTAGTCATAACGATTGACTGTTTAGAATACTTGGGGTGACGCACACCATTGGCAAACATACCCTGTGCTTCTTTATCTAGTCGTAACATGTAGTCCATCCATGGGTCAATCCATTCACGCTCAATAGTAGACAAGGTACGATACACAACCATACATATTGCTGACGCACTCTCGGGCACCTTAGCGTTCATCGGGTCTTTCTTAATGCTGTCAAGGCTAGGTAGTTGGTCACTCAATTTAACGAATGCCATTAAGTCCATAGCGGCTCGGTCACCTATAGTACCCATAAGAATAGCAGTAACTGTTTGGTCATCCAATGTATCGCGCCCCTTCAACCAATCAGACGCACTCTCTAATGAGCGAGGTGTTACGAATGCAGTGCGCTGTTGCTTCGGATGATATATGTACGGGTTCTCATCAGGGTCTTTGATGTTCTCAAAGCTAGCAAATAGTTGTGGGTTATCCTTACACCAACCTAATAACGTATGGTCAATGCCATTGTTAACACCCCACTCAATCCACTCCATATTATTCGGCTTACGTGCTGTCACTATGGTCATACGATTACGTGCATGTGGTGGTAACAAGTCACCTACACCCTCTGCCCCTAAGTTAGTTGTGGCAAACACGATACTGTCCTTATGTAATGTGTAGCTACCAATCTTACGTTCCAACATCAGACGCAACATGGCATTCTTTACGGCAGGGTTAGCCTTGCCATACTCATCAATCATTAAGATAATCGGTGCGTTATAGTGCACACCTAACTCTTCGTTGGTCACATACTTAACATACCCCTCGTTGTCCATAGTCTGTAGTTGTGGGATAGTAATGTCACCTAAGTCCTTAGTTGTACAATCAAAGTAGCACGTGATATGGTTCGGCAGTGTTTGGCTCAGGGTTTTAAGTAGTGATGACTTCCCTGTACCCATGTGCCCCTGTACTAATACAGTACGTTTGTGCCCACCCTCTAGAATTGCTTGCTCGATTTGATCGAGACTTAATGCATACATTTGAACCGCTTGATTTGACATGATAGTTTCCTTTATTTATTTATTTAGTTGTTAGTTGTTAGTTGTTAGTTGTTAGTTGTTAGTTGTTAGTTGTTAGTTGTTAGTTTAATGTTGGTAATGTTTTAATGATGTCGTCTACATTCTGTTTTGTTTTCAGACGTAAGTACTCATCCTCACGTAACCCATCAGGTGTTACCCCACGTAGTGTGTCCTCTAGTTGCATACGCATGGTAGTCATCTCGGTATTACTTGTTACATTACATACATCTAGTAAGTCGAGTAAGTCAATCACATTATCCACAAGGCTGTCTCTAAATACTTTCTTGGTATCCTTGTCTGAATAATCTAGTCGCTCGCTCATCTTAGTTAGTGCATCGTGCGCTCTACGCCATACATCATTGAGTGCCTGTTGTAACTGTGTCGCATAGTAGCTTTGATACTTCTCAGCTAGCACCTCACTCGCTTCATTCCCTACGTCTAACCTAAAGTCACCTGCTTCAGCTAACGGGAGATAGTTCGCATTAAATCTAAACTTGCTACGCAAACTATCTGCTGTCGGGTACTCATCTCGGTTAAACATCTGACCTAGCTTAGTCTGTGCTTGGATAATTTCCCAGTCGTATGCTTGCAGGAATACCTCAGTTAGTCGGGTATACTCTGACTTTAGTGCACTAATCTGTTGCTCGTAGTCAAAGAAGCTAGCAGTAGGCAGTAGTCGTAGCCCCGTGTCACTCCATGGTAATGTCATCGCATAGTGTGAGTTACGCACGTTCCCTGCAAATTTTAGTACGGCATCCAGTTCGGCACAGTCACCTAATAGTTTCTTGTTCACATTCGCTGTGCCCACCTCTGCATGCTTTTGCGCTGTGATTTCTTTTGATGCTGACTTGTCTAACTTACGCCCTGTCCATGATGAGATAGATAGTTCCACTAACATGGCGCTACTACTGATGCTTGGCACTGATGTGCCTGTTTGGTTTGTTGCTTGTGTTGCTGTTGCTGTTGCTGTTGCTGTTGTCATCTTGCTCTCCTAATAATAAACTCTGTTAGTTAGCTAACTAACAAATACTGAAACAAAAACTTACTGTAACTTCTTACTGCTTGGGGTATTACTTGGTACATCTTCCACCCAAACTTTACTTCCTTTACTTCCTTTACTTCTACCACTAAGTACTATTATAGCACTGTCTAACATCTAATGCAATGTATCGGTACGTTTCACTAAGTTCTACTAGTGGTTTATGTTTAGGGTTTAGCTCTCGTAAGTCCTACAAGTCGGGATGCCCTAATGCCCTCCTGCGCTATGTATTGAGGTTCCTTGCTACACATGCCAGTTCAAGTAGCTCGTTCACGTGTGGTTTATACCCACTCCAGTCCTCTCTGTCCGATAGACTACGCACTATCGTTTGCGCCCTACACTTACCACCCAACTACTAAAAAATACATGGCTATAGCTAGGCACACCCATACGATTACCTTGTCCATTGTGTCTGCACTCATACTATTAACCCCCGTTGTTTTAGTTCCTTTACTAATGTTTCCCCATACCAATCACCCATACTTTCCATTAACGCTTCACGTGCTAACCCTAAGTTTATGTCCTCTGTGATGTTGTCCATGATGTTATCCACTAACGTGTGCACCATCTCATTATGTGTCATTGGTACCCTCCCTAATTTGTTGACCTCAATAACAACTCGGTTCACAAAGGCATTCAACTGTGGCTCACTAAAGGTTATTACTGCTGTATCTAATGTAACCCCGTTTGAGCTAGTGTTTAGTATTTGTGCCCCAACTTCATCCGCCATTACAATCATGTTCTCCATTTCACACCCCCTCTTTTAATTCGATACTGTCATACACATAGGTTGATACGTCTATGGCATCGCCCCAGTTCCAGTTATTGTCTAGTGCCTGTGTCCCTGCACTTATATAGTCCTCGGTTTTGACCAGCACCTCATAAGTAAACACTTCTTTAATCAGCACCTTAAAATACTTCATTTTGTTTCTCCTTTTGGTTTTGGTTTCTCCATGTTAGTCCTCCTCTATAACTTTAAAGTGTTTGCGCAACGCCATAGGCACAAAGTAAACCATGCCATCCTCATCTCTGTATTCGTTGCCGTAATCATCTAGTGCGATCCCACGATTGTTTATGTAACTAATGTGCTCTAGGTTTTTGTCTGTGTCGGTCATCTTTGCACTCATTTGTTTTTCTCCATGTTTTCTATTGCACTCATTAAGTTATTAAACGCTGTGGTTGTGTCTATAGCCTGTATGTTCTCCTCACGCTGTCTGCGTATCAGTGCCTTGCGTAAGAAAAACGCTTCCATCTCGTCGGGGTTGTTCACGTCGGGCAATACTCTGCCACGTAGTATTTTTTCCCAATTATCCATCGGTTGTTTTCTAGTCATCACTGTTACCCCCTTTTCGTTTGATGAATGTATCTATACCCGCATCTCTAGCCTGTGCATAGCTTACTCTGTGAAACGCATTTATCTCACCCAGTATGAAGTTTATGTGCCTTGCTGTGCTCTGCGTATAGTGATTGCACCAATCGAACTCATAATATGCACCCTCATCTCTGCATATCGGGTTACCAAATAGCCAATATACCTTACCATCTGTTTCGGCATTACCTAGCTTTGCAAATATGCCTTTGGCGAATGCCTGTGCTACTGATGTGTTACGTTTCATTTTGTTTCTCCTTTAGTTTGTTGCTTGTGTTGCCTGTGTTTGTGATGCTATGTATGCTAGTAAACCCTCAGCGCACTCTCTACGCCCTGCCATTAAGAAGTCCTCACAGTCCTCTGCAATTCCCTCTGTCATGTCGGTGTTGTTTACTTCATCCTGTAGCCACGCTATAATTTTCTCTATTACTTCTTTTTCATTCATCTCGCTCTCCTTGTTTAATTGTTAGTTTCTTTATTGGTGTAAACCCTTTATCGCCATAGTCTGCACTCGTATCGCCCCAAAAGCCCATTGAGAACGTCATGCCTTTAAATACTGTGCCAGTCCACAGTCCAATGTCGCCAGTAAATCTGCCCTCGCCTACGTACCATGCACCAATCTCTAACTCCTCTTTGTTCATCATTTGTTACTCCTTTATAGGCTTGATGTGTTTAGTGTTACTTGTTTGCCGTAGCTCTCACATAACACGACTGTTACCTCATAAGCTTTCTTTGCCTTGAATGTGTGTGCCGACTGCACTTGTGCTTCATATGATGAGTTAGCAGTAACCTCTAACTTCTTACCCTTGTAAAAACAAACATAACCATTCATCTCGCTCTCCTTAATAATAAACTCTGTTAGTTAGCTAACTAACAAAAACAACAACGGGAAGAACCAACGCACCAAAACATCTTATCCCCCATTACTTACAGTATAGCGCAGGTAGAGTTTCAAAGCAATGTATCGGGTGGGGTGTGCCTATCAAAACGTGGTGAAACGTGTAATTTCCTCGAGTTTCCTGTAAAGTGCTTATGCATTTGCTGTAAGTCCTTGAATAACTTATTTTTTACCAAAGTTCTTTTGTTCCTAGAGAATAGACTAAGGTTAAAAAATTAAGAATTTAAAATAAAAAAAGAACTTTATAAGAATTACCCTGCTTAACAAAGTGCAAAGTTCCAGAGAAAAAAGAACAAAAATAATTACCCCGTGGCACATTTGGCTCAAAAAAAGGAACTTTTGAACTTTATAATATAATCAATGACTTAGGTGCTAAAAAAAAAAGAACTTTATGTGAACTTTATAGGAACTTTAGGGGAAATTACAATTTCTAAACACTCCATAACAACGCAGTAGTTTAAAATAGTGGAACTTTATGTTTTACTACAATAGGAAATTACAAAAAAAGAACTTTTGAACTTTATAACCCCCATTTTTCAAACACACCATAACAACGCAGTAGTTTAAAATAGTGGAACTTTATGTTTTACTACAATAGGAAATTACAAAAAAAGAACTTATGAACTTTATGGTTTGTTAGTTAGCTAACTAACAGGATTTGCTTTTTCTTGGTCGGGTTCGTTTTTTGCGAGGTCGGGCTCGTCGCTACTCGTGGAAACTGGCATCAACCTATAAGATGTTTTGTTAGTTAGCTAACTAACAGGATTTAAAACACGTGGTGTTTTGTCTGTGCACTGATATGCTGTTTTGTTTGGGCACGTCGGGTTCGTCGCCCTGCGGGTTCTGGTTCGCTGTGCAGTCTGTTTTGTTTGGGCACGTCGGGTTCGTCGCTACTTATAGCAAATGGCATCAAGTGATTGGATATTAAGGTGTGAAAAGATAACATGGTATAGGGGATTAAACAGGGGGATTAAACAGGGGGATTAAACAGGGGGATTAAACAGGGGGATATATAAACCGAATTGAGCGGGGATAGGGGGATATAAAAGTAGCGGGCAAAAAAAAGCCCACCAATTAAGGCGGGCTTGGTTGATTTAAATTACACTAAATGCAGTATCGTCACCATCATGAAACCATGTGGTATAAGAGTAGATACTGCCCTCGATGCTTAGGTATTGACCAAAGACAGGTTCGTCGTCGTTATTATCCTCAAGTCCAGCTTCCTCAAGAGAAACAAATTCAACGTGGTCTTCCCATTCCATTTCTTGCACCAAATCCAACGGGGCAAGACTAACAACCTCTTCATAAGTTGCTTTGCTGTATCGTGTATCCATTTTAATTGCAACCCCCCTTACGGGGGGCTGTCCTGTGGTTGGTTGGTTGTTAGACTTTTGGCATATAGCCCTTACTTAATTTTAATGCTTTCAAAGCGCTTGGTGCGTCAAGACCTGTTGTGCCCTCGTTATCCTGTACAGCGCTTATCATTTTGTCCAGCTGGTCTTGAAAGCGAGTCCATTTGGTCATTGGTGGGCTTGGTGGGTTATTATCGCTAGCACTTTCAGCCTTAAGTAAACGACGCTCTACCTCGCCAAGTTTAGAACCTATTTGCTGGATAACATAACGACGGTCAGCCTTTTCACTATCACTTAAGGTCTTAATATCTTTTGATATAAGCGCTTGCTGGTCTTTAGTGAAGCCCATCGTTACCGCACTTCGCACTTCATCCCTTACATCTGAACGACCACCTTTTTTTTCAGTGGCAACCCATGAAGCTTTAACACCGTCAGCGATAAGGTTATCTACAGCCTTGAGCCATTTGTTATTACTAGCTATATCACTAGATACCGCCTCAATGATAGCTGAGCGGGTTGTACTTGCTAATTTAAAATGTGACATATATTTCCTTTATAAGTTTGATTAAGATACCGAACTCAACACCGTGTTGAGCCAGTGATTGAACTATAGCAAACGTAGCATAGGATATCAAGGCTTAGCTAAACTTTATTAAACATTGTGAATGGTGTTAGTTAGATAACTAACATAAAATTGGGCTATAAGCTACGCACCCTATCCCCATCACCCACTTATAGCTTAGGAGTCCCTGCCCGCCTAGGGGTTACTATTTTCCACAACCGATATCGTATTTTTTAAGATCAACTTCACAAAAACAAACACCCCCCCCCTACTTTATTGTTAATAATCAACGACTTACCCCCACCCCCATCAAATTCGGCGAGGCCCCCCTATGTTTTTTAAGTACCTAGCGTTTTATTTTTATTGTGTGCAGTAGTTGCGTTTTTGTGTTTGTATGTTATATTACGAAATCGGCCCTTGGGCTTGCAAAATAGGTTAAACAACCATTAGATTATGACTATCGAGCTTACCCCAGATGTAGGCGTACCGATTACGCCAGAAGTAAAACTTGTAGACCTGCACGAACGTGCTCAGGCAGCTGCTGCTACGGCTGATT
>Ga0181352_1001146_pt1 | contig 10602 bp, 2 predicted proteins | sample Fa13VDMLBSN_FD_130103 | JGI IMG/M metagenome (GOLD analysis project Ga0181352, IMG submission 130103) | Freshwater viral communities from Lake Michigan, USA - Fa13.VD.MLB.S.N | ecosystem: Environmental > Aquatic > Freshwater > Lake | place: USA: Michigan | collected 2013-09-23 | reverse complement strand
GGGTGAAAACGCTCAATACAAAGAAAGAATGGCCCAGCAATACGCCATGGGTCTTGGAGGACTTGCACAGACTCAGAAGGAGATGTTTCAAGTTAACCAGATGCAGCCTTATCAACAAAAGTTTCAGCAATTATCGGCTAATATGGCCGCAGGTCAACAGCAATTTGCCCAGGGATTGCAGGGTGTCGGATCAAGCGTTTCTGGTGCTGCCCCAATGATTGGCGCTGGATCAGGCGCTCAGGGGTGGGAAAACATGAGAGCAATGTACGGACCTCTAGGATAAAACATAGGAAATGGAAGAACAAGACGTAAATAATTTTTCTCAATCGGTAATCCCGGAATTTGGAACAAGTATTTCAGCAAACCTCATGCCCGGTATCTGGGAGGGGGTTAATAAGATCGTCCAGGGCCAAGCGAATAAAGCTGAACTGGAACGTAAGAAAAAGCAAGAAATAGCCTCTATCGCTGAAGAGCTTGATCCGGCAGTTGTGTGGGAAGTAGACCAGGGGGAGCTGTTGAATTTTGCTAAGAAGCAGGGGGAGGACCTTGCTGAAGAAGCCAGAATAAACAAATACGACATGGATGAATTGAACTATGGTGACTTTGCTAAAAAGGTAAAATCTACAAAGAAAGAGCTTGCCATTAAAACAAAAAAAGCTGAAGAAAATCAAAAAGGCTTTCAGAAAGTACAGGATGATTACGAAAAACAAAAAGCTCTTGGTGACAGATCTCAATTTGATTTGGAACACATGAAGGCATGGCTTGACAAGTTCAAAAGTGCAAAAAGCATCGAAGAAAGAAATGCTATGCTTAGCGATACGGAGAATACCGCATATGAACGAAACTACTCTTTATTAGATATGGCAAAAGCGACAATCGTTAAGCCTGACACCACAACTGACGCAAACGGAATAACAAGGGTATTTGTTAATGAAGAGAAATATGCAAATTCAATATTTCAATATATTTCAAATCAAGATGGCGAGGGGTATTATGATAAACATAAAAACTCAGGCGAAACGAAAGAGGAGTTTGCAGAGCGAATGGCTAACAAGTTTGTAAATGACGACTCAATAGTTGCTGAACAATTTAGAGTTAGACCTCCACGAACTGGCGGAAGCGGTGGAGATAAAGACTCTGACAAATCAATAGTAACAAAATCAAAAGACTCTAATCCAGAATGGGATCAAAGTGTTTTGAAAAACAAAATAATGTTACAAGAAAAACCTAAGGTAGGCGTTATAGATGTTGACAAAAAATTTGTTAAAGATTTTGTTCCTGTATATGGTTTTTATTTGAAAAAGTCTCCTACAGGCCAAGGTCATACTGTAGTGGCTAAAGGAACTGGTGTTGATAAAAACGGAGCGCAAATAGACGTTGATGTTGATTACGGGACTAATGAACAAGCCTTTACCACAGAGGGATATCCAAATATATTTGATTTGTTTAGAAACGTCCCCACATCAGGGTCTAAGCCAGCATCTACAACAAAAACTCAAACATCAACTAAAAAGACAGGAACAGGCAAGTTTCCAGAAGGTTTTGATCCAAATAAATAAATATGCCTACACAAAATCCATATTCAGATAAATTGCATGGCGCCTTAAAGGAAGCCTATGGCGATTCTTTTTCTCTTACAGAAGAGCAATTTCTTGAAAAAATGAATAGTGATGTCGCCTATCGAGATAAAATATATGGCGCATTTCAGGAGGCATACGGAGATGGTTTCACACTTACTCCAGAGCAATTTAGTGAAAAGTTAAAAAAAAAAGGGGTTTCTGGACAAGGCTCAGATCCGCTTACGCAGAATTTACCCGTTAAGACAGTTCCTGCCAAGGTTGCTCCAAAAGGTCAAGCAACTAATGTAAAGCCGGCCCCTCAGAAGCAAGCTCCAGCTGGAATGCAGGGAGACCCTTTTGCCAATCAACAAGTTCCGGCATCGGTTGGTTACGATGCTCGTCTTGTCCGCGAATCAATCAAGGGTGTAAAGGAAGGTCTTGACAAAACTTATCGCATTGCCCAGGAGGGTAAGCGAAAAAATTATTTCTCTAGCTGGAATACTCAAGAAGCCTATAGCTACATCAAGCCGAGTGTTGACTACACTGAGCAGATGCTTGACAAAATCAAGAATATTCAAGACCCGGAGATTCAAGCGTTATACACTGAGCTGAAGAACGCCAACACTCAGATGAAGGATATGGTTGGCCAGGCGTGGAACGACGGATGGGATGAGTCTAGCGTTAATCAATATATCGGTGGTTTGAATCGTCAAATTTCAACCAAGCTTGACGAGGTAGATAGGAGAATGGCTCAGCTTCAGCAGCCAACCGAACAAGAAAAAAAGACTCAGGAGACATTTCAAAAAGCAAAATTAGCTCCCTCAAAGAAAGAGGCTCTTCCAGCAAAGACTGAGCAGCAGATAAAAGAAGAAAAGGAATTAGCGGCAATGCCAAAGACCGTTGGACTTCCAACTGAAGAGGAATTAAAAGCTCGTGAAGAAGAATCGACATATCCGGAGAAAAGAGAACAACTGAAGGCGGCTTTTGAGGCGACACCTTGGTTGAAATCTACATACGGGGATTTCGAAAACTTTGAATTGTCAAATGATGTAAAAGAAGCGGTAGAAAAGGGTGAGGATGTCGCGGCTCTTTTTAATGAGAAAGCTGCTCAAAAAAGCATTAAGGCTCAAGCAGAAGTTCTTGAGGCAACGATGGGCCAAAGACATAAGGATGTAAACTTTTCGGCCTACCAAGAAAACTTTAACCAGCTTTACGATGCGTGGAATAAGTCTTGGTCCGAGGATCCTGAAAGTGAAGAGTCAAAAACTCTAAGTAAAGATTTACGTGAAGCCGAATCAGCAATGAATGAGGCATACAAAAATCTTGACTTGGATTACCTTGAATCAATGAAGGCCACCCAGCCTACACTTGCCACTGAAAATATAGATCGATACAATAAGATAAGTCAGCGCGTAGCTGCTGGGGAAGAGGTTGGGGACTCTGAAATGCAATTCTTGTACGACACAAGAAAGCAGGCCCTTACTGCTTACGGAGTAATGGAGAACGCCAAGCTTATGAAGCTAAAAGAGAACGTTGATATCCCCGGATATACTAAAATGATGGCTGAAATTACTCCGCTATTTCAGGAAGTTCTCGGTCAGCAAGACCTTGTAAAATATGCTTCTGAACAGCAGATGAAGCAGGCCAAGGCAACCATGGCCCCTATTCAGGAAGAGTACGGTAAAAAGAGAAGAGAACTTAGCGATTATGAATCTCAGCTAAAAGATATTGACGCTCAACTTGCACAGCTTGACGCAGAATATCAGCTGGGAATGAAGACGCAGCAGGAGTACGAGTATGGTTTTAATCAACTCTCATCTGCTCGTAATAATGTTTATGGTCTGTACTCAACCACATATAGCGCACTTGAAGAATTAAACAAGGCAATGGAGACAGCAATTGCTCCATTCAATACTGAAGTCTCTAAGATACAAGATCCGTATAACAAAAAAATTGCAGAGTTAAATCAGGCGATTGCTGACATAAAAAAGAAGACAGGGGTTGATGATAGTGTTCTTGCTCAACTTGATATTGCCTATAAAAATCTTGCTACAGTAGACCTTGGGATTAAGACTACGAATGCTCAGTTTAGCAAGCAGAACTACTCTGAGGAGTTGAATAAGATGCTTGAAAAGCAGAGAAAGGAAGATGGAAGTATAGTTGGGGAAATGGTTCGAGGTTTTACTAGCGGAATGGCTAACATTGTTTTAGGGGCCATGAAACTCCCAAAAGGTATTGGACTAGAGGATTCTGACGAGTATGGATTTGTTGATAAGTTGTACTATGACGCAATGCAACTTCAAAAAGAGGCAAGTGGTACATGGGGTGGATTGACTGGAGATGATGTACCATTTTGGTTGGATCAGGCATACGGTATTGCCAATGGCGTAGCAAGTACATACACATATGCTATGGGCGGAGCTATTCCAATTAGCTCTTTGGTTACATCAGCAGCGACAACATTTGTTCTTAGTGCTGGAGATAACTATCAACGTGCGATAGACGCGGGATTTGACACAGGAGAAGCCCAGATATTTAGTAATTTGATGACTCTTGCCCAGGCTGGGGCGGAAATGATTTACAATGATGTCAATGTATTTGATGATGTTGTTGGCAATACGATCCTTAGAAACGTCACAAAGAACGGACTTACACTTAAGCAAGCCGCAAAAGTTGCATTCCAGCAGCTTCCTAAGAATGCTGCAAAGACGTCCAAGGCAATAAAAATGGAGCTTCTTGAAGAGGGGACAGCGCTTTTTACTGAAAAGCTTGTTTTAAACACGACCAATACAATGGCCGGTAAAAAGTATTTTGAAGATGCTACATTAAGTACAAAAGAGGTACAGGATACATTTATTACAACATCGGGTTCTACGTTCATTACTCGAATGATTGGCCGCAGATCTAAGCTTGATCCTAACTCAAGGATGGCCTTGTTTAAGTCTGTTGAGAATAGCCAAAAGGCACTTGAAAACGCTGAAAGAAATAACCTTGACAAGTCTAAAATAGCTGAGATAAAGAAGACACTAGACGAAGCTAAGTTAAAACTTTCTGTTGTCGAGAACCATACCAACTGGTCACGAATGACTGATGAGCAAAAGGCTTATGCTTTTGATGTTGCCCGACAGTTAGAACTTAACGAAAAGGCCGTCAAGAGTAATGCTCAAAACGGTATCCAGGATGAGTCATTAAATCAACAGACCGAAGAGCTTCGTCAGGAGCTTAACGATTCCCTGAATAACCCAGAGGCGGTACAACAGCAGGAGCAGGCCAAGAGCAATACTCTTGAGGTTCTTGAAGCGATTAAGAACGGCGAGGACTATACACAGATGGTGTCTCAACATCCTAACTGGAATAGCTTGTCTGACGCTGAGAAAAAAGAAATTGAATCACTTTCAGAAGATCTTGAAGAAAAGCAGCGTGAAATCCTTTCGCTGTTTGAGGTTGGTGTTGAAAGTTCCAGCACGATTGAACAACGTGACGCGATCGAAGGTAAGATAGCAGAAATCTTAAACAATCCAATTAAACTAGTACAGAATGATCAAAAAGACGTCCAAGGGGTATCAGGTGAAGTCGGAGAAGGGAAAGAACCTGTCGCAGCCGAACCTGTCGAAGTCCCAGGCACAGAAACGCCTGAAGCAGGTGGAGTACTTCAAGCACCAGAGCAAGAGGAAGTAACGCCAACCACAGAGGTTACGACTCCATCGACTGAAACTGTAACAAGGATTTCAGAGGTTGCTCCATCCGTAAGAAGGGCTGGGGCTGTAGAGGCTTCAGAAGGCAGTAATCAAAATGCCGGTGAGGAAAGCGCTCTTGAAGGTGTTGGAATGGACGATGCTTCACTTAATGAGTGGAAAAAGGCTAACAAGGCTCCAAGCAAAAAGGGGAGGATCGAAGAGCTTGCACAGGCTGTTCGTGACTTGATGTCTGGCAAGATTAAGTTCAAAGACTATTATCAAAGGGCCAAACAACTTATGCCATCTAAGCCGATGGATAAGGTTCCCACTCCAGCAACTAATGAGGAAATCGTTGGTTCTGTTGACAGAAACAAACTCGGCATAGGTATCATAAATCTAAACAAGTTTGTTAAGCAGGGAATGAAGGTCGGTCTGCGAATCGACATCCCAGCGTTTAACAACTTTGGAAAGAACGTCGTTACAGTACACGATAGAAGCGGTTCTGGTCAGCCTGTTATTGGATATGGTTCAACAGGTTCTATAAAGAATGTAAACTTTAGAACAAGTGTCACCACAGCATCTAAGATTGCAGCAGGTGAATCAAAGTCGGCCTTTGCCATGGCTCAAGGAGAGTGGATGGACGAGTCACCCGAAAGCATCCAGGCAAGAGCAGAAGAGGCGTTGAACTCTCCTGAGTGGGTTCAGGTGGGTATGAATCCTACACGAAACAGCTTCTTCTTTGACAAGGCTGATGGCAACCCGGTTGTATCGGCAGACGAGGTTCTTCAGGTTGGTAACCTAGTTCTTGCTAAGAATCCTAAGAAGATTGACCTCAACACCACAGAGGGCATGGCTGAATTTGAAAAAATGTTCAGCGCAAAATCAGCAGAAGGTGTTACCTATCAATTTAGAGAAGGTGAGGGAACTACAACTACAGCTCCCGAAGCAGATGCTGAAACCGAAGAGGTAAGCCCTGAGATAGCAAAGATTGAAGAGCAAAGAGCGGCTGAGCTTGAAGCATTTGAAAACGATGAAAACCTTACAGATATAGATGGGGAACAAGTTCTTCTTACTCCTGACGGTCGTATTACTAGTGATACAATCAATAAAAAGTACGATAAGCGGGTTAATTTTCAAAAGGAAATTGAGGCAGCCGTTGCCGAGGTTAAAAAGCAACAAAACCCAGAATACCAAGCAGCGTTAAGAGAGGCCATTAATGCCGATCCACAGGCGACTACAGAGGTTCACCAGATGGCCGCTGAAAACATCCTCAATGGAGCTAAGGCCGCCGACGCTATAGCCACTGCTAAACAGGAGGCTACCCAGAAGGCAAGAGCTGAAAAGGCTCGTCAGGCAATGGAGCGTGAGGGGCTTGTGTCTACCGAAGAGGATATTGATAAATCAATTGAAAATGTTTCTCGCGCACTTCGTTCAACGGGTATTCGAGTCAAACTGATAAAGGATCCTGCGAAGTTCGAAGAGGAACGCAAGAAGGCCAAGGCTTCAGACACAGCTGAGGCATGGTTCCGCTCAAAGACTGGTGAGATCGTTTTGAGTCTTCCGGCTCTCAAGGCTGGCTGGGGATCAACCATTGTATTCCACGAGGGAACTCACCCGATTATCAACATTATACGCAATACAAACAAACCTCTTTACGACAAGGTAATCAAAGGATTGCGAGATGCGGCTAAGAAGGAGAAGTTAAACGGCAAGCCTAACCCATTGAAAGATGTAGAGGCATGGGTTCAAAAGGCCGCTGGCAACAAAACTCAAGAACAGCAGGACGACGAGTTTATTACAGAAACTATTGCTCGACTTGCGTCTGGCGATATAGAAATTAAACGTCTTCCACTTACCCTAAGGGATAAGCTTATTGAGTTCTTGAATAAGATGGCTAAATTCATGGGCTTCAAGAGAGTGTTCTTAAACTCTCCTGACTATGAGTTCCGCCGTCTTGCTAACCAAATCGCGACAACTCTCGCCAAGGGTGAGAGAATTGAGAAGGTTGTTGGTAAGCGTAATGTCAAGAAGTATGATGTGAGTTTTGAACAGAATACAGTTGGTACTCCAACGAGTATTGTTCAACCAAGTAATTTGAATCGTGCGCCTAAGGTTAAAGTAAATCCCAAAGGTCATAAATTGTCTTTTGTAAAACCATCTGATATAAAGGATATCAGTGCCTTAATAAAGCAGATTGCTGATAAAAATCAAAAGGTTTGGTTCTGGGTTGCCGATCAACTTGGACGCGGTTTGTATTTTGACTCCGTGATTGATGGTTATCACTTCTTAGATGCGGGACCATCGTTTGCGCTTGATCCTGAAAACAGAAGTAAAAATGTAATTTGGGCTACTGGTAAAAATCAAAAGGAAATTGAAAAGCTCATGGCTCAAGCTGATTATATTTTTATAATTAGCGGAAGCCCACAGCAAAGTAAATTGTTCAACAAAAAGATTTCAGAAATTGTATTTAACAGAATAGAAAAGGCCATAATCGATGAAGCTGCTGGCGAAAAAATTGATCCATTTAAGAAGTTTAAAGATGGGATACTCAGTGTGTCGAAAGTCTCTTCGTTAAACAAAATACTTGATTCTGTTAATTCATTTGACGAACTTTTAAATTCTCCAAAAAGAAAGCCGTTCTTGATTGATATGCTAGATCAGCAATCAAAGCAAACTCCACTTAAAAAACTTTTTGAGAAGTATAATGCCTTTGTTGACCTAAATGAATTTAGAGACGGCTTCTATGCGGATAATAACTTTGAGCTGAACGACATCATGCTTGTCCTCAAGCCTACTGGGTTTGGTGGTACATCTAAACACTCTACATATGAGAATGATGTTTTAGGTGAAGTGGTTGGTGTTCCTGATCGGAAAATCAATGCTTACGACATCATGACTGATGACTTTAAGGCTAAGTATGGTGAAATGCCAAGGACTCAACAGCAGCAAACTGTTGCTCCATACGGCATAGGCGTTAGAAGTGTTCAAGCCTCCGAAAAAGTTGGCCGTGGAGCAAGGGGCAAAGAGAATTTAGTTGAGGGAACGTATTATCAGTCTGGTTTAACAGAAGATAAAAACGACTACGTATTTTTCCACGTTTCATCTGCCCCAGAGGCATCAATCAGAAAGGGCATCGACAGTACAAAGTATACCTCACTCAGAACTGCAAGGGAGGAGAAGGGTCTCCAATACGGAGTTGCGTCTTACTACACTCGTCCGGAAGATGGAGAGAGAATGGTAGGCGGCGAGAAGTACGCGGTACGTGTTCCTAAGAATAAAGTATATCCAATTGATTCCGATCCAAATGGATATAGCGAACAGGCCGAGGCAAACATCCCAGAGGGGACTCCATTCCGTTCGGAGGCTGTGAAACGTGAGATTGCGGATATGGCCAAGAAAGATGGATATCAGATGATTGTTGGAGAATGGTCATACAGTAGAACTGGCAAGCCTGCGGGAGAACTTCCTGAGTTCCGTGCTGATGCCCTTGTTCCGCTCAAGCCCACCAAAGAGAAGCCTGACTCATTCACATCGAACGCTGATAAAGGAATGGAGCGTATTCCATTCCCAGGCCAACAGAGCGAAGAGGCCAAGCAGGAACTTGAATCTATTGCCTCTGAGGTGCGTGATATCATGTCTTCCAAGAAGAAGTTCTCAAGCAAGGAGTATGCTCTTGCCGATAGCGTATACATGAGTGGTCAGGTTACCGAGAATAAGTACGAAGACAACGAATTTAAGCGCGATATAACTCCTGAGGAGTACGATATGATGACGAAGGTTCTTCCTAAGTCAATGCAGGCCGAGGCTGCCCGTGTTCGCAAACTCCTATTCCCAGCCGAAACCAAGCAAAAGAATGAGAGAATATCTAAAGCTCTTGGAATTGAAGATACGATTCAACCATCAGGTATGGGTCGTGGTGAAAGAGCCACTGGTTACCGAGGATTGCCAGGCAAATATGTTGAAGATTACAACGGCATACAATACTTTGCTGAGAATGAAAAGTATGCTGGTGTATTTGGGAAAAACATCGTTAAAGCAAACATCTCTAAGAATAAAATTCTTGACTTAGCTAAATGGAATAAGAAGCTCAAGGATGCCGGAATACCAGATAATGGTATGGGTCAACCATTCCTTACCATCGATCAAAGTATGTTTGATGAGAATAGGAACTTCACAACCAAAGGCCGAGAAGGCACATTTGGTAAAATGAAGCGAGCCATTGGTCTAGACGAGTTTAACAAGTTTAAAGAGGAGTTTGATAACGCTGAAGTTATATATGGTGAGGACGCAGGAAACGTTGGTGAAATGGTTTATGCCGTTAGGGATCCTAAGGCCATAGACTTGACTGGTGAAGAAACCATCCAACCATCCGAAAAGGTAGGCCGAGGAGAAAGAACAAGAGAAGTGAAATTGAGCAATTCCCCAAAGGGAACATATCTGAACATTGGATTGGTTGAGGGGATGACGGATCGATTAATTCCTATGGAAGAGGTTCTTGCCAATCTCCCATCTGATGTAAAAGTTCTTGAATCTAAAGCGGTTTTTGGAACGGAACCAACAGTCTCAGTCAAAATAAGTAGAAAACTTACGGATGCCGAGATGGATAAACTCCTTCTGGATACAAAGCAAATGGCAATCCCTCAGCTTTCAGACGGAGGTGGAGTTATTCACGGAACAAAAGATTGGGGTGATTTCAATCCGGAATATTTCATAATGCCAAACGGAAATAAACTTTCCGATACATCTGAATTAATCCAACCATCCCTTCCTGGTCGTTTCGATAAGAATGATATTCCAGATTTGATTCAACGATCTATTGCCGGGATTGATGCTGACTTGAACAAGGGAATGTCCTTGCTTGAAGCGATTGAAAACAATGTTACAAGCCAGGACTGGTATCCTCTTTTGAGTGACAAAGAAAAGCGTCAATTCCAGTCAGTAATCGAAAGCGCTTTTGAGGATGAGGTTGCAGGACTTCCAAGCGAACAAGAGGAGGCAGCCGAGATTGGCGTTGACCCTAACACAAGACAAGTCACCTCAGAGCTAGAGGATTTGTACTATGAAACTCGTGATGGAAATAGAAGGCAGCGTAACCAAGCAGAGTCTCGACGCAATGAGATATTTCGAGGTAACCCTAAACTTTCGTACATTTACAAAAATTTTGATTTACTTAGCGCTCAACTTGAAGAGCGAGGTCTTTTAACAAAATCTATTGGATGTCCATAAAATGATTAAACCAAATCAACTAGAGGATGAAGTAGTAAAGATGCTGCTCCCTCGTTTGCAAGATGAATACACAGCGTTTTATTTCTACCGCGCTGCAAGCAACTGGTGTCAAGGCGTAGGTTTCTTCAAGGCGGGTGAAT
>Ga0181352_1001144_pt1 | contig 10618 bp, 7 predicted proteins | sample Fa13VDMLBSN_FD_130103 | JGI IMG/M metagenome (GOLD analysis project Ga0181352, IMG submission 130103) | Freshwater viral communities from Lake Michigan, USA - Fa13.VD.MLB.S.N | ecosystem: Environmental > Aquatic > Freshwater > Lake | place: USA: Michigan | collected 2013-09-23 | reverse complement strand
GACTGAGACAACGGTGTTGCACGAACTTGTGCACGCCGCCACCGTCAAGGTGCTGAACAAGTATCTGACCGGCGATAGAAAAGGGCTCACGGAAGAACAGATCGATGCCGCCGAGCAGTTGATCGACGTGATGGAGTTGGCGAAGAAGTCGTTGCGCCGCTCCTACCCTGAAGCATTCAAAGACCCCTACGAGTTCGTCAGTTATGCGATGACTGACGTGCGTTTCCAGCGAGAACTTGCGGCGCTTGATACAACGAATTTGGACCACACGGCGCTACCGTCCATTGACTCAAGCCTTTGGTCTGAGTTGATTGCCACGTTTGCCAAGATGTTTGGTGCCGTCATCAAGACGGTTAAGGTCAAAGGCGCAACACAACCCGGTTTGACGGAGACAAACGCTCTTCTTGAAACAGTTGCGGCATTTGAAAACATCGTAGCCGCACCCGAGGGTCGCATCGAAATGACTGCGTTGGCGGCTATGCCAACACCTGACGAGGCGCAGACTGCTCAAGAAATGCTTGAGCGCGTCAAGATCAAGGAGCATGGAGCCAAGCGATTTGCCAAGGCGCTCATGACGCGTCGCGGCTATGACTGGTTTGTTACCAAGTTCCAGAACGACCGCCGCGCAGTGCAGAAGGCATCGGAACGCGCCGAGCGTTTTGGCATTCTCAAGCGCACGACGGACGATCTCAACGATGTCTACGGTCAGATCACTCGGTCTACCGGCATCGCTGAATTCACATACCAGACGCACTTGTACAACCTGACTCGTGAAGTTCACGACAAGGTTAATGCGTACGCAAATAAAAAAGACATCGGCGTCAACGAGGCGCTTGAGCGTCTGCATCTGGTCCTTGAATCACGCCATGAGCCTGAGCGCCGACAGGTGAAGTTCTTGTTGAACGTCCCGCTTGATAGCCAAAATAGTCAGGCATTCCGTTTTACGGGTGAAACTCAAACGTACTCAGCAGAAGGAATGCGGGAAGAAATCCTGCGTCGTCTAGCCGAACCTGACCCCAACGCCACGCCCCAACAAAACGAGCAGATGGCCAAACAATACCGCCAGACGCTTGACGATCTGGTGGACTTGGCCATTAAGAATCCAAAGTACCGTGCTCCAAAAATTGTTCAACAGGTCGGAAAGCGCACAGTTGAAACGCCTGTGACTGACGAGATGTTCAATCCTGGCAATGAACGGTACAACGTCGTGGGCGGCTACTCTCCGCAAGAGATCGCTGCTGCGAGCCGAATCTTTGACCTGAAGGAAGACAAAGCAGAACTTGATGCGATTGAAGAGTCGCTGCGCAAAATTGAAGAAGAGACCCGTGAACTGAACCGTAAAGCAAACTACTGGTCACAGCCGGTAGAGAACCTCGTGAACTTCTACGGGTTTGAACACTACGTGCCATTCAAGGGCAAGCCCGGCACCACGCAGCATGACGAAGATCTGAACCTCGATCCGCGCAAACTGGGCGGTGAGTTGCAAGACTCTCAAAATTCCTTTGAAGGGCGCTTGTCTGAGGCTGAGAACCCGCTTCTACAGATGCTTGCTGATGGTGCTGTTGCCGCCTTGCGCTACGGACGCAAAGATCTGACTCTGGCGATCAAGAACGCCGCCAAAGACAAAATCATCAAGGGCGATGTTGTGGCCACGATCAACTTCGCTGATCGTTATCTCCGCAAGGAAGATGTCAAAGAGTTGGGCGGGCCTGACAAGATCTTCCACTACAACCCTGATGGCACGATTGACATCATCAGTTTGCGCGAACCAATGCAGCGCGAAGCCATTCGCAGAAGTTACCGAGTGGCAAACCCGTTGCTTGACGCGGCCAACAGTTTCACTAGCGGTCTGGGCCAGACGCACACTCGATTCAACCCGGCATTCGGCCCGATGAACTTTGTGCGTGATGCGTTGACCAACGCATTCACACTGGGCGCTGAACTCGGTCCGGCCAAAGCCGGGAAGTTGATCACCGCGATCTCCGAAGAAGTCGCAACGGTAGGCTTCAAACGCTCGTTGCAGTTTGCCCACTACTACTCCAGTGGCAACGAAGCGCGTCTGCGCCAACTTGCAGGGGGTGCAAAGCCGTACAGTCAGTTGGACGGAGATGAAAAATATTTCCGTGATCTCCTTGATTACGTTGAGGCGGGCGGCAAAGTCTCATACCTGCAAGGCATCGCTGCCAAGGGCCAACTTGATCAACTGGTCCAAGAAGTAGAGAAGAACGGTGTCACCAAGACGACCAAAGAGACTATCTCCAAGGTGTTCGATCTCTACAACGAGATGTTTGAACTGTCGAGTCGGGTGTCCGCGTACCGTATCCTCAAGTCTGACTTTGAGGCTGACTTCAAGAAACAGGGTGTCGCAAATGCCGAGGCTGAAGCCAAGGCAAAGGCTGTCGAGTACACCAAGAATCTGGCCAACTTTGAACAGGTCGGTGAATGGGGCAAGACAATGGGTTCCCTGTTCATGTTCTTCCGGCCTGCGGCCACAGGTGCTGTCCGTGCGATAGACGCTCTGGCTCCAGCCTTTGGATTCAACGAGCAAGAATTCAGAGAAACAGCCAAGGCTGAAGGCCGCACTGACGAGCAAATTGATCGCGCAGTTGCTTCGATGAAAGAGCAAACTGCCAATGCACGGCGTATGTCTCTTGGCCTGCTGGGATCAGGTGCGTTGCTCTACAGCCTTGCATACATGGCTTCAGGCGATGATGAAGAAGACCGGAACAAAGTCGGCATCGATGACATGGCGCGTTGGACGCGCTATGTGCGTTTGCAAATTCCTGGCACGGAAGCAATCATCCAGATTCCTTGGGGCTTTGGTCTTGGCGCGTTTGCTGCCGCAGGCGCACAGTTGGCGTCGGTTGCGAGCCGCAACACGATGGCCGACGCGCTGACGAACATTTCGATCATCGGCATGGATTCTTTCCTGCCGATCCCGGTGTCACGCATCAGTCCGCTTGAGCATCCTCTGGCGTGGTTTGTTGACAGCATCTTCCCGTCCGCAGTGCGCCCGTTCGTCGAGTACGTGATGAACCTTGACGGCCTTGGTCGGGAGATCTACAACAATCGTCAGTCTAAATTCGGCGACGCCTACACAGGCGGCGACAACATACCCGAAGCCTACAAAGACACTGCTCGGTGGCTGTTCAATACGACCGAAGGCGCCATCGACATCAGCCCGAACACGCTGTACTTCTTTGCAAGCAACTACGCAGATGGCCCGGCGAAGATCGTCAATACTGGGTACAACTGGCTGTTGAATGCCTCGGGAGAGAAAAACTTTGACCCGAAAAATGATCTGCTGTTCCTGAGCAGTTTCATCGGCACAAAGTCAAACGTCGATGCTCGGGAGTTCAGTGCTGCCGAGAAGAAGATCAAGGAACTTGACAAGCGTATCAAGTCGCTGAAGGAAGGCGATCCAGAAATCTTTGAACGATTCCTAGACCGCAATCCAGATGCTGAAGCCCTAGTTGACTACTACAACCAAGAAGTCAATCGTGATCTACGGAGCGTTCGCAAGTGGGCGAACGAGGTTCGCGCAGACCGTGGCATCACTGCGGGTGAGCGCAAAACTGAGTTGGAAATGATTGGCGAAATGTCCAACCGCATCAAGCGCAGGATGCTTGATGAAATGGAAACACTGGGCTACGAGCCTTAATTGATGCGCCATGTACGGACGCCGAGGACACCGTCCTCGGCTACCGTAAACACTTTGACCCTGACACCGCTCTTCTTGGCGGCTGTGTCGATGGTGTACGTCATGTAGGCAGGTTTCATCGTCGGGATAAAGAAACTGTCCCCGATGCTCATGCCGGAGAAGGGGAACACCCACTCCGGCTCGTCGTACCCCATCTCAAGGCTTTGCTTCTTGCTCATCGAACAGGTGTGACATGTCCATCGTCAGTTCGTAGGCATTGACGTTGGTGGCTCCCAAGGCGTCTTTCCATCCAGTGGCCATCTGTTTGCGGACCTTGTCGATCAAGATCCCCTTCTGCTTGAGGCGATTTTCAAACTGCCGAACGTCCATGCGGATGTCCCGCAGGTACGCTTTCATCGCCGACGTTGAGATGAAGATTCGGCTGTTGTCCACCTCGGCTCGGATGTGAAGCGCGTTGCGCGGCTCCATCGTGACCTTGCCATCACGGACCACGAGGCAACTCTGGATGTTTTTGTTGATGAAGTCGCCCACCACATCTTCGCGCCCACTCTCGTCGTCGCGCTTCTTCCCGGCGATCAGGTCATCGAACTCTGCACCGACCACACTGAAGATCCGGTCAAGGTCGAACTGCATCAGCCCAAGGGAGTTGGCAATCTCTCCCCCGACGCGGGTGGTGGCAAACATGTTGGACAGGAACCGATACTCCGAGTTGTTCGTGTACCGCTGCGCGACCTTCAGGTACTCCAGATCTGTAAGTCTCTTGAGTTCCGGTACCCCAATGTTCTGGATAAGTTCTTTTACGTAAATCGGGCCAGCGTGTCCGTAGTTGTATTTCAATGGGTCGATCATCTGTTTGCCACGTTCGGCCGTCAGTTCGTACCCCTTGACGCTAGGAATGCGTACCTCTGGCTCCAGTATGCGAACGCCCTGCGCCGAGACATTGGCGCGGTACTCTTGTAACAGGCTCTTCATCGGCTTGTTGGTCGTGATGATGGCGATCAGTTTGGAGTAGAACGACGCCTCGCGCTCCTGATTGGTGGAGGACATCAAGCGGATCTTCGGAGCGCCTGAACTGATGTTGTAGATCAGGTGAGACACAAGTTTGGGATCAAGGTCGCCCTGCTCGTCCAGGCCATACGGCAGGTTCTTGCTCGTGATCATCCGTTGGATCAGACCGTTGCCCGTGGCGTCGTAGACCGATAGCGTGTCTGGCTTGCCCCAGATGCTGAGTGCGCCGTAGAGTGCGCCCGTCTTCCCAGTGCCCGGTCCCTCGCTGTAGAGCGACAGCGTTACGCCGTTGACGTTGGTGACCTCCATCAAGGGCGACGCGAATCCGCAGAGGATGGCGAACGCATGCAGTTCGTAGCCAGGGTCGTTGAACATCTGGATGCATCGCTTCCACGTCTCAAAGTCTCCCGCCGTGCGGATGTTGCGCACCACGTTCTTGGACAGGGGCGATGTCGGGGAGTACCGGACCTCGGAGCGCGTGAACTCCTGTGTGCCAAGCACGAAAGTTTCTTGATCTTCGGTCCAACCTTGTTGGACTCTCATCACATCTGCTCGTTGTGTTTCCACTAGATATGCCGTCCATTTCATGAGGTAACTTGCCAGACGGTTACCCTGCGTCGGTTCAAACACCACACCGTTGGAAGCCAGGATGGTCTTGAGTTTTTCTTGAGAGACAACGTCTTTCAGAGGCAGCAAGAACTCCCGCGACTGATCCATCGGCAGATGCAGATGCATCACAAGGCACTCGCCATCGTAGGAACTGTAGATGCGCTTGGTCGGATACAGGTCGTTGGGTGTGATCAACTCTGCGTCGTCTTGGATCAACTTGCCCTTCTTGTCACGCCGGGGCGGGGGCATGAAGTAGATGCCGCCGTTCACTCCTCGCTGGTATGGGTTGAGGAAGTCTGGGAAGACGAGAATCTTTTCGGTATTCGACGGCAACCGAATTGCGCCCGTTTCATTTTCGGGGGCTTGTCCGACTGGGTCAGGCTGTCTGGCAATCTTGATGATGCGCCCGAGTTCAATCGGGCCTGTGATGCGTCCGCGATGGGGGCAGTCGATACAACCGTCACCGTTCTCTCTGGAGAAGGCGTCGCATCCGTGTGCCCAGTTTGCTTCTCGCAGGGACTGGGCGGCTTTGCGCTCGGTTTCGTCATGGGAGTACTTCGGGTATTCCTCAGACATGAGGTGGATGGCTTCCTTGCCATCTCTGCATCGAGCGGCGACGGAGATTCCTGCGTACCACAGAGGCTCAGGGCAAGACTCGGCGTTCTCAATGATGTGTCGAATTTGGGCACAACCGTTCCCTTCTAAACTGAGGTTTACGATCTTGGCGAAGTCATACTCAAAGTTGCCGTTGCGCTTCTCAAAGATGGCGCGTGTGTCGTCGTCCAGTCCTTTCTCAATGTCGCTGAGCGCAAACTTGGCGTCCAGCGGGATCTGTTCAAGCGCGGGGGCGAAGATGCTGAAGTCGTGCGTCTCAATCTCGTTGAGGATGAACGATTCAGTCGGGGGGTTGTATCGGTAGTTCTTCGTCCCAGGCACGCGCATCAGACGCGCAGAGTCTGCCGGTACACCCTCGTCGATGATCATGTTGTGGTCCAAGCAGAGTTGCTTGAACCGTGCGGCCCACCTGTCCCACTCAGCCGCAGGGATCTCCTCGTTGAGAATCCAGTACGCATGGATCCCGCCGCCAGAGTCCACGGCGATTGGCAGTGGCCAACCGACTTCCCCACAGAAACGCTCAACATCGTCAAGCGCCTTGGATTTAGACTCGTAGCGTTTCTCCCCGTGCATCACGTCGAGGTCGAGGAAGAAACTCTTTACGAACGTGCAGAACTCCTGCTTGCGCCGAAATCCTGAGTACGTGCCTGGGGTGAAGTAAACATTCTTTTGCTCCCCAATAAACCTCTCAGCAAGAGCGAGCGCGTCTTCGACATTGGACGCGAAGCGTGGAACGATGTTCCCCTCCGTGTCGATGGCAGCGACGCACACATTCCCCTGCGAAGGAAAAATCTTCTCGAAAAATTCTTTGTTCATTTCCGCAGAGACAAAAAAGCGGAGACACCTCCGCTGTTACGACTAGACTGATTCAGTCTGCTTTCTTTTGAGACACCTGCTTGATGGGCGCATCCGTCATCTCTTGCAGATACGCACGTGCAGCCTCAAGGGTGGAAACGGGGAGCCGCCCGTTTCTCAGATCCTCCTGAATGAGTTGAGTGAACACTGAGATCTTGTCTACCTTGGCCGGGCGAATGTTGCCCCCACGGAACCACAGATGGAGTGCCATGCGAGACACGCCGAAGACTTGCGCCACGTATGCCGCAGGGAGATTCGCCTCCACACAGACACGTGCAAGGCGAATTCCCAAGGGCGACGTAGAAGTGGCGCCAAGTACCGAGCGGATCAGTTCGTCCCGATACTTGCCTTTCTTCATTTCTTAGACCACTTCTTCACGATCTCGGAAACGTCTTCGGCTTTCTCTGCCGTGGGCATCTTCGTCTGGCGCATACTTGGCTCAGGCACAGACTCGGGTTGCTCAGGCTGTTCGGCGCTCGCCTCGGGCTTGTACACCGTCAACTTGATCGCGTTCTCAGCAGCGGGGGACTTGCTCTGGCGCGTGATGGCATCACGGATGTCACCAGGAACAGCAGCCATCGGAGAGAACAACAGACGGGGAACGGGAGAGTTGATGTCGAACTCCATCTTGGTCACAACGCGCCCTGCGGAGACGTTGTTGTTCGCAAGCATCTGGATGTACGGACGGAACGGCCAACGACCATTCTCCTCCTTGCCAAAGGCCGAGGTCGCGGGAAGCACCAACTGATAGACATCTCCACCGGGATCGCCGGGGAGCACCACAGCCGTGCGCCACGACAGGCGGCATGCCGTACCCTGGCCACCTTGACCGGAACCTTTGACCGAGTTGGGGCACTCAGCGCAAGACGATGCGGGAGGATTGGTCACATCGGCATCGGGGGTCTTGGAGTCACTCGACCAGCAGGTCGGCGCAACCTTGATACCCTTCTTGTACGACGATGCGTAGAAGGTGCGCGATGCGTCATGGGCCATCTTCACGAAGATGATTGGCATCTCGTTCTGGGTGTTGACCGACTGCTCCTTCCCCGCAACGATCTTGCGGAAGACACGCCCCTCAATGGAGATGCGCTTGGTCGCATTGATGGAACCACCTGCGACTGCTTTGGTATCGTCGTCAAGACCGAGTTCGACGATGTCGGAGTTTTGAATGATTGTTGCGAGAGCGTTGCTCATGATTGACCTCAAACTGTAGTGGCACTGGTAGATGCTTTGCGGACGACGATGTCGTACTCACGAAGCGCGTTCACACCGGGAGGCAGACCTTGGTCCTTCCTCTCGGACATGAATTCTTTGAAGTTGCGTTGGTGGATGCGGCGCTCCAACAGATCGATGGAGCCTTCCGTCTCGACGAACTTCTTGAAGTTGTCCCAATCGGTACAGAAGTACCGATCCTTGATTTGGCGTGTGACTGTCCCGTGGACGGTCTTCAAGCCATTGGTGTTGGTTGCGTTGCAGATCTCAAGCAGCGCGGCTTCGATCTTCTCCATGTCGGCCTTGAGACCCTCATCGCGGGACTCGTAGTCGGTCTTGATCCTCTCGCGCTCGCGGCGCAGAGTCAAATAGGTTTCAACTAACATTTCTGCGTCATTCATTACTATCTCCTTCAACTTCATCAATGAACAGGTCCACCAACTTCTCGTGCATGTCCACCTTGTTCTGCAACATCGTGTACATGCGACGCTCCACCTCTGAACCCTGAAGGTGGATGACTGTCATCTTGTTCTGCTGACCGACTCGGTCGATTCGCGCAACGCACTGGAGGTACGTCTCCACAGACATCACGGGTGACCAGAACACAATCGTGTCTGCCGCAGTGAGCGTGACGCCGTGCGATGCGGCTTGCGGTTGGATCAGCAGGACTTTGGGATCGGCTGTTGTCTGGAAGTTCTTGAAGATCGACGCTCGCGCATTAGCGGATACATCACCGCTGATCACCTCGGCGCTAACGCCGTTGTCGTCCAGATACTTCTTCACCAGACTCAGGGTGTGTCGGTACGGGATGAACACCAGAACCTTGTGCACCGTCTCGTCCAAGACTTCTTGCAGCACGGCCAAGCGCGGGGTGACATCGAACTCCACCACGTTGGAGTCATCCGTGTAGACAGCGCCACCCGACAACTGAAGCAGTCGAGACAGCGCGGCTGCCGCGTTGACTGTGCTGATCGTCTCCCCTGCGGCCTGGATCTGCATCTCCTTGAGCAGTTCCTTGTAGTACTTGTTAGCCTGTGTGGACAGCGGCACGATGCGCGTCTGGTACATGACCTCGGGCAAGTCCAAGCACTGGGCCTTCTCGTAGCGGATCGCGGGTTGGAGCGCGTCGAACACCGTCAGGCGCGAGTCGGTCTTGGGGAGCCACTTGAACTTGCTCACCTGATACAGCACCTTGTCGCGCCATGCGGACATGTAGCGCGGCACGTTGTCCGGGTTGACCATCTTGGCCAGACCGAATGCATCCATCGGAGACTGCGCCGCAGGAGTGCCTGTCATCATCCACAGGTACGTGTCTTTCCTGACCAGACGCGCCAAGGTCTTCCACCGCACGGTGCTTGGGTTCTTGTACGCGTTGGCCTCGTCCACGATGATCAAGTCGAAGCCGCCCTGTGCGATCTCTTTCTCAACGGTGTTCACGCCGTCGAAGTTGATGATGACGTACTCGTAGCCACCCTTGATGATCTTGGTGCGCTTGTTGTATGAGCCATGCGCCACGCCGCACGTGCGGTGCATGGCGGTCTTGAACAGGTCGGCTTGCCACGCGCTGTGCATGATCGACAAGGGGCAGATCACCAGAACGCGTTTGACCAGTCCCTGATCCATCAGGTAGTCAGCCGCCCAGATCGCCGCTGAAGTCTTGCCCGTACCCGCCTCGTTGAAACAGAACGCCCGTCGATGCAGGGTCAGAAAGCGTGCCGTGTCGCGTTGATGGTCGAAGGGGCTGAACATCCCTGGCCATTGATAGTCACGCTCAATCGGAGATGGAACCTTGATAGATGTGGGGGCGATCCTCGCAAGGCGTTGCGCCTCGTCCAAGCCCCAGAACATCGCGACCTCTGCCACATCGCCCCGCGTCTGCAAGACCTGTGACTTGTCGATGTAGCCCGTGACCATCTGCGCGATGTCGTTCGGGCATGAAAAGATGAGAACTTTATCTTCGACTACTTTCATACTCACTCAACTAAAAAACCGGGGGTACGGCCCCCGGATCCGGTCAGTCCTGTCACGGAAGGAAATTGGAGAAAGCCGCCGACCAACTGATGTGGTTTAGAGACTGCAACTCATTCAGCACCTTAGTGCTAAGGCCCACTCACACCTTATGGCCTTTGCTACCACCCCGGCAACATTCTTATTATGCGGCCCGCGCAGCCAATGTCAAGTTACGCGGGCATTAGGATTTACACCTACTTAGCGTTTGCGTTCACGCTTGCTTGTCTCAGACACCAACGCTCTGGAAGAACTCCGCCGGAAGGAACGGTTTGCGCTCGGTGATTGAATCGTGTAGCCATCAGCGTTCGTACCGCCCTTGCTCAGAGCCTTCTTGTGCGCTATGTCTTTTCCTTCACGTGCATCAGCCTTGCCGTTGCCGTTAGCATCCTTGCCCTTCTTGTCGAGCGCACGGCGAGCGCGTTGACGCTCCATCCGATCCTCGTGTTCCTCACGGGACTTCTGCTGCTGATACTCTTTCTTGTACGGTCTGGGTTTATTGACGTATGGCATCTTGTCGCTCCTTCATCTCTTTGAGCGTTACCACAAGTAGACGGCTCTCAGCCACAGCGCGGATCGCCTCGCTGATCGCTTGGTCAAGATCCCGTGCAAGCACCGCATCGTGTGTCCGCTTGAGGGCACGTTCGGCGT
>Ga0181352_1001143_pt1 | contig 10620 bp, 21 predicted proteins | sample Fa13VDMLBSN_FD_130103 | JGI IMG/M metagenome (GOLD analysis project Ga0181352, IMG submission 130103) | Freshwater viral communities from Lake Michigan, USA - Fa13.VD.MLB.S.N | ecosystem: Environmental > Aquatic > Freshwater > Lake | place: USA: Michigan | collected 2013-09-23 | reverse complement strand
TTTTGGGATGTGTTATTGGGATCGGTATGCACTACTATCAATTCAGCATCGGCGACTATAGAGCCGCCACTGCGCATCTTTCAAACGAAGAGGATCTTGCTTATCGCAGGCTTCTCGACATGTACTACGACACCGAACAAAAGATCCCGCTGGATACCCAGTGGGTTGCCAGACGGTTGCGAGTCGATACCAAGACGGTTAACGCGGTTCTTGAAGACATGTTTGTCAAACAAGAGGATGGATGGTTTCATGCTCGTTGCCAAGAAGTGATTGAGTGCTATCACGCCATGGCAGAGAAAAACAGGGCTAATGGCAAATTGGGTGGTCGTAGAAAGAACCCAGTGGGTAACCCAGTGGGATCCCAGTCGGAACCCAGCGCTAAGGCAACTAATAACCAAGAACCAATAAACCAAGAACTATCTAAAGAAGCTAAAGCTTCTCCTGACCTCGGCAAGCCGAAGTCAGTGCCCTCTGCACCGATTCAGGAAATAGTTGAGTTGTACAACACCATCCTTCCTGAACTGCCACAAACCATTGTTGTCAACGAATCTCGCAAGAGGGCTATTTCCGCCAGATGGCGTGAGGTTGTCACTGCTGACAAACTTGATCGCCAAGGTGGTCTGGACTTTTTCAAGTGGTACTTCGAGATGGTCAAGACCTCGAAGTTCCTGACAGGCAAAGCAAAGGATTGGAAGGCTGACATGGACTTCCTGTTCAACCCAAGCAAGTTTCCCCGAATCATCGAAGGCACATACCACAAGGAGCAAAAATGAGTTACGCATCAGCCAAACAGCGCTACGCTGAAAAAACAACAGGGTTTGAAGACCAACCCGTCAGCCACAACTGCTTCGCCAATGGTTGTCCCATGGCTGGTGGGATCTCCACTGGTGGTAACTGGGTCTGTGCCTACCACCATCAGGCTACCTCGGACACGTGGCCTCGCGTGACAGAGGCTCTGCGTGATGCTGAAAGCGTACGTGTTGCGATCAACGAAGTCATGAAGATCGACATGATCTCGTGGGGCGCCAAGGTCAATGGCTACCCACCAAAGTGGCAAGAGTTTGCCGCCCTGTTTGACAACGAGCCAGAGCTACAGCCCACTGAGCACGAGAAGATTCGCAAAACAAAGTACGAGTACCGCCTGCGCAACGAGCTGGCTATACGTGCAGGCTTAGCAAAGAGGAAATCATGAATCCAAAAGTATCTGATATGGCATCAAAAGTTGGTTTTGATGTTGCTGATTTCACTTGGTTTGACCTATCAAACATCAATGAGTATGGCGAGGGGGAGCTAAATAATTGGGCTAGTGAAAACGTCCCAGATTATCAAAAAAGCAAATACAGAATTTCAGACTACATGCCCCCTTCGGAGAAGATGGCAATGATCCATCCGCAACTAGCTGGAACGGTTGTCACTTACGAGAAGCATGGAAAAGTCAAAGATTATGAGGGCGGGTTGGTTTGTCTGTGGGCTACAGACTTAGACGAATCACCACTCGGGTACATCACAGATATTGCAGACAGCAACCCACCGCAACATTACACAAGAATTCAGAAAAAATTCTTTCAAAACAAGTCCGAAGAGGAAGTGTCCAAATTTTTTACTAAGTCGTGTTTAGCAACTTTAGGCTTGACGTGTTTGTTGAACATGAGGGCGCACACAACCGAAGAGGTGCTTATTGCCCACAACGCCAAGGGGCTGGACTTTATCAATCGCAAGCGTAGAGCTAAGCATCAGCCGCTGTTGTACTCATGGAACACCATTGAACTCAGACCTAGCGCGCAAGTTAAGCAACCCCACAAAGGTGGCACCCACGCCAGCCCATCAAGGCATAAGCGTCGAGCCCATCTACGAAAGAAAAAAGATGGGAGCTTTGCTTGGATCCCTGAGATGTGGGTGGGTAGCATTGAGAACGGGCTTATCGTCCATGACTACGTTGCTGACCGCGAGCTAAAAGGACAAGGATGACCAAACATGAAGCCCAAAAAATCCTCGACGAAATCCGCGAAGGGTTTGGTCATGCCTACTCCGAGACTTGCACCCTCGAATGTCTCAATCTCACAGGAGACCTTGGAACACATGAGACAGTGCGAAGCAAGGGAGTGGATGAGTCGGTACGAGAAGAAGGCTATCGAGCAAGGCTCCGCGAGCGCGCAATTATGGTGGCAAGGAGTAAAGAATGACATCGCAAAACGTAGAGGGCAACCAGCCAGCGACGACCTTGTGCGAAGAATGCAAGCGGAGCGTGATTCGCGTCGAGCTAGACTTCCCACCAGCGGAGCTGTTCCCAAACAGGGCTAAGGGCACACATTGGGGCAAGCTGTACCAACTACGATCAGACTACCGTGAGAACAGCACATGGTTGGCTAAGCACCAACTCAAGGGCTGGAAACACGCAGGCAAGGACATCAAGCTCACGCTGACGTTTGAGATGCCTGATAAACGAAAGCGCGACGCGGACAATTGCTTAGCCGCGGCAAAGGGAGCGCTGGACGGCTTAGCCGACGCAATGATGGTGAACGATCAGCTCTTTCAGCCCATCATGATTTACAGAAAATTAGGAACAAAACCGGGCAAACTAATCGTCGAAATTAAGGAACAAACATGAGCAAGCTTATTGACCCAAACGAAGCCGTGGACTTCATGATCACCAACTCAGCCAAGTACGCCGAGGCAGAGGCAACAAAGGTGTACATGGAGGAGCTACGCAAGACCATCAAAGCCGAAGAGATGAAAAACGCTGAGGTGTACGGCAACGGTGAGTACAAGACCGCCGCCATGCAGGAACGAGAAGCCTACGCCTCCCCACGCTACAAAGAGCACCTACAAGCCCTTAGACAAGCCGTAGAGGAGCGCGAACGCCTCAGATGGCTCCTCATAGCCTGTCAGGAAAGAATCGCCGTATGGCGCTCTATGGAAGCTTCTAATCGCCACGTCGAGAAGGCGACCTTGTGAACAACACCCTCACGTCGAAGGAAAGAGCGTACGTGGGGCTTGTCAAAGAGCTCCCGTGCTCCGTGTGTGATGCACCCCCACCGAGTGATGCCCACCACGTCAAACAGCATAGGCAGTACACCTGCGTGGCCCTGTGCAAGGACTGCCACCAAGGGAGCTTCAATGGGTGGCATGGGCAGAGGCGCATGTGGTCGATCATGAAGATGGACGAGCAGGACGCCCTAAACGTCACCATCGAGAGGGTCGTCGCCCAACTAATGCAAAAATAATGTTGTATTTGTGCAAAAACATGCAAAATAAATGCAAAACCTAGGGTTTATCCTAATGGATGGCTTTAACTTTAAGTTAAGATAGCGTCACTGCAATAAGCAGGTTACATGAAAAAGGAAATTGGAAATGACTACTACTACAGCTCTCAAGATCGTTGACCAACTCGGTTTGATCGAAGACCAAATTGCCGCTTTGCAAGAGCAGGCAGACGACCTCAAGAACCAACTCAAATTGTTGGGCCAAGGTTCTTACGCTGGCACGATGTACGTGACCACCATCAAGCACACACCAGAGAAGAAAACGACAGCATGGTCTGCCGTTGCCAAAGAGCTGAACGCTCCTGCTGACCTGATCGCCAAGCACACCAAGGTCACCTACAACATCCTCGCCGCCGAAACAAAGGCACTGTCAAACTAATCCCTGCCCTTCGGGGCTTTTACTTGAAAGACCATCATGAACTACGACAACATCTACACCGAAGCCCTCAACGCCGCCAAAGCCGCTGAGTCTGCATTTATGGAAAAGCATGGCGAGCCAATGTACTGTGGCTTTGCTTGGGTTGACCTGCCAAGCGCACGGACACCGTTCGTGACTTGGTGCAAGAAAAACAATGTCGGTCGTAAGCACTGGCAAAAGGGCTGGTCTATCTGGAACCCAGCCAACAACCCAACACAGTCCATGGACGTCAAAGAAGCTGGCGCCTATGCATTCGCAGAAGTCCTGCGCAAGCATGGCATCTCAGCATACGCTGGCTCAAGAGCAGATTAAGGAGAAAACCATGGCAAAGTATTGGAACGAACAAGGCACCTACCAAGCCCTCGTAACGCCCCTACAGGCGCTTATCCCTGCCATGGGTGAAGTACCCCAAGGCAAAAAACAAAACAAGCACCTAGAGCGTTTTCGCAAGGCGCAGAACTGCTACTACGATCTGTACAACAACGGGCTGATCAACCGAGCCCGTGAGTTCAGCACCCTGTATAAGCTCCCCGGCATCCCGCGGGAGATCAGGGAGCGCAGGCACCTTGGCTCCATGCTCTCGGGCTACACCGAGATCTGCGTTGACACTGCGATGGATGACTTCATCATCAAGGCTTACCAAGAACAAATGGCATTAGGGAAAGTCCCTACTGTTGAATCGTTTTAATTTCATGTTAAGATGCGTTCACTGCAATCCAGCAGGTTACTTGAAAGAAAACATCATGTCAGCAATTCGTGGTCACGCAGTTATCGAAAATCCAGTTGCATACGAGAACGCTATCAAGCGCAACATTCTTGCTAACGCTCAGAAGACTTGGAGGGCAAACACTCCCCGCGCAGAAGAAATTGAGAGCGCCTTGACTGACGGCATTATTTACAACGACAACGGCGCCTTCATGGGCTACGGCGACGACTTCATGGGCTCCATGGCTCGCGCCTTTTACACCTTTGGCAAGCTGTCACCTAAGCAGAGCGACGCCGTCCTGAAGGGTATTGATGCCCGTGCCGCTCGTAAGGCTGAGTGGGCTGACAAAAAAGCCGCCATTGACGCTACACGCCAGCACATTGGCGCCGTGGGTGAGAAGATCACCCTCTCCCTCACAATTGGTCATATCGTTGTGTTGGATGGCGCCTATGGCACCACCTACATTTACATCATGGAAGACGCCGACAAAAACGTCGTGATCTACAAAGGCAACTCCAACGCAGTAGCTTGGACGCCTGAAGGTCAACCACGCGGCAAGGGCGACACCCTGACCATTACCGCGACCATCAAAGAGCACGGTGTTCGTGATGGCGTTAAGCAGACCGTTATTCTTAGACCAAAAGCAGTTAAATAAATTTGTGGGGGCTAACTACCCCCTCTTTAATTTCGTATTACAATGCAATCACGCCAATCAGGCGTTTACTTGAGGGAACCAAAATGACAAACGAAATCGAAACATCATTCAACACTGAGGCAGAAGTGCGCATCAGCGCTGACCAGTACGAGGGCGGCGTGTGGCTGTCCCTGCAAGGTCGCCGCTCAATGATGAGCGTCCCACTGACTCGCGCCGAAGCTGAGCAACTCTTGGCTAACTTGCAAACAGTCCTCTCCAAAGAGGTGGCTTGATGTACGACACGACAACATGGAGCCGTGTGGTTCCAGCCAATAAGCCATGGATCTCCATGACGCAAGACCAGCTCCTGAACAACATGCAAAGGATCTGGGACAAACCACAGAACTGCGCTGTGTCACACCTCAAGGCTGGCATCGCCCAGCTCCAAAGCAGGGGCATCCTGACCGCCGAAGAGGCGGCGGCTTGCCTCAAAGAAACCCTCAAGATGAGGGCTAAGGCACAACAAAATGAGCGAAACTAAAATGAGCGACTACATCAAAGGATTTAACGCAGGTGTGGACTGCGTCCTGACCGAAATTAGGCGCCTTGAGAAAACAGCCCCTATAAACCTCGAACAGCTCCTCAAGCACCTTGACCCTCAACGAGACCAGAAAACGGCTCAAAAGCCCGAAAAGACCCCTTCATGAGCTTTGCTGAACAACAAATACAACTAGGAACCCCACAACCATGTCACCAATTCAAACAATGTGGCAAGTGCCAGACGAAGAAACCCCCAGAAGGAGGGATCGAGATGGGGAGTCGTTGGATGTGCGCTGGATGTTGGACGCGCCAGTCTGCGAAGAAAAACCTACTTCAAAACCGTATGGTAAGGGGCTTAGGTTAGCAGTCACCAACAGTGTTCGGGTTGCCCTTCGAGGAGTGCCTGAAGGCATGACTGTGGAGGAGCTCTCGGATCTTATGGATCGACCAAGAGAGAACATCAGGAAGGTTCTGAAAGCCATGCCTGACACGTACATTGACAGATGGGAGCTGGCGCCAAAACGCCAATACAAAGCCGTGTGGTGCATTGTTGTGCCACCAGAGAACTGCCCAAGACCAGAGGGAGCAAATTATGATCAATACTGACGAAGACGACGAGTTTGCGCGCATCGAGCGTGAGAACGCCATGAAGGGGCAACCCTACTACTACAAGCCAAGCACTGAATGGAAAAGTTTGACAGACGAAGAGATTCAGAGAGCTTTAGGTGTAACTGCTGAGAGCTCCAATTGGAACATGATCATGGCGCTCGAGTGGGCAAGGAAAATTGAAGCCGCCTTGCTGGAGAAGAACTCATGAATGTTGATGATGAATACGAGCAACTTAGCGTTCGCTATGCCCAAGAGTTAGGAAAATCCATGAAGAAAACAATGGAAGATGTCTGCGACCAAGTGGAGGGGTTTAGAGACTTGACGCAGATGCAACAAGAAGTTGTTAAACGCTTCGCACTTGCAAGCGTTGCCGCGCATTTTGGCGGCTTCAACAAAAAGGAGAAGAGTACATGAGCGAAGCAGAACTGAATATTTGGGAAAAGGCGCTGGGCTGGCGCAAAAGGCAGATGATCCAACGCCAGCTCGATCCCATCACAAACAAGATTAGGAACGACACGCTCGAAGAGGTAGCGCTTGAGTTCGATAAAATGCGCAACGGTGGGGATACAACACAAAGTTTTGCGGCATACGTACGGGGGCTAAAGCGATGATCAAGTACGAAGGCTACGACGAAGCGATTATTGGCCCTGCCATGATTTGGCGTGACAAACAACAGGTTCAAGTGCTTGTGTACGACGCCGAAAAGATAAGGGAAATACTCATGAAGGATGGCATAAGCTCTGACGAAGCCAGAGAGTTCATCGAGTTCAACATCGAAGGTGGCTACTTAGGACTACAGACTCCTGTACTGGCTTGGTCTCAAGACTTTTGGGACGAGTCATGATCGAAGAGCTATACGGAGCTGATTGGATACGAGAGAACCCACACGCCACAGAACTCGAGATCAGACAGCTTAAGTACAAGATCCAAGAGCTACAGTCTAAGCTTGCCCACAACCAAGAAAAGCGCGCAAAACTAGAAGCGCAAAACAAAGAATACAAGCTCACCATCAAGGACATGGATAGAAGGATCATGAGGGGATTGAAGGACTGATTGCACACTGAGCCAAAGATCCGTTAAACTTTGCGTTAAAGGAGTTCAGTGATGGCAAACAAACCAAAAGATCTTTCCAGCGACACAGTCGCCGATGTGACAGGTAAGCCGCAAACAAAAGAGAAAGCCAAAATGGGTAGACCATCCCTCTACTCAGAAGCATTAGCTATCAAGATCTGTACAAGGCTAGGATTAGGTGAGAGCTTACGCAAGATATGCTTAGATGATGACATGCCAAGCATGGCTTCAGTGATGACGTGGTTGACCACCAAGGCTGACTTTCTTGAGCAATACACACGCGCACGTGAGATTCAGGCTGAGACGCAGTTTGATGAAATGATTGACATTGTTGACCAACACCCTGACCTAGCTCGCGTTGTGGACAAGGATGGCGCGCTGGTCGAGGTCAAGTTCGACTCCTCTTACGTGCAGTGGATGAAGCTTCGCATTGACACTCGCAAGTGGACAGCGGCGCGCATGGCGCCTAAGAAGTACAACGAACGGGTAATGCCCTCTGAGGAGCAGGACGACCGCAACATCATTGATGTAGACGTTAAGGCAAAGATGGATGTGGCGATCAAGCGCTTAGAGCTTATTCGGATTGCTGAATGAGCGCGGTCATAGAGCCAGAGATTCTGGAGATCCTGTCTGACAAGGACAACCTACGCAGGAGCGGCCCCTTCCACGGCTCAGCTTACGCCAAGCGCACGGAATGGCTATCAGGCGCCTTTAATCATCAGAAGCTACCTCAAGGTACTTGGTGGAGTATCTGGTTAATGTTGGCAGGCCGGGGCGCGGGAAAAACGAGAACAGCGGCTGAGCAGATATGGTGGTGGGCTTGGGAGAACCCCAACACCCGTTGGCTCGTCTCCGCTCCCACATCGATGGACGTCCGCGGTACATGCTTTGAGGGTGAGTCAGGACTTATGGCTGTGATCCCTCCGATCCTGATCAGGGACTACAACAAAGCACTGCATGAGATCGTCCTGATCAATGGGAGCCTGATCAAAGGCATCAGCGCCAGCGAGCCTGATCGCTTCCGTGGTGGTCAGTACCATGGTGCATGGTTAGATGAGCTTGCCGCATGGGACTACCTTGACGAAGCTTGGTACAACATACAGTTCGCCGTTCGACTGAAGAAGGCAGACGGTCGCACCCAGATCATTGCCACCACTACCCCACGACCCAAAGACCTGATTGTGGAGCTCGTAGGGCGTGAAGGAGACGACGTAGCCCTTACGACGGCATCTACCTACGTCAACCTTGAGAACCTGTCTGCAAGCTTTAAGAAGCAGATCCTTAGCTATGAAGGAACCAAGATTGGGCGTCAAGAAATCCACGCAGAGCTGATAGACGCGGAGGAGTCAGGGATCGTTAAGCGCGACATGTTCAAGCTGTGGGCGCCCAATAAGCCGTTCCCCAAGTTCGAGTACATCCTGCAAAGCTACGACTGCGCCAGCTCGGAGAAGACTGTCAACGACCCGACAGCGGCTATCACGTTCGGCGTGTTCAAGCCCTTGGATGGCCCAATGTCCGCGATGGTGATCGACTGCTGGCAGGACAGGCTCCAGTACCCAGACCTGCGTCCCAAGGTGATCGAGGAGTACGACGTGGTGTACGGTGAGGGTAAGGACAAGAAGCGCGTTGACCTGATTCTCGTGGAAGATAAGTCCGCAGGCATAGCTCTTATACAAGACTTGCAACGTGGGCACTTGCCTGTGAGGGCGTATAACCCCGGTCGCGCTGACAAGATCCAACGCCTCAACATCGTGTCCAACATCATTGCCGCTGGGCGTGTATGGATACCAGAGAGCAGTGTTAGGAAGGGCTACGTCAAGGACTGGGCTGAGGGCTTCGTGTCCCAAATCTGCTCCTTCCCTGACTCAACCCATGACGACTTCGTGGACGCCTGCACCCAAGGTCTACGGTTCCTGCGTGACGCTGGGTGGCTGGACATCGATGGCGCCCCAAGGGACGACTACGACGAGGACGACTACTTGGACAGCGGTATGGCTAAGAAGCGTGAGAACCCGTATTCACAATGATGGACGAACGCCAACACCCAAGGTATCATTGGGCTAACAGCAACTCAGCAGGATAAGCCATGGCTGACGAAAACAAACCAGCGTTCTACCCACGAGTTGGGAACATCAAGGCGAGGAACTTCAAGCCTGCTCAGCCGATGCCCTTCGTTGATGACGAGAGAGCGATGGACTTGCCACAGTACGGCGACGTTGACCTGAGCGTTCCATCCAAAGAGAACCTCGAGCTAAGCAGGCGCATGGCTGAACGCGACGCCCAACTGAGGCGCCAGCGAGAGGCTGACAGATCCCCACTTGAGAAGCTGGCTGGTGGCTTACAAGCTGGACGCTTCCTTGGCTCAGCCATGACGCAGGGCATCAACTCAATCCCTACGCGCTTGGTGCATGGTGACAAGGCGGCTGAGAAGTTCATGGAAGAGCGCCTGTACAAGCCTGAGCAACCTCTGGCGTATGAGTACGCAGGTGACGTAGGCAACTTCCTAGAGAAGCTCGAGACCGAATACAAGATCCCACCATTGATGCCAGAGGCGGTGGCATTACAGTACCTAACGGGCCCAGCCACGTCCCAAGCCATGCGAGTGGCTGGCAAAGGTGTAGAGCAGGCTGGCAGGGCGGTAGAGCGCAGTATGGAGCCTGTCGTCAAGGGCGCCTTAGAGCGCGGCGGTCTACCTCGTGAGATGGTCATGGCTATGGGCGCCAACACACAATCCAACGTGATGAAGCCATCAAACAAAGCCAACTGGATGAGTGGCCCTAACATTCACGTCCCCGAGGGCGATGCTTGGCGCTTTAAGACTCAGACTGTCGCTGGTGAGACGCCTGCTGAACGCATCCCTCGTCATGAGGAGTTGCTCAACGATCCAACGCTAAACCAAGATCAGATTGACCGTGTTCTGTATCAGCTTGAATTAGCCAAAGGCGAGGCGGCTCTCGATAAGTGGGCTGACAACGCATTGATGGGTTACTTCAAAGGACAGTTAGCTTCCCCTGAAGATCCTGTTCGTCTCATGATCGAGAGAAACTACGCCAACATCGAGGCTAAGTTTGCCAAAGACCAAGAGCGAGCCACAAAGATGGCACAACGCGCTGAGGCTGAGCTTGACCCACGCAAGCAGGCAAACATGAAGCGCCAAGCGGATACCATGTTTGTGCAGGCTAAAGATGACCGCGAAATAGCGATGCAGAACATCTCGCATCTTCCATCGGAGATGTTGCAGGAAATTGTGTTGGATCCTAAGTCCTACATCAAAGAAGAGCGCGTGAAGGCTGGCTACCCAGCAGAGGGCTTGGGAACAACCACGCCATCAAGGAAGTGGGAGCACCAAGCCGACGAGGCAATCAAGGTCACACGGGCT
>Ga0181352_1001142_pt1 | contig 10623 bp, 14 predicted proteins | sample Fa13VDMLBSN_FD_130103 | JGI IMG/M metagenome (GOLD analysis project Ga0181352, IMG submission 130103) | Freshwater viral communities from Lake Michigan, USA - Fa13.VD.MLB.S.N | ecosystem: Environmental > Aquatic > Freshwater > Lake | place: USA: Michigan | collected 2013-09-23 | reverse complement strand
GTCGTCCGGGAACACGTCCGGCACGGCGCTGCCTGCGGTTCCGGTCGCAGTGAAAAACTTCAATGGGCGGGCCTGGTTCCTGGTCAATCCTGGGACCGGAAATCCTGGGGCGTACTACTCCGACATCCTGGCCGCGACCACCATCACCGCGGGCACACAGGTTCTGACCTTCGACGACAACGTGGCGCTGACCGCGCTCGGCGCGCTCGGGCTGTCCAATCAACTTGGCGGCATCGTGCAGTCGCTGATCGTGTTCAAGGGCGTCTCCAACATGTATCAGGTCACAGGCGACGCCGCGACCTCAAACCTCGCCAAGAACTCGCTGAACATCGCAACCGGAACGCTCGCTCCGCGCTCGATCAACCCGACGCCAAAGGGCCTGTCGTTCATCTCGCCGGACGGGCTTCGCATCATCGGTTTCGACGCAGTGGTGAGCGATCCGATCGGGGATGCCGGGACCGGCATCACGGCGCCGTTCACGTTCGCGGTGCAGCCGAGTCGGATTTGCTCGGCGTTCGGCGACAACACGCTGCGCATCAGCGTGCAGAACGGCAACGCGGTGGGGTCTCCATTCCAGGAGTGGTGGCTGGACTTCACGCGCAACGCGTGGTCGGGCCCGCACAGTTTCCCGGCATCCTCGATCTCCGGATACCAGAACACCTTCATGCTCGCGCCGGTCGGTGTGCTGGCAAAAGTATTCCAGGGCGATGCCACCCCGACCGCCAACTCGACCTACGTCGAGAACGGCACGCAGATGACCTACATGTGGCAGACCTCGATGCTGCCGGACACCGACCAGATGAGCGAGAACGCCATGGTCGAAACCACGCTGCACCTGGCGCTGGCCGCGGGCGTCCCTCCGATCCAGGCTTCCGCGATCGATCAGGACGGCGCGGTGTTCGACACGGTGCCGGTCGCGGCTGCGGCCGCGGGCACCTTGTGGGGCGCATTTCAATGGGGGCAGGCGGTGTGGGGCGGCGGCCAGTCGGCGCTTGCTCCGAGACAGATTCCATGGAGCGAGCCCATCGTGTTTCGCCGCGTGGCAATCCGCGCCACGGGGACCAGTGCCGGCGCGGCCAAGGTCGGAAGGCTGCATCTTCGCTACGAACAACTCGGGTATCTTCAACAATGAAGAAAGTCCTCGCAGCCATTGCCGTCGCCCTTGTCGGCGCATCGCTCTACTCGTTCACGGGACGAGCGGGGGTGTCGTGCTCGGTGCCGTTCACGTTCCAGAACAACACCACGGCGGATGCGACCCAGGTCAACTCCAACTTCTCGGCGCTGGTCACGTGTCTCGCCAGTGCGGCGACGGCTGGCGCCAACAGCGACATCACGTCGCTGTTGGGGCTGACCACGCCGCTTTCGCCATCGCTGGGCGGCACCGGCGTTTTCCTCGGCGGGACAACGGGCGGCTCGGCCAACGCGCAGACGCTGTCCACCACGACGCCGAACAGTTTCGCACTGACGCCGCCGAACCGCGTCACCTTTATCGCCGGGTTCACCAACACTGGAACGATGACGCTGGCGGTGGGGTCGACCGCCGCGCAGACGGTGCAGCGCAAGACCCAGATCGGCGCACGAAACACGCAAGGCGGCGAGGTTGTCGCGGGCAATGCCTACACCGCGGTCTATGGGCCGGGTGGCACCTACATTCTTGACGGCGAAACCATCCATGTCGGGGAACTCCGGAACTGGGCCGGCTTGACCGTTCCCCCCGGACATCTGCTCGCAGATGGCACATGCGTGTCGCAGACAACCTATGCGGAACTGTTCAACATCATTGGATCGACATACGACCCCGGAGGACTGTGCAACCCCGTCACGCAGTTTCGCCTGCCCGACGGCCGCGGCACCGCATGGGTTGGGCTCGACACCGGGAACCGGCTCACCACGCAATGCGCCGCGAATATCATCGCCGGGACCAACTCCAACGTGATGGGAACGCTCTGCGGTGTGCAGCAGCAGACCATCACGCAGGCCAAACTGCCGGCGGTCAACCTGTCGGTATCCTCAATCACGGTTACGTCGAACCAGTACCGCACCGTTTCGTCGTTCCAGAACGGCACCGGGGGCTCCATCAACTACATCGCCCCGGACTCCGGGTTCACGCCTGTCTCCGACACGGTGGGCGGCAGCGTGCCACTGGGCGGCAGCGGGCAGGCGCTTGCCACACTGCAACCCGTGCAGGTCATCAACAAGATCATCCGCTACTGAAAGGAGCCCGCCATGGCAAACGAGAACGCGGCCACCACCGATCTGAAAGCGGGACTTGTCAACCGCTCGCCGTCGGCAAGCGACGAGTCCACCAAACCGAAAGGGGGCAGCGTCAATGCTGACACGACCCGAACGGGCACCGCGCCAACACCCAAAACCATTGGCGGGCGCTGCGCCTGAATTCCAATGGGAACCGCTGAGCCAATTGACGCGCGAAATCCGTCCGCTGTTCACGCGGCACTGGCGGGAGATTGCGCTCAACCGGGACATCCCGCTCGACCCCGACTGGGAGCGCTATCTCGCCTACGAATTTGGCGGGGTGCTGCACGTCCTGACGGTCCGTGTGGATGGGGTGTTGGCGGGCTACTTGTTCGTCTGTGTGGGCCCGCATCTGCACTACGCCAGCACGACCTGGGCTGTGGTCGACATGTTCTGGCTCGATCCGCTGCACCGTTTCGGCTGGACCGGGATCAAGATGTTCCGGGAACTCGAAAAGCGGATGCGGCAGATGCGCGTCCGCGTGATCCACGTCTCGGAGAAAATCCACTTCACCAACCCAAGAGGGGAGGCGGTGGGGACGATCTTCCGGCGCATTGGCTATCGCCCGATCGAGAAGGTTTGGGCGAAGGCGCTTTGAGCAAACTCGAAATGTGGGCGCGCGTCGTCCACTCGCCTTTCAGGTGAACCATGGGCGGAATGCTGGCGGTTGCAGGTCCGGTGATCTCGGGGGTTTCGGCCCTCGGGGGGCTGTTTGGCGGCAAGAACAAGCCGCAGACCGGCGGCGATTTCGTGATGCCCCCGGTCGACCTGCCGCCGATGTGGCAGATGCCCGGAATGAATTCGGCGGCCGGCGGCGCGTTGGGAGGTATCGAGGGCATGTCTGGCATGGACCGGACGACCTCCGGGATGATCCGGAACATGATCCCGGCCTACGCACAGAACGTTGGGCAGTATTTCCAGGGCAATCCGTTCATCTCGTCCGGGATCCAGAACGTGCAGAACGCGGCATCGACTGCGCAGAATGTCGGCAATGCCATGATAGGGCAGGGCAATACCCTGAGCGGCACCGGCGCGGGTTTCCTGCAGACCATGAACCCGATCCTGAACACTGCGTTCGACCCGCAGAACGCGCTTTACGATCGGACCCGCCAGCAGTTGCAGGAGCAGACCCGGGCCGGGCAGGCGGCGCGCGGCCTTGAAATGTCGCCCTACGGCGCGGGCCTCGAGAACAAGGCGATGTCGGATTTCAACATCGACTGGCAGAACAGCCAGTTGCAGCGGATGCTGCAGGGCGCGCAGGGCGCCGGCGGCGTGCTGCAGAGCGGCCAGGGCGCGATGATGGGCGGCGCCAACCTGGGGCAGACCGGCGCGGGGATGCTTTCCAGTGCGGCGATGATGCCGTACACGGCCTACAATCAGGTCGGTTCCGACAACATGGGGGCGCTGGACCGGCTGTTGAACTTCGGCGACACGTCGACGATTGCCGGGATGCGCGTGCCGCAGCAGCAGATTCAGAACTATCTAGCATACCTCGGTGTTGGCAACCAGGCCAACCAGGTGATGAACCAGGCCGGCCAACTCGGCATCAACAAGGGCATGCTGGGCGTGGAAATGGGCAAGCTCGGGCTCAACAAGTCGAACTCGATGTTCGGCCAGAACCAGATTTTGGGCGGCAACCTCGGGACTTCGCTGGCGGGGCTCGGGAAGGCGTGGAAGGGCTGGGGCGGCGGCGGATCGTCAGGCGGCTGGGATTGGTCGTCTCCGACCACGGGTGACACGGGCGGAGGCTTCTGGTGATTTCGGGACTGGCAGGTCTTTCGGCGCTCTACCCCGGCTACGTGCAGGGGCGGAAGGGCATTGCCGACGCCGACGCTTCGGAAGCGAGGGCGGAAGAATTGCAGATCGCGCTGCAGGGCCGCGCCGCGTTCGGCAACGCGCTGCGCAATCTCTTGGGCGGTCCGCAGCCACCGATGCCGGGGCAGGCCTCGCTGCCGGACCAGCCGCCTGCTGCCCAGATGACGCCTGCGGCGGTGCCGCCCGGCACGACACAGGCCCCGCAAGGGCCTCCCGGCGGCAGTGCGTTCGGCGGGTTGCCCGGCTGGGCACCAGGCGAGCGCCCGATGGATACTCCGCTGCCACCACCGCCGTCATTTGCGTCGCGTTTTCAGGGCGAGCAGCCTATGCCACCGCAGGGCGCTCCACAGCAGACGCCACAAGGGGGGACACCGCAAGCCGCGCCGCAGGTTCCGCAGGGAATGCGCAGCGGCTCGCTGGACTGGCGGCCGATCATCCAGTCGGTGGTGCGGGCCAATCCGGGAGCCCCTCCGCAGGTGATTGCCGCCGCCGTCGACAACGCCATGCCGCTGATGAACCTCGGCGCCAAGATGGAATGGCAGGAGCTGCGCAACCAGTTCCAGACGCAGTTGGCGCAGAACAAACTCGACACCGCGAAAGAGATCGCGGCGATGCGAGACAGGGGCGCGACCGCTCGCAACGACGCGAGGATCGGCGCGCAGGCCGCTCCAACCGAGCATGGGCTCACCCCGGAAGCGCTCGACGGCGACGCCCAGCGCTATCTCAAGACCGGGCAGCTTCCTCCGAACATGGGCCGCGGCACACAAGGCCGCGCCCAGATGACGGCAATCCGCAACCGCGCCTACGAACTCGCCGCGGAACAGGGCTTGCAGCCGCAGGACCTGCCGAAGAACTGGCAGAAATTCAAGGGCGCGCAGATCGCCATTCAGCGTTTCGAGAGCGGCCCGCAGGGCAACGTCGCGCGTTCAATGAACGTCGCCATCGACCACCTTTCGACCATCGACGAACTGGCGAAAGCGCTCAACAACAAGGACATCCCGGCGTTCAACCGGATCGTGCAGACGATTGCCGAGCAGACCGGAAAATCGGCACCCACCAATCTTGACGCGGCCAAGGCGATCCTTGGCCCGGAAATCATCAAGGCCATCGGCGTGGCCGGTGCTGGCACCAAGGAAGAGCGCCAGCACGCGGCGGATGCTTGGAACAAGGCGCGCTCGCCGGAGCAGTTGGCCGGCGCCACTGCGACGATCAAGAAGTTGCTGGCGGGTCAGTTGCGAGGGCTGCGGCAGCAGTACGTCAAATCGACCGGGCTCCCGGCCAAGGACTTCGACGAAATGATGCTGCCGGAAACGCTGCGGCAGTTGGAGGGGCTTGAGCAAGCGGGCCCGGTCCAGGTCAAAACCCCGCAGGAGGCGCAGGCGCTCAAGCCGGGCACAAAATACACCACGCCGGACGGACAGGAATACACCCGCTGATGGACTGGCCCGGCACCAAGGTTGAGAAGCAGCAATGGCCCGGCACGCCGGTGGCGGCTCCTGCTGCCGCGCCATCCGGCCCCATGTCCGCGATGGACGTGGTGACGGGGGCTGTGACCAATCTGCCCTCAAGCGCCGTGCAGTTCGGCCGCGACCTGATCCAGCCGATCATCCATCCGATCGACACCGCGACCGCGATCAAGGACGTGGGCAAGGGCGTCCTGCAAAAGACCGGCGTTCTGTCCGGCGAGGATGCGATCCCGCACGCCGACGCGGTGGGGCAGTTCTTCTCGGATCGCTACGGCGGCATGGAGAACCTGAAAAAGACGCTGGCGACGGACCCGGTGGGCTTCGCGGCTGACCTCTCCACGGTGCTGACCGGCGGCGGGGCTCTCGCCGCCCGTGCGCCGGGCATGGCCGGAAAGGTGGGACAGGTGGTCGGTCAGGCCGGGCGCGCAATTGACCCGCTGGTGGGAGCCGGGAAGATCGTAAAGGGTGCTGGCGTGGTGGGATCGGAACTTGTCGGCGGCCTTGCGACCCATGCAGGCGGCGAGGCCCTGCGCACGGCCGCTCGAGCCGGCGCCGAAGGGGGCGCCCCCGCGACAGCGTTTCTTGAAAACCTTCGCGGCAAAGCGCCGGCCGATGAGGCTGTGGCCGCCGCCCGTCAGGGCCTTGGCGAGATGGTCAAGCAGCGCGGCGCCGCCTACCGCACCGAGATGGCAAAACTCGGCCTCGACACCACGGTGCTCGATTTCACCAAGATCGACGACGCGCTGATCAAGGCGTCCGGCGTCAAGACCTACAAGGGGCAAGACCTCTCGCCCTCGACCACGGAAATCCGCAGCAAGATGACGCAGGCCATCCAGGAGTGGCGGGCGCTTCCTCCGAAGGACTTTCACACCCCCGAAGGTCTCGACGCGCTCAAGAAGAAGCTTGGCGACATCTACGAAGGCACGCAGCCCGGCACGCCGGAACGGGTGGCGGCCCGGCAGATTTACGACGGAGTGCGGCAGACCATCATCGACCAGGCTCCGCAGTACGCAAAGATCATGACCGCATACGAGGAGGCGTCCGACATCATCAAGCAGATGGAAAAGACGCTTTCGCTCAATCCTGGTGCTTCGGTCGACACGTCGCTGCGCAAACTGCAATCGGTGCTGAGGAACAACGTCAACACAAGCTACGGCAGCCGCAAGGAACTGGCGCAATATCTGGTCAACGCAGGTGCGCCGAATCTGATGGAACGGCTGGCCGGGCAGGCGCTGCAGCCGTGGCTTCCAAGGGGGCTCGGCCGGCTTGGAGCACAGATCGGCGTCGAACTCGGGCTTGGGGCAGGCGCTCATGCCGCCGGCGCTGGCTTGGGGGCGCTTGCCCCTGGCTTGGCGATTTCGTCGCCCAGGCTGATGGGGGAATCCGCCTACTATCTCGGCAAGGCTTCGCCCTACGGCGTTCCGGCCGGCCGCGGTGCGTTTCAGGCGGGGCGAGAGGGACAGGCGCAAGACCCGAACGACCCGCGCTGGGCCGGCACCTATCGGGCGCTCCAGAAAGACCTCGACAAGCGCAACCTTTACCAGTCCACCGAATGACAGGAGAACTCCATGCGAATGAAAAGCGGCGCCAAGGACCGGATGCGGCAGACCGTCAGCGAAACCATCAAGATCGGCGGCGGCCTCAAGTCAAAACTGCCGACCGTGAAGCCCCCGAAGGCAAACCTGCGCCCCGAGTACTCAGCCGCGGCCAAGCGGGAAGCCCGGCTGGACGGCAAGAAACTCTGATCGCAGCCCCGGTTCACGCCGACACGCTGAACCGGCTGACCGGCAAGGCGCTGCGACGGCTCGAAGCCTTGCTGGACAAGGACATCGACCCCAACAGCGAGCACTATGGGCCCGAACTGCGGGCCTCGGTCCGCGCCATCGAAATGACGCTCAACACCCAGCTCAGGGTCGATGAAAACGAGCTGCGGCGCCAGGCCGGGGACGCCATGCCCCGCATCCTGGAGGCGATCAAGCGGGTCGAGCGGGGCCTGCCCAAGCCTGGTTGACATAATATTTCAAAAAACCGATAAATCGCGCAATATTGTTGCGTGCCTGTGTGCGTCCCATTCAACAGCGCCACAGGTGGCCGATGCGGTTTTTTGCAGCAGCAATCTGGCTTGTGCTTGTCACGCCTGCCGTAGCCGAGGTGTCGAGCGGCAAGGAATTCTACATCCCGGGCCACACCCAGACCGGCACGCTGACCTTGACCCACAAGGGCAAACGCTACACCGGCCACGTCACGATCACTGTGACGCCTCGCACCCGGAAGGCCGCCAAGGCGTTGCATAACAGCGGCGCAAGCTGGCAGTCGGTCACGACCTGGGGGCCCCCGGCCCGCTTCATCGCCGGCCGGCTGATCTGCGCCGTCAACGTCAACGCCGCCCTGGCCGCCCGCGGCATCCAAGGCACAGGGTCCAGGCTCGCCAAGTCGTTCCTGCAATGGGGGCGGCCATCCGGGCCGGCGCCCGGGGCGGTCGCGGTCTACAACCGGGGCCGCAACCCCAGGAGCGGCCACGTCGCCATCGTCGATGCGGTGCTCCCCGACGGCCGCGTGGTGGTGTGGAACCCGTCCCCCCGGGGCTGGGTGCGGCACGTCTACGGCAGGCAGCCGATCGCCTACCGCGTGGCGGGCTGACATGGTTCCCCCGGTCTGGCTGGACGCACTGCTGTTCCTCACCGCGCTGGTTGGGGTGAGTTTCATAGGTGCCGTTCTTTTCCTGGTTGCCATTGGGGCGGTGCGATGATCCCGAAAGTCTACCAGAAAACTCCAAAGCAATGGGAGCGCAGCGAGCGTAATTTGAAAGGCGTCCACCCCGATCTGGTGAAGGTCTACCGCCGCGCCGTGGAAATGTCGGACCTTGACCCGGTGGTGACGTGCGGGCCCCGTTCGGTCGCCGAGCAGCGCGTGCTGGTCGCCAAAGGCGCGTCTCGCACCATGAACTCCCGGCACATTCCCGGCCGCGGCGGATGGGCGCACGCCATCGACGTGGCATTCATCTTCGGCACCGAGGTGCGCTGGGACTGGCCGCTCTACAAGCAATTCGCCGACACGATGAAGCGCGCCGCCCGCGAGGTGAAGGTGCCGGTCGAGTGGGGTGGGGATTGGGCGCGTTTCAAAGATGGCCCGCATTTTCAGCTTCCGCACGCAAGCTATCCATAGGAGCAGGCCATGGTTCTCCCCCTCCTCGCCGGAATCCCCCTTGCCATCCAGATCATCGGCGCGATCGGAGGGGCGGCCAGCACCGCCGCGCCGGCCATTACCGGGCTCATCAAGATGCTCGGCGGCGACAAGGCTGAAGAAGTGGCCGGCAAGGTCATCGACAGCGCCAAGAAGGTGTTTGGCACCGATGACCCGAAGGCCATCGAACTCAAGGTCCAGCAGGACCAGAGCGCGGCGCAGCGCTATCTCGCCGACGTGGAGGCAGAAACCGAGCGCTATCGGATCGAGGTGGACGATCGCAAGAGCGCGCGGGAGCGCGACATCAAGGTGCGCGAGCAGGGGTCGAACCTGCGTGCCAATCTCATGGTGTGCGCGGCGTTTGCCTATGTCATCATGGCGACAGCGTTCATCTTTTTCAACATCGATGACCTGGCAAAACCGGGGTCTGTGGCGGTCCTGACATTCCTCACCACCACCATGGGCAACGTGGTGGCGCTTCTCGGCATGGCTTTTGCGTTTGAGTTTGGCTCCTCCCGCGGTAGCGCCGACAAGAGCGATCAGCTTGGTGCGCTCGTCAGCACACTCAGCAAGACCAAGTGATGGCCCGCACTCTACCGGAGAACGACGCCGAGATCGCCGCGCTGCAACAGCGCATGGCGGGCGTCGAAAACGACATCCACGACATCAAGCAGAGCATCGCGTCGGGCCGCACCGAAACGCTGAGCGCACTGGCCGCGATCCAGAGCAAGCTGGAGTCGCGCGCTGCGCCGCAGTGGCAGGCGCTTGGCGTGGTGCTGACGTTCTGCACCGTGGTGGGGGCGCTGGCGTACTGGCCGATCCGGGAGGGCATGTCCGACACCAGGTCACTGCTCAAAGAGGTGCAGCAGGGTTCGGTCGATCGCGACCGCCGGCTGTGGGACAATTTCATGGAGAGCCGGTCGCGGCTGGACAAGCTTGACGGCGAGTGGCGGGCGATGATCCGGCGGCCGTGAGGATGTTGTGCGCGTGCGACGTTTCCTCCCTGACTTGGCCCCGGTTGCTTCGGCAGCCGGGGCCTTTTTTCGTTGGTGAGCAGTGGTTAGCGGTCGCGCATCCGGCCAGGATCACCCGGCGGGAGGAAGGCGTTGACGTAACTCGCGGCATCCTCGTATGACATAGGGCCGTTGAAACGCGGATGAATGCCGGACCTAGCTCGGTCCAGCGAATCCCGCAGGTAATCCGGCAACGCCTTCTCGGCTTCCGATCGTTCATTCTGCATTTGCGGTCCCTTCTTTTACGGTGCCGATGCAAGCTTCTTCCGGCCATGTTTGCGGGGCAACGGGGCCGATGTGCAATAGTTGCAACAGCCGTGACGCTGCCGCCCGGACCGTGGGATAGGCGCTGGTCGGCCCTACACCGCCGGGCGACCAGCGGTGAACGATGAACTCAGCGCCGCGCTCCTCGATGATCCAGACGTTGCGAGCGGCCTTGAGCGTTTCGCAATGCTCGGTCTTGATCTGCTCGACTTCTTCCTCAAACGTCATGCTCAGTCCTCTTGTTGCCCAGCACCGTCCGAACTATCGGGTTGAGAGCGAGCATCGCCCTTCTCAACGAACCTCATCAATTCTACCGACCCGTCACCATTTAGCGCATAAAGGTTCTTCGGCGTTGCGATGACCATGAGCCCTCGCCATTGAGTAATGGCTACGATGGTTCGTCGCGGATTTTTTCGAGCAGGCCGACCTTCATCACGAGCACCTCGATCTTGCGAAGCAAATCCCGCTCGCGATTTTCCCACTCCCGCTGCATGTCCGGCCCGACTGCCGCCCAATGGCACTTAAACATTGCTTGGCACTCGCCGGTTTCACGGTCGCAAGAGCATGTGCCTTGAAAACGGCGTTTCATTTCATCCCATCCCACCGCTTCCGAAGCGCCTCGCGCCGCT
>Ga0181352_1001141_pt1 | contig 10630 bp, 12 predicted proteins | sample Fa13VDMLBSN_FD_130103 | JGI IMG/M metagenome (GOLD analysis project Ga0181352, IMG submission 130103) | Freshwater viral communities from Lake Michigan, USA - Fa13.VD.MLB.S.N | ecosystem: Environmental > Aquatic > Freshwater > Lake | place: USA: Michigan | collected 2013-09-23 | reverse complement strand
GCGCGCCCAGACATCGTTCAGCGCGTTGTGCGCGCCGCGCTGGAGTTTGATGCCGTTCGTGCCGCAGTTGAGCAGCTCGATGCGCTCGAAGACGCTCTGCGACGTGTAGTCGCAGAAGATGCCGTCGCCGGAGCCGACTTCGCCCTGAATCGTCAGGTCGCAGACGTGCAGCGACACGTTGTAGAAAAGCAGGTTGCCGATCGACGTGATGCAGGGGCCTTGCCCGTAGTTTCGAATCACCGTGTTGCCGCGACCAGCGCCGCGAAGCGTCTTCGACGCTAGGCCGTTGGGGATCTGAATCGCCCCGTTCGTCGTCGTTCCGTCGTTCGAGACGCGGTACGCGCCCTCGGGAAAGAACACGTCATCCGCCGCCGCAATCGCCGCGTTGATGGGCGCGGTCACGTCGATGAGCAGCGTGCCCGCCTGCACGTCGGCGATCTGCGCCGCCGTCATGAAGTCGAAGACGGACACCGACTCTTGCAGCTTGCTCGTCAGCGTGCGCGTCGTCGAGCCCGTGCCACCTTCGGTGTAGTTTACACGGTCAGCGCTAATGCTGCCCGTCGTCGACGCGAGCGGGATGCGCACCGTCGAGTTGAGCGACGAGAAGACGAGCGTGTTGTCTGACTGGTTGACCGCGATCGAGAAGTCGTCGGCGTTGACGTAGAGCCTGCACGCCGCGCCCTGGTACTGCGGGAAGCCGTTGAGCGTGCGCACGGGCTGCGCCGCTGGGATCGTCAGCGCCGCGTCGACGTAGACCGGGATGGGGCTCGACTGCGCAGGGAAGCCAGCCGCGCCGAAGTAGAGAAACCCCGCGTCGAGCGGCTGGCCGTCGCGGTCGCTGAACGTCGGGAAGGGCTCGGAGACGGAAAAGGCGCTCATTGGGTCGGTTGCTCCTCGGGTGTCGTCGTGCGCGCGGTCATTGCGCCGCTGATGCGCTTCAGAATGGCGGCTTCTTCGGGGCTGCCGACCTTCGTCGACGGGATTCGTAGCAGAAGATTGCGCACCATGGGCGACTCGTAGAGGCGAGCCATAAGGCCAGCGCCGCCGAGGGCTACTGCGCCGCCGAGCGCGCTGCCACTCACCTGACCGGCCGCAAGCGCGGTAGCGGCAGGCACGGCTTGCTGGCCCGTGTTCGTCATCACGCCCGCCTCTGCGGCGCGGCGCGTTGCACCAAGCACGCGCGTGAGCCCCTCAACGCGCCGCTTGTCATCGCCCTTGAAGAAGACGCCGATCTGCGGCGCAAGTCGGTCCATTTCTCCCAAGAAACGATCAGGGGAAATCACATCATTCACTGTGGCTTTTTCAATTGCGCGAGCGACAATCATTTTTCCTGCATTTTCGCGCCCAGCATCGTCAAGATACTTGTGCAGAAGCTCTATTTCGCTTTGGTTTTTTGAAAAAAGAAGGCTTCCAATAACCTCAGGTTTAATCTCGCCCTTCTTACTAAGAAGCGATTTTAGCGCGCTATTTTTCACATCTTCCTTCATTGCGGAGATGGCCTTATTTGCGCTCTTCCACTTGGTTACATCGCTTGCGCCAGAATTTTGGCGAATGAAGTTCCCCATGTCGTCGTTGATCGCGCCATAAATCGCGTTTGTTGCTTGCTCTCCGATAGACTTGACGCTTCCCTGATCGAACGCCTTAAAAGATTCTCCAAACTGCTTGCGTAGTTTTTCAACATTCGTGATGCTCTGATCGGCGAGAGCCATACGCCAATCTTCCAGCTTTTTAATGACTGGAGCGAACTCTTCACTTTTGAGCGCTCGAAGATTTGAAATCTGACTGTCAATTTCTTTTGTCGCTTCGGTGACTGGCATCACTCCAGCAGAAGAAAGAGAATTGATTACATCTTTCTTTTGTTTCGAGTATTTTTTAATATCATTGCCGTAAACACGGCGAAGGTCGTCCATCACTGGCCTGCTTGCCTGTGCGAAGTCTGGGACGTTCAGTTCAAGCGCCAAGTCTTTTACCGCGCCGCTGCGCGCTTCCTGCTGCGCTTGCCGCACAGGGCCAGTGCCGACAACAGGCACGCGCTCGCCGAGCGCCTGCGCAGCCTTGCCTGCGAACGTACGCGGCGGCGCAACGTCGCTCGTCATCAGAGGGACGCCGACCTTCTCGGCTTCGGTCACGAGAGCGCGCTCAGCTGCGCTCGCCTGCGCTGCCGGAATGACTTGCGTGCGCGCAGCTCGGGAGCCAGCCATGCCGCCGATGAGCGCTGCGGCAGCCTGGCCAGCGGCCCCGAGGCCGAGTTCGGATGCCGCCTGCGCAGCGAGGCCGGAACCAACGCCGCCCGCAAGCTGTGCGGCAGGCTGTTCGGCGAGCATCACACCGGCAGCCTGCGCGACTGGAGCGGCGCTCTTCATGAGCGCCTGGCCTGCGCCGACGCCAGTGGCCACGTCTGCCGCGCTGCCAGCCGCCGACTGAAAGAGTCGCTCGATCGCCGTGGTTGGCTCTGCGACACCTGCGCGCGTCATGAGTTCGTTCAGCTTCTCGACGAACGGCTGATCGACGCCGAGCACCTTTGACGCGAGGAGAGCGCCGCCGCCAAGCGCTGCGCCCACAGGTGCGGCAACACCGACGAGCGGGGCCGCAAGCGCGCCCGCGCCCGCCAGGACGGCAGCAGGGGCGATGCCGCGCGAGATTGCGCCACCAATGCCCGCGAGCGTCGTCTCAGGCTCTACGACCTGCCCTGCGCCTTCGGGAAGCCCCGTGGGCGTGCCTGCGCGCGGCGTTGCGTAAGTTGGCTCGATGCCGACAGGCGCGGCTGGTCCGCCGCTGTACTTCGTGTAGGATTCGCGCGCTTGCTCGAATTTGGTCGGCGGTGCGGCGGCGGGAGCGGCCTTTGGAGCCTTGCTCTTGTAATCGGCGTAAGCCGCTTGCGCAGCAGCGTCGATCTGCTCCGGCGTCGCGTTCGCTGGGCCTTCAAGGCGCAGTTGGGTGCCGTCTGGAGCGGTAACGTTATAGACGGCCATCACTGGCCCCCGACGCTGTACTTGAACCCGCTGGGGAGTGTGATGGAGCCAGCCGCAGGAGCCGCAGCGCCAGTGCTTCCGCCTGCCATCGACTGCATCTTCTCCATCGCCTTGCGCGTGGTTTCTTCGATGTACTGGATGTTTTTCTGAAGACGCTCGGGCGACTGTGCAAGGTTCAGGCTCGCAACAGATGCAGCAAGGCGATCGCCTTCTTTTTCAGAAAGTGCGCCCATGCCCTTCATGTTCTTGATTTGCTGCAAGAACACTTGGTCATTTAGAGTTTTAATTGCATTTTCAGTATCGGCTGATTCTGGTGAAGTGGTTGGGAATTTGCTTCGAATAGGGCCAGCCACATTGGCGAGAGTTTTGAAGTCTCCGACCTTAACGGTCTTGCCTTCTTTGTCTTTCACGTCGCCCCGAATGAGCGCAACCGTGTCAAGTACTCGCTGCCCTGCGTCGAGCACGCCTGCTGCGCCGCCTTCGCCGCGCTTCTTTGCGGCTTCGGCGAGTTCGCTTTGCGTCTGCGCTGCGAGAAGTGCGACTTGCCCCGGCTCCATCGCGTCGATGTGCTGAATGTCGCGAAGCGTCTTCTTTGCGCTTGCGTACGACGCGCCTGCGGACGCCCTTGCGCTATCGGTCTGCGCCTTCTTCATCGCGATCTCAGCGTCGCGCATCTTCTGCTCGGTCGCTGCGATGATCTCGGCGGTCTTGCCATCGGCGATGGCCTTGGCGATCTTGCCAGGGGCCATGGCTTCGCTCGTTCGCATCTCCGACTGCGCTGCGACGCTGTTGATGAAATCCTTCCCACCAGGGAGCGCGGCGAGCGTCGTGCCGATGAAGAGCTCGGCTTGGTCAGGGGCGATCGCTGCCATCTCGGCGGCGTTCTCATACGCTTTCGCCTGCGCGCCGTCGCCACCATTGCGGGCTGCGTCTGCCTTCTGAAGCAGCATCGAGTTTGCCGTCTCTCGGTCGCCCGAGCGAAGCGCGGCGAAGATCTGACCGCCGAAGAGAAGCTCTTGGCGCTGCTGCTCCTTCGTCTTCGCCTCGAACGAGGCTCGGATGTTCTCGGCCTGCTCCTTCGGAAGCGTCGCGCTGATTCGCTCGTATTCGTCCGCTGTTCGCAGGTTGCTCGGCAAGTCGTAGAACGCCTTCACCGCCGCTTGCTGCTGCGCTTGAAGCTGCGCCTTTGCGCGAAGCGCCTGGTTCTCCAGGAGCGTCTGCTGACGCTGCGCCGCCGTGAGGTCTGCGCGTTCCATCAGCCCGGCGAGCTGCACGCCTTGCTGAAGACCGCTCGTCACGGCTTCGGCTGGATTCGGTACGTTTAGCGTATAGTTGAACGGTTGCGTCATGGTTCCCTCGTTCACGCCTTCGGGGCGAACGGCCCCTTACCCATCGCCCCGAGCCCGCCAAGCGTGCCGAGTGCGCCGCCGACGCCGCCGAAGAGGTTCGACATGCCCTGACCCTGCGCCATCGCTGCACCGGCCTGCGCTTGCCCCATGGCGCCAAGTTGGCCCATGACGCCCTGCGTGCCCTGCTGACCGTAGCCTGCTGCGCCGAGCGCGCTTTGCGCTCCCATGCCCGCGAGACCGCCGAGCTGGCCCATCTGCTGCTGAATGAGCTGCGAGAGCAGTTGCGGGCGGAACTCCGCAAGCGCGGCTTGCGTGTTGCCGCCGCGAAGGCCGCCGGTCGCCGATGCGTTTTGAAGGATGGCCGATTCGCCCTGCTGCATCATCGCCTGGAACTGCGGCGACGATTCAAGCTGCGCGATCGCCGCTTGCTGCGCCTCGGGACCGCCGAGGCCGAGCAGGTTCTGCTGCGCAGTGAGCGCGCCTTGCCCTGCCTGCATGTACGGCGCAAGGAGGCGCTCCATCTCGGCCTGCTGGCGACGCTGTTCGGCGATCGCAGCCTGCGACGCCTCGCGCTGCGCGCCCGACGCTTCCTCGGCGGCGCTCTTCTGCGAGAAGTACCCGCCGATTCCAGTGATGAGCGAGCCGCCGATGATAGCAGGAATGATGGGCTCAGGCATGTTCGAACTCCTTCAAGTAGTCGTCGAGCGTCTCGCCGTAGAGGTGCATGACGATGTGCGCTTTCGACTGGGCGACGGTGGGACCGTAGCAGAGATTGAGCACGACGAGCACCAGGTCGTAGAAGCTCGCGCGCCAGACGAAGGACCGAGCATCGGCGAATCCGTCGCGCTCTGCGCGGTCGGATGCTTGCCACTTCAGGATCGCCGTCGAGAGCGCCCCGCCGAGCGCGTGCGCGTGCGCGAGAAAGAACGGGTGACAAGGCAGCGCGACGAGCGCGTTCCAGATGAGCGCGTCGAGGTCTGCGCGCTTCACCTCGTCACCATCGGCGAAGTCGTCGAACGTCTGAATCGAACGCCACACGAGCAGGAGCCACTCGCACGCCGATGGCGGCAGCGAGAGCACCTCTCGAAAGCAATAGTCGAGCGATTCGGACGGTTCGACGGCGCTCATCAGTCGCCCCCGAATTCCTTCTCTTCCCACGCCTGGCAGCTGCGCAGGTCATGGCAGACGAACGAGAACTTCGTGCAGAAGCCACGGAAGCCCGCGCCGACATCGAACGAGTTCCACGGGATGCGCTCCATCTTGAGCTGCGTCCCCGGCGTGTTGTCATAGTACTCGCAGTTGGAGCAGCGACGGCGGCGCGCTTCGGCCTCGTCGACTTGCATCGTCTTCGCGAGTGCGCGCCAGTACTCGCCGTTTGCGCCGCGCTCGTTCGACGGCTGCTCGGGACCGAGCTGCCAGTCTTGGATCACCATGAGCGTGTTCTTCTTGTTCTCGCTGGTCGACGGGAACGGCTTTTCGACGGGAATTCCGAGCATCATCATTGTCTGCACCTCAATTGAGCGCGTCGTCAGGTGAATTGAACGCCGTTCGCAGACCCGTAGAGCACGCCCGCGACGCTGCACGAGTACTGCACGACCTCGCCGGGCATGAGCAGCGCGCCGATGACCTCGGGGCAGAGGTAAGTCTCGCCGGGGAGGATGGTCTTGTCCTTAATGCGCTGCGACGCGCTAGCAGGGCCAAGCCACACGGAGAGCGTCACGTTCGCCGTGTTCTCGTTCGTAAATGCCATGTAGTCGATGCGCGTCTTCGCGGCGTTCGACGTGTACGCGGTGCCCTTCACGTTCGGCACGAAGCCGGGGGCGATGATCTGCGAGGGAGTGACGGCCATGCGCGCCTCAGATGTCGTTGGTTACGGTCAGGATAACGGAAGGAATCTCAGGGACAACGCCCGCCGCTGGAAAGTGCTGCATGCGGACCGACACGTTATCGACGGCGTACATGAGTTCGAAGTAGTCGCCAGGCTTCAGCTCTAGCACCCAGTTCCACGCCGCGGCCAGCTCCGCGTCGTTGCCCTGAATCCGCACCTGAGAGGCCGAGTCGGGCACGTCGACGCCGGAGATGCGCGGCCAAATCCACATGATGCGCGCGTTCGGCGTCGTGTTGTCGAGCTGCGCGGAAAACTGGAAGTTGTAGAACGCCCCGTCAGCGACGTAGATGCGCGAAGTGTTCACCGAGTCGCGCCAAACGCCGCGCTCTACGTCCACCGTGTCGAAGGTGACGGGATAAGCCACGTTCGGCAACAGGGCCACCTGGTCGACGTTCGAGCTGAACGTCCCGAGCCCCTTGCGCTTCAGCGTCGGCGTCGGCGGCAACGTCGCACCGACCATCGCCAGCTCGGAAACGGCGTTTAACGCGCGTTCGGCAGCCTGGGCGATAGCGAGTGCGTTCGATGCCTCGATCGCCCCGTCTTGGGCCAACTGTGCGACGACACCGGCGAGCTTGTTGACGCCTGCGAGCGCCGCACCGGCGTCGAGCGTCACCGCGTCGAGGCCCGTCGTCTGAATCTCGTCGACCGTCGAGAAGAGAAGTTCGAATTGACGGATCTGCTCGTGCTCGACGAGGAACTTTGCGAGCTGATCGCGGGTGAGGCCAAGGCGTCGAATCGTCATTACCAGGCCAGCGGTTCGAGGGCGGCTTCGAGGCGCGCGATGGGCAGATGCGCCCACGAGTCACCGCGAAAGCGTTGAATGCGAAAGCGCCGCATCGAGCCTTGGCGACGCCAAGCGATGCGATGTTGCCGAGCACCGAAGGCGCCGACGCGCACAGTGTGGTCGACCGACCACGTGAGGCCGTCGAGGCTGTAGCTCGTCGAGATGATCGGATCGGTGCCGAAGGGCACGGAGCCAGGGAGCGCGATCAGCTCCAGCTCGTTGAAGATGGCCCCCGCGGACTCGTTGAAGAAGATCGGCGTCGTGAGTTCCCACCGCACGCGCTCGCCCCAGTGCGTCGAGACCGTCTGCACGAAGTGCCCGAACGCTGCGCTCGACGGGTCGCCGACGCACCAGCGGTCGTAAGCCCAGACGAAATTTCGCGCGCGGTACGTCGAGAAGCCTTGAACGGCGCTCGTGAGCACGAACCAGACTTGCGTCCCGAGAGCCTTCGACGCCTCGCCGTCGAAGACGAGCGTGCGGTCGGGAAGATGCACGTAGAGGAACGTGTGCGCCCGATCGTTGCGCGCTTCGAGCTTCACGCCTGCGAGCTGCGCTTCCGTGTAGGTTGCAAGAATCTCGTCGATCTCTTGCGTCGAGAGCTTGTTCGCCTGCGCGTTGCCGCCGAGGTAGATTGCAGGCGCTTCGTTGCGCCCGCCACCGAGGAACGCGATCGCTTCCTGGTAGGCGCAACAGGCGAAGGTGCCGACGCAGCCCTTCATGATCTGCGCGCCCTCGATGCGTTGGAACGGGAAGCCGACGCCGCCCACGTTGTCGAAGACTTCGATCGTGTAGCGGTTGAGCGCGGTGACTTCGTTGCGCACCTTCACGAGCGCCACGATGGGGTCGGGGTCGGCCTCGCTGCTTGCGTACTTCAGCGGGCTGACGACGAACGGATCGTTCAGCTCGGTGACGATGAGGAACTCGCCGTCCGTCGTCATGAAGTAGCCGTCGACCCAACAGAAGTCGACGACGGTGCCAAGGTCCGGGTCGGTGACCTGCGCGAGCGATGAGCCTGTGAGGTAGTAGAGCCGACCGCCGGACGCGATCGCAAGGCGGTCGAAGGAGTAGTCGAACGTGACGAGACCGCCGGGGCCAACGTCGCCGAGGTCTTGCACGACTCCGAGCGGGTCGATGCGCACGAGCCTTGTGCCCATGACGCGATAGAGCGAGCCATCCCAGTTGATGCCGCCGCGATCGACGCCAGGGCCAGTGCCGTCGCTCACGATGCCGTCGCCGGGGCGCAGGTACGCCTCGCTGATGCCCGTCGCCTTCGGCACGGGCACCATGTTCACCGGGTACGCCGTCCGAAAGTCGGGCGTCGTCGTCGTGTAGATTCCTGCGAGGAGGGGGATCGCGGCCATTTCACCACTTCACTTTGTCGGCCCAGTAGGCCGCACTCATCTTGCCCTTAGCGATGTTCTGCGCATGGCGAGCCTTGAAGGACGCGCGGCGCTTCTTGTCGGCGTCAGACTCGCCCTTCGACGGAGGCGAGCCGCTGACGCCCTGCTGACCGAACCGAATCAGCTTCTCCTTGCCGCCCTCGCACGCCTTGACGACGTGCGATTTCTTCGGGTGACCAGGAGTGCGCTTCGGCGCGTTGCACTTCATCGCGGCCTTCGTGGCTGCCATCACTCGTTCGACGGCGCGGGTTCGAGCGTTGGCTCTGCCTGCACGTTTAGCGTTTTGCCAAGAAGCTCGATGCTTTCAGCCACGCCCACCGCTTCAGCCAGCTCCAGCAGCCCGGCTTTCTGGGCGCGGTTGGCGACGATGACGAGGTTCTTGAAGGCCTGCTCGGGGTTCATGGTGCTCCGAATTGCTCAACGACGGTCTTGAGCGCGTCCACGTCGGTCGCCACCTCGATGGCGTCCTGAATTACCGCGTACTTCTCGCGAATGGATTGGCGCGCGGCCTCTGCGGCCACGTCGTCAGAGCCGGGAATGCGGCGCGCAATGACCGCATCATGCGGCGCGAATTCGGCTTCTCGCGCGGCGCGGCGCATCGTGTGCGCGATGGTCTTAGCCTTGGGCATGTTGACGCTGATCACGATTGCACCTCGTCGGATTGCGCGGGCTCGGGCTCCACGGGCGTGGCGGGCTCGGGAGGCTTGGGGAATTCGTTCGACTCTGCGCCGACGCCGTCCGTCAGCGTCGCCACATCGACCTCCCATGCGTTGCGGAAGGTGCGGTCAACCGGGATGTCGGTCACGTCCACGATCTTGAACGGCTTGCCGTGCGGCACGTCTTTTTCCGCGATTTGCTCGATGGTCCACGAGGCGAGGGCTTCTGGTGACGGCACAACGATGCAAACTTGTCCGTTCATCTCGTAAATGATTCGCTTACTCATCTGGTATTACCTTGTGATCGTGACGCACATGATCGGAACGTCAACGGCGGTCCCAGCGGCATTGCCGTTGACGAGGTTTACGCTGTTTACCGTGAATGTGCTGTTATGGGCGATGATATACGGACCTCCGCCCCATTGAGTTGTCGCAGACACCACAAAATTGGTGTCAGGCATTGCGTTCGTCATGTTGACGACGTATTGCCCCACGGCGGTGTCGGTAACGCTCGACACGTTTCCGCTTGCGCGAATTGAGGGTGGAGTAGCTCCAGCGCCACCGTTAAAATTCACCCACGCGCGCGTGCCGTAGGCTACGGCGGCGGAACCGTAGCCGGAGTTGAAGGACAGCGTGTTGGCGATCGACGTGTCGCCCGTGGCGCTGATCGTGATGCGCGTCGCGTTGTTGGTTCGAATTTGATACGGATGGTTAGACGCCGCGCCAGCAAGCACGACAGACGAGCCGCAATACAGAAACGACTCGATCCCGTTGGTTGCATCGCGAACAACGAGGGACGTTGCGCCGTTGGTTGCAACATAGGCCGCAGGCCCCGTCGTTACGATGCCCGTGTTGTTGCCGCCGCCAACGTGTAGCGGATAGCTTGGGCTTGCGTTTTGGACACCGACGTTCTGCGTTGCGTCAACGGCAACCGCAACGGTTCCGTTTGTCGAAAAGCGCACCTGATTGTTGGCCGGGAAGTACATGCCGGTGTCGATGTCGCTTCCGGTAAATGCGGGCGATCCCGCCGACGTTCCGGTCGCGCGCACAGGACCAGCGAACGACGCAACTCCAGCCGGGTCGAGCGTGAGGCGCACAACAGGGAGCGCGTCTGTCGTCTGCGCCGTGGCGAAGGTAAGCTGCCCGGAGATTTGGTCGCCGCCCGCGTTGGCTGGCGCGGTGCATGAGATGTTTGCAACGGCGCGGTCCGTTGTGCCTCTAGCTTGCCACTGAACGACACCGATCGTGTCGAGCGCGTTGACCGCTGCCGGTGCCGCCCTTGTGCCTCGCGAGCGGCTCAACCGCACGAACGGCGCGAATGCGGGGGCCACGCTGTTGTAGCTGTACGAGCTGACAATCGACACGGTATCGCCGCTGGCGCGCACCTCGCCAGTGACCGCTGCGTAGGCCTCGATCGTGGCCGCCGGGTTCGTGTTGCCGAATCCCACCAATCCGCCTGCGATGATGCGAGCGGCCTCGACGCCATCGCGCTGGAGCACGAGATCGCTGCTTAGGCCGCTGCTCATCGTGCTGATGCGCGAGCTGATCGCGTCGATGCGTCCGACGATGTTCGTGTTGCCG
>Ga0181352_1001140_pt1 | contig 10632 bp, 10 predicted proteins | sample Fa13VDMLBSN_FD_130103 | JGI IMG/M metagenome (GOLD analysis project Ga0181352, IMG submission 130103) | Freshwater viral communities from Lake Michigan, USA - Fa13.VD.MLB.S.N | ecosystem: Environmental > Aquatic > Freshwater > Lake | place: USA: Michigan | collected 2013-09-23 | reverse complement strand
GAGGAAATTAAAGAATCATTAATAGTACAACGAAACAAGATTGTAGAGATGTTTGAAAGAATGAAAAGATTTTAAAATAAAACCCTCTTTATGAGGGTTTTTTTATAATATTTCAGACAGTAAGGAATCCTTTATATCCCCCCAAAGAAATTTTTTCACTCCCCTTTCAGTTTCAATAGTAATTAAGTCCTCATCGATTGGGGATATAAATTGAATTATAAGTTTTATGTCGTTCAACATGTATTCATTTAAAAAATCTTCGGATGAATATAATATTTCTTGAGGATATAAAATATTGTACTTAAAAACATTATCTTTTATTCTTTCCTCGAATGGAAGATAAAAGTCGTTGCAATAGTCAATAAACCTTATTGTATCATAACCATCAATATTTCTGAAATCACCAAGGGAAATAAAATGTGAGTGAATTTTTCTCTCGAAGGTTTTGTCTTCGTTAACTAGAGATATATTTTTTGGAAGAGTAATATCTGTTTTTTTGAATTTGGTTTTACTTTGAAGTTCAAAAATTGGTCTCAAATTATGTATCGACTCAGACAACTGACTCAATTCAAATTTTTTTTTATGAATTTCCGATGAAAAATTCAATTTTTCAACAATTTTTTCCAAACTGTTAAAATGGGACAGGTGCCAACCATTTTTGATGTAGTTGACAGGTTGGTTTTTTTTATCAAAAATTTTACACTGATTTACTTCATATAGTATTTTATCATTTCTGACAATCATAGAATAATTGAAAATTTGGGTTCCCAAATGTGAATTTTCTTGGTAAAACTTTGTAGTATATACAAAATTGTGTGATTTTAAAATTATCGGTCCAAAGATTAGTGAAGATGTAATAGAATCGATTGATTCCAAATCAGGTATTTCATCCACATCAGAAAACATTATAATATCTTCAAAATCAACATCATAATTTCTCAATATTTTTTTTATTTCTTCAAATGCCGTGAAAAAAAATTTTTGAAAAGTTTCAGAAGGTGGATTCTTCGAACCTTGATATGATTTTAAAATTTCCTCATCCGAATTTTTAAAATTTATTTTCAGATGAATTATTTTTTCTCTATAAAAATCGAACTCCCTAGAGGAAAGGTCTAAATAACTTTTACACTCATTAAGTTTGAAGTTTAAATCAAATTCTATTAGAATAAAATTTGTAATATAGGGACTCAATTCCGCTAACCTCATCAATAAGGTGTCTTTTTCGTTCCAATATAAAAAACAATCAAATATCTTATGTTTTCTTTTTGGTATCTCCATTATACTTGAAATTCAGTAACTGTTGGTTTATATTTAAAATATAAAATTTTTTCAAAATGTCATTACCAAAATACTTTGTCAGAGACCAAAGAAATCAAGTTAATCATCTTAACTATTATTATTTTTCAGAAGGGTTCACAAAGCAACAAGTCAAACAAATAATTGAAATAGGCGAAACTTTCCCCAAAACAAAGGGGACTACAGTCGGTGACGATGATGAGATTATGTCAGATTATAGAATAAGTGACATTTCTTGGATACCTGACCAAGAAAATACAAGGTGGATTTATGAAAAAATCGCGGAACTTTGTAAAATTGCAAACAAAGAAATGTGGAATTTTGATATATGGGATTTTTATGATACTTTGCAATATACAACTTATTATGGTGATGGTGGACATTATGATTGGCATGCAGATTTAGGGCCGGGCATCTCAAATAGAAAAATTTCATGTGTTGTACAACTTTCAGAACCAGATGAGTATGAAGGTGGTGATTTAGAAATGAATCCTGGTGGAAATATCATGAAAGTACCGAGAGGGATGGGGCTTGTTACATTTTTCCCTAGCTTCCTTCTACATAGAGTAAAACCACTTACATCAGGAACTAGAAAATCTTTAGTAACTTGGTTAGCGGGTGCAAATTTTAGATGATGATAAGAGAAAAAGTATTGGTTTCAGATTTCAAAAAGATATCTGCTCAATATCCTATATTTATTTGGCATTTTTTACAAAAAGAACAGCGTTTGGTTCCTTTTACCCTACAATCATACTTTGATGATTTGGAGAGTATTCTCATGAAAAAAAATCCTTTGTATGAAACATTACAGATAGTTGATATCCCTTATTTCGAATCATATTTACATGAATCCATGGATTTCCTGATGGATTTAGGATTTGATGTCACATCTATTTATCATCCTAAACCTGAAGTTGTAGGTGCAGAGCACTACAAACATTATACTCCACTTGTTGCAGGATTTAAAAACGGTCAATTAGTAAGTTCTACTAGAGATTTTTGTTATTGTACTGATGGACTCATTGAAGTAATTTCGACTTTGGATATTTCATTACTTGAGAAAATTGCTCTATAATTACTTTTCTGTGTTGAAAAAAAATACCTGAAAAAGTCTTCCGTCGTGCATATTTTGTCCAAAATAATCCAAAGAGACGTGATAGTTATCGGCTCTATACATTATTAATCTGTTAAAAACGTTACCAATTCTGTCGACCATCTCCCATTTGGTGTAGTCTTGACTGTCATATCCTGGAGGTGCTGATTCTTTATATCCTGGTTCATTTTCTCTCTTATAATCATAATGCATCCATCCTGTGGTTTTGTGTCTGAATATACCTGTTCCTGAAGTTAACGGTGCGTCAGGAGTAAGATAACAAACAGCCGCCCAATCGGTTGTAGAGTCCGCATGAATCCATGACCTATCAGACGCAACAGTATATTGGAAAGAACCTGTGTAATTATTTTCAGGGTCATCGCTACCCCAATATGTAATTTCACCCGCAAAAGGGTAAAGGATATCTCTCAACTTCTTCTTAAGAGGTTCGTTTAAAAATGATTTTGTTCTTTGACCTGGATAATTTCCTCTAACTTTAAATTCTTGAGATAGAGCAAATTCTCTTACCTCCATCGGATTAGCATAAAAGTCATCAATTGTTAGTGAGTTAAATCTCATGTTGTTTCAGTTTTACCAATTAAATATAAAATATAAATCAGTAAAAAAAACCGATAATAATATTTTTTTGGTATGACTTTTGCTTCAATTTGTAATATTTCTTTATAAATTGATTTTTATGGAAATTAAAGAAATTGTTACATACTTCTTAAATAGTGAAAGCAACATTTTGGATGTATCATTCAGAACTATTGAAGATGGAGATGATGTATTAAGAAGTGATAGTATTGATTATAGTGTTGTTGAAGACTATGGATTCGAATTGGTGACCGAAAGTTTTGATTTTTTCGATGAGGATTTCGAAGATGATGATTTTGTTACCGAAGAAAAAGTTGAACTTGACCAAGACGAACTTATAACCTTTTTGAACGAATATTACACAATCAATCCCGATAGTTTACCAAAACCAGATTTCTTTTAGGGACCCAACCTTGTAAGGTATAAAGTTACCACTCTCTTGGGACCAAATTTGCCAAAAGGCCATTCACCAACAGATTTTAGTTGTAAAGATTCTGCACCATCGTGCTCGATATGAAATGTAACACGTTGACTATATCCATTTCTTGTGACGTAATCAAATTGAAGATAACCTAAATTATATCCCGTATTATTCCAAATGTAATAGAATATTTCGTTTGGAGAGTTACCATATTCCCAAATATCTCTACCAGATGATGTTACACCCAATTGTTGTAATCTGATAGATGCATAGTCCATATGAATTTTAAATCCATTGACTTTGATTGAATCAAACGGGTGAGGTGCATTTCTATTAATGTATGTAGAACCTAAAAGATAAAGGCTATCGAGTCCGGTATTTTGGTCGGTGTAGGTGACCTCCAATTTTGAAACCACATACTTACCACTTAATGTTACCGTTGAGTTACTCATGATGTATTTTTCACATCCCGTAAAAAATAAAATCAACAATAAAAGACTTATATTTTTCATTTTACAAATGTATGTAAATTTTATCAGTTCCAAAAATATTTATTTCTAATGGAATTGGATATAAATTTTCTCATAGATTTTTTCAGGAAACATAGCTACGATAAATCGTCTACCACAATTGACGAGCAAGATGCTGCGGGTGCGGCACCTTCGGGAGGTTCAACTGGAGCCGCTCCATCAGGTAAAACCCCAAAAAAGTGGGAGTCAGGTAGAAAATTTGGTGCAACTTATATGAATGACCCTAAACATAAATGGACTTCAGGAAGAACGATGGGTAAAACATACATGGGAGACCCAAAGTATCAGTGGACATCGGGAAGAACAATAGGAAAGACAGGTGGTTCGGATTATGCGTAAAAATTGAAATGAGTAACAAAAAACAACAAGAAGAACTTTTAAAGAAACTTTTACTTTTAATGTCTTATGATAATAGTAAAACATTGAAAGAAAATAATTTATTTGTTGAAAAAATAATTTCAGAGGCAAGTGCTGTTGCTTCGACATCACCAACGACCAATTCCAATTGGACATTGCTTACAAAGGCCACAGCAGTAAAGGCTCCATCCAATCAATACAATGTACAAACCGTCGTTTTACCAGCAGGTACTAATTATACTACATGGAATTCAGATACGAGGAAAGGGGATTTTGGTTTCATTGATTTATCGAAAAACCCCGAGAGAGCAAAAAAAGTTTTAAGTAGTAATCCCTTTGGTTCATGGTTCAAAGATGGAGATTTGAGAAGTTTTATAACACCCGATGGACGAAGTTGGAAATTTTGGATAGATTATCCAGACCCGAATAACATTTTCAAGGCAAGACCTTTATGGTGGGGAAATAACATGGGAGGGGAAGAAGTTTGGTATGATGAAAAATCTTATATAAACCAACAATGGATTCCAAGAAAAGTTGACAAATTTGAACAGGTTGATTTAGGTAAACCTAGAAATCAACAATTAGTTTTGAAATCTTCTGGAGGTAGGGATTTGTCTAGCGATAATATGTGGTTTTTTGGTCAAACAGAATCTCAAATTTTTATCAACTATAGTTTAACAAACTTAACCACTGAAGTTGTTACAGTAGAATCTGCAAAACTTTTAGTTACACAGGGATTCAAAGTTTTGAGTTTAACTGTAAATGGTAAAGAATTCAATGTTACAACGGGATTACCGAGGGGTAAGTCCAATGCTTTGCTTACTTTGAAACCCAACGTATCAGTCAGCATTAATGCGAAAGTATGGTTCGGAGAAGACCCAGAAACAATAAAACAAATAGAGAAAAAACAAAAAGAGCTCGAAAATCAAGAAAAACAAAAACCTGAATCAGAAAAGAGCCAAAATCAAGAACAAAAAGAATTTCCAGTAAAGATTGAAATCACTGATGATGATAAAATCGTGGTTGATTATTCATATGCAACCAAATCATACCAAAAAGATATTGATAAGAGAAGGAGTCAAGACAATAGTTTTGTTCTGATTGTTATTACTGATAAGGGTAGTACAGGTCTTAATGTTCCTGTAAGGGTTTCTGAAGATATTGCAGACCAAATACTTTTGAAAAAGTATGCCGATAGGGTTAAAGAAGGTTTAAGTATGTATGGAGGAGTACCGGTCCCTGATGGATATTCTCCAATGACATATGATGAGGTTTTGGAGATAAACCAAAAACTAAAAGAAATAAATACCCAGTACACAGAAAAAGGAGATGACGGTAAACTTTACTTTAAGACAGATACCCCTGAAAACATCATCTCCGAATACAAAAAATTAAGGGAAAGATTAGAAATTCTGAAAAATTCAGGAAAACTTACCCCTGAAAATAAAGCGGCGTTTGATAAAAAAATCGGAGAAATTGATGCCAAAATTAAAGAATTTGAAGAAAATCATAAGACTTATCACCCGGCTAGACAAGAAAGAGATGGTAAGGGACCAGCAATAACCATACCTGCGAGCTATTATTTCGATTACAACTTATTATCCGACGAACAAAAAAAAGAGTATGATTTACTAAAAGAGAATAGAGCAAAAATAGGTGAATACTACGGTATGGATTTGAGAACATCCTTTGAAAAAGCGATTGACGACTATGCTGTTTGGGTTCAATTGGCTCTTGGTGTAATAACAATTATTGCTACTTTTGGAGGTGCAACACCATTTCTTACATTGATGTATGGAATAGACGTTGCAGTAAATGTTGGGTTGGCGGCCCACTACTACGGTAGGGGTGACACGGCAAATGTTGTCATGTCCCTCTTTTTCGCCTTTTTACCTTATGTACATGGAATTTATGCGCCAATTGTGAAGTTTTTTGCAAAGACACCGGCACCGGAAGTTGCCTTAAAATTGGCTAACTTATTGGCAAAACAAACATTCAGAACTGCGGAAGATGTCCAAATATTTAGACAGTTTTTGAAAACCACGGATGAAGCGATGTTAGAAATGTTTGATGCCGGTTTAAGAATGCCGAGGTCAATGATTGGAACAGTTTTGGAAATGGGAATGGAAGCCATTAAATCTGCAAACAAAGTTGCGTCAACATCTTTGAAAGCCGGTTTATGGACTGGAACAGTTGTTAAGGGTATTTTGAAGTTTATTCCAACATTGGCTGCCGATATTGTACTTTTAAAATCGGCTCAAAAGGGTGTTGATAAGATAATTGAAGCAATGAACGAATGGTGTAAAGTTGAAAATAAAGAAGATTGTAATTTTGGAATGACATCTGAAGAATATGAAAAATCCAAAACTTACTTACAAAAATTAAATGAAGCGGAAGCTATTGCTTTGGCTTCTATTATTGGCCAAATAGATTTAATGGTAAGACAACGTCAAATGAGTGGAGAGGAAGGAAAAGAAGTTGTGACTTCTCTTGTTACCGGTAAAATAGGAGTAAAAATTGTTCAAGAAAAGGGAATTGAAATTGCAAAAAAGACACAAGAGGGAATGATAGATGAATATTCCAAACCAGATTGGAATGCAGCTACAAATCGTGTTCTCGAAGAGTATAGAAAATCAAAGAATCAATCACAAACTCCAAGTGAGACACCTAAAACTCAATCGGATAAAGCACCAACCTCAACAACACCCGCACTAGGTGAACCAATCAAAAAAATTGAAACCGGTTCTGATAAAAAATTACCCGACCTTTTCGGTTAAACTAATTAATATTTATTTAGGTAATTCTTCATCAACAATATATTTATAAAGAAAAAATCATGGAAAAGGAAATATTATCCGAAATAAGTAGAGTTCGTGAAATTATGGGTTTCAGAACATCGATAAACGAACAAGTAGTTGCCGTTGCTGAAAAACTTGGAGGAAAACCAGCAGAGAAAGTATTGGAAAAATTAGGTTTAGGTACCGCCGCAGTTGTCGGAAAAGGAGAACAACTTGCAAGTAGACTCGAAAAAACTATTGAGCAAAATACAGACATTGCTGCTAGAGTTGAAAAGATAAACTCATATGTTGAAAGAGGTCTTGAAAGAGAATTTGAACAAGAATTCGAAGAACTAATGAAAATTCCGGCATTTGTTAATGCAATTGGTGAGGCGGTTGCGGTTCAGTTCCCAGATGAAATAGCAAGATTATCCTCTGAATTGGTTCAAAAATTACCAGCAAACGTTCAAGAATTAGTGAACTTGGCATTTGAAAAAGGTGGAAGTGAAGAGGTTGAAAAAGCTTTGAGATCTAATGGTATGTGGAAAGACAGTGAAGCTTTCATTTGGAAAGGATTTAAACCAGTCGAATCGGCAGTCGAAAGAGGTACGGGAAAAGTTGAGCAAGGTGCTGAAAAAGAGTGGGAAAGAATATTGAGAGATTCTGATGATATGGCATGGAAAAAACCAGAGTACAAAAAGTTTAAGGCACTTTTGAGGAAAACCTTCCCGAAAGCTACAGAGAGTGAATTGAATGCGATGGTTGCGAAGCTTAAAAGGTCAGCCGCAGCAACTAAAGAAGAGTTTGCACAAGAAATGGATAATTTGATGACGGAATTTGCACCCAAATATACTGAAAAACTTGCATCTCAATCGGGAAAATTAACTCCTATGGAGAGATGGGGTGAATTCTATCAATCATTAGAGGGTTTACCTTGGCCTATGAATAAGGTTGCTAAAATTGGATTTGGTTTGGCTGGTACTTATGGTATGTGTGAGGCCTTTTTATTGGCAATGAGAATTTTTGGGGTATCAAATAAGACGTGTGTTGGATTTGTTGGAAGTGTTTTGGCAAAATTAGGTACATCTGAAGAAGGTATAGAAGAAGTGAAGAAAAATTTAGGTGGTGGTAATACACAGAATAATACTGGAGGAAATCAAGGAGGAAATCAAGGAGGAAATCAACCGAATACATATACAGATGATGAGGCAGGGTTCAAAAAATTCCTTAGCGATTCATACAATGTTCCTGCGGATGCGGTAGTTAAAAAAGAACCTGACAATACATTTACAGTGTCAAGTGGCGGAAAAACAATCAAATTTAATTTCATAAATGGAATTTTTGTAAAACAATAATGAAAAAATTGAATCAATATATTTCAGAACAAAAAAAACCTGATTTGTTTCCACCGAAGAAAACTGATTTGTTTCCACCGAAGAAAAATGATTTGTTCGATAAGGACAAACCTAATTTGTTCGATAAGGATGAAAAAAAGAGTGGTACAACCGAACCTCCAAAACCAAAAGAAAGAGTCGTCGATTTGAAAAAATGCAAAAAATCAATTGATGATTTTTATCCCGATAAAGAAAAATATCAAAGGGATTTTAGTTTTGAAGATGTTGAGGATGCCTTTGAGAGGGAAGAAGGTAAACATGCAGACCAGATATTGTTTTCAAAAGGCACAGAAAAAAGACAAAAACAGATGTGTGCAAGGTGGGAGGATGGTTGGAGACCCAATTTCGGAAAACCTTGTGAAGAAACTTTTCCAATAGAGAAGTGGTGTAATAATGAAAAGATTAAAGAAATTCAAAAGTGTCTCGGACTTCCTGCAGATAGAAGGAGTGGTATATTTGATGATTTAACAATGAGTAAATTAAGAGCCAAAGGTATTTCACCAGAGGAATCAGAAGATATTTCTGAATATGAGTACAAGATAATTTGCAATAAATTAAGTTCTAAAGAACAAACTCCGAGTGATGAAATATTTGAATCAAAAGTTATGAAAATCAAAAACCAAGAGAAAGATGAAATTTTGAGGAAACATTTGGACTTCAAAAAAATCCTTCAAGAGCAGAAGAAGTTTTTGGAAAGAGGTCTAATTATGGAACAGACAATCGATGAAATAGAAAGTGCAAAAGCTCAAGGATGTGTTTCAAAGGTTGGAAAATATGCTGTAAGAAGAAGTGGTTCATACCAAAATCAAACGGCTTGGGTTATTACAGCAACAAAAGAAACTAGTAAATGGAAAGTTGACGATGATATTTGGTTATATAAAAATGGTGATTGCGAGGTTTTCGACCAAACTGATTGGAAAGTAATAACTAATTGTTGGGCTTGTGATAAAGCGAGAGTTACAACTCAAACAAATACTCTTGAAGATTACAAACGTTATGGTTGGTTGGATATTAATGACGAGGATTTGAAAGTAAATTTTGCACAAAAAGATAATCCACAGTTTTTCATTAAAATGAAAGTTGGTGGTTCCCCTGACGGTTTTTTGTATTTTCCAGTATATAAGAAAAATATTGTACCTGAAAACTTTCCTCCAGAATCCGCTCAAGGAAAATGGATTGCAAACATAAAACAATATTATCCGAATATGGTGATTAACCCAACTCAAGAAGAGATAGATAGACTCGGGTTAGTTGAAATTTCAGTAAGAGGTAGTGAGACGTATTTTCCGTTCGGACTCAAAATTTATTATAATAAAAGTGCTGGAAAAGATTACAAAGCTGGCGGATTAGAAGCGTCCAAATTCAGAGTTAACAGACAGCCGTCTTTAGTTGAGTGTGAGCAGGCGATTAACGGATATTGGGAAGATTATGTTCAAAAAACAGAGATTGATACCCAGTCAACAAAATTCATAGAATTGAAAAATTATGTTCAATCTTGTGCATCACAATATTATAAAAATTGGAGACCAAGAACTTTACCTGATGGAACTAAAGAAAAACTAGATGGGTTTGCTGGTATAGGTACAGGAAAAAATATTTTAGATAAAAAATTGGCTGCTTTGGGAGGTATTGAAGCTTATGACGGTGTTCCGGCAACAACGCAATACGGAAGTGATAGAAGAATAAATCCTTGGAGGATTACTCTTCCATCAAGAAAATAAAAAGATTTATGAGTTTGAACAAACAAATAAGACAAAAATTGATTAAAGAAAAATCAAAAAAAGAAGAACTTTTAATTCAAGAAAGACTTTTTGTTAAAAGAGTTAATTTAATTTTCGAAAACGAAAATAACATAAAAAATTTCAAAAAAATAAACGAAAGTCAGAGGATAAAATTAAGTTTCAGACTAATTCAAGAATTGAACGAACAATCAAGTAACGGTGTTGTAAATGAGAGTATAACGGATTTCATTCAAAAAATATTTGGAACAACCGCAGGTGCGACCGTGGGCCAAACAATACTCGAACCAGCACTTAATTTCATTTTAGGAGGTTTGGGTATGGGAGATACTCCACTCAAAAAATTTATTATTTCATTCCTTTCGAAAAAAGAAGGATTTTGGAATGTGTTCAAAGATTGTGACACAGCAACCAAAATGATAGCCGAG
>Ga0181352_1001139_pt1 | contig 10654 bp, 8 predicted proteins | sample Fa13VDMLBSN_FD_130103 | JGI IMG/M metagenome (GOLD analysis project Ga0181352, IMG submission 130103) | Freshwater viral communities from Lake Michigan, USA - Fa13.VD.MLB.S.N | ecosystem: Environmental > Aquatic > Freshwater > Lake | place: USA: Michigan | collected 2013-09-23 | reverse complement strand
GTCCTGTTACTACAACAAGTAGCTTCGATGTTAATATTACATCTTGCGGGTTAGATACACAAATTACTAACTGCGACAGTTACAGAAATAACCTTGTAGATGGCGTTTACGTTATTAAGTATAGCGTAGCACCACACGAATACGTATATGTAGAATATAACCATTTAAGAACTACCGAAGCAATGAATAAGATTAACGAAATCTTATGTTGCCTAGATGTTCCTAACTGTGAGCCTCAAGCTCCACTTAAAGCTAAATTACAAGAAGTACAACTTCTTACTACTATGCTTAAAGCTGCTAAGGCTAAAGTAGAATATTGCCATGAACCTTTACAAGGGATGGCTATTTATAATTATGTAGTTACAAGACTAGATAAATTATCTTGTAGCTGCGGATGTGGAACTTGTTAACCATTTTTAAAAAACCAATATATTATGTCAATGGCTAAATGTTCAAACTGCGGAAATGTAATGTCCTGCGGTTGTCAAAGAAGAGTAACACCTGACGGAAGACAGGGATGTACTAATTGTATTAACCAATTACAGGCTCAGCCGGCCCCACAGCCTGCTCCGCCACAAACAACTTAAATATGTCAGCAGTACGAGTTTATGTAGCAGGTATAGACGGATCAGGTAATCCTGAAATTAAGTACTCTAATGATTTAGGGGCTACATGGGAGTATACTAACTATAGTAATTATTACAGTAGTCCTATAACTAGTATAGCTGTTAGTCCTAATGACCCAAATTTATTAGTAGTTACATCACAGCTTGTACTTCTTACAGATAAGCCGGGAATTGCTCTTTCTTTTGATGGGGGAGTTACGTGGCAACAGGCTCAAGGGTCATGGCTTACATTTGTTCCAAGTGGATCGGGAATAGGCGGGACTAGTGGACTAACTTTTACATCAGATGGTCAAACTATCTGGACTATTTCTGATGGGACTTTTGTTAGACAAATGGTAAAAGGGGTAGGACCGGGTTTTAATTTTACGGAAGGTGCTACTACTAATTATGTATATGGTGCTAACGTTGTAATACATGCTATAGCTGCTGACGGTAATGTTGCATTTATGGCAGCAGGAGCAGGAACAGCATTACAACCAACAAGAGTATATAGAACTACTACAGATTTTACAGCTGTTACTTTATTAGGTAGCCCAGGACCGTCTTATAATGTAGGATCACTAGCTTATAATTCAGCTTCTGATACTTTATATGCTGTTACATTAAATGGTGTATATAGATCAGTAGCTTCTGGAGCATTTACGCTGTTGTATACTTTCCCTGATGCTCACTTTGTTGTAAGCAGCATTAAAAATGCTAGCTATATAGACGGTACACTTTATGTAAATAGTCGTACAACATTGTATGCTACAGCAGATGACTTTGCTACAGCGCCAACAGTTGTTTATAATTTTGGAGGACCTAACCTTAGTGGATCTTCTTTCTACGCAGTTGGAAAAGGATTTCCAGTAGGTAACGGAACAGATATATTTTATACGGCAGATAACGGTGTTAATATAAATGATACAAATACTGACGCAAACTTCTTCCCTACCTTACCTGCAACTTCACTGGTAGTAGGATGCGGATGTGAGCCCGGTTTTACATGGGATGAAGCCTCACAATTATGTATTACTAATACACCTATGTGTCCAGAAGGATTTATTTATAATCCTGATACAAATGACTGCGAAGGAACAACTCCGGCAGCTTGTGATACAGATGTAGCAATAGTTATAGATATATCAGGATCAATTAGTGAAACTGAAATGCCGGAGTATAAAAACATGCTTCGTAGTATTATCGATGGCTTAGAAATGGGTTACGATATTAATGGTAATTTAAATACTCTTGATAATAGTTTAGAGCGTATTACTTCTGGTGAAATTAGAGTAGGTCTAGTATTTTTTGCAAGCGATCCTTCTACGCCAGTCGGAGGAGTTAGTTTGAATTATGGCCCTACGGCATGGCAATCAGGAGGAGCTAATAACTCTCCAGCAGGTACTGTGGATAATCCAGGATTGCTTAAAAATGCAATTAATAACATGGGGGACGCTGTTTTTCCTCCTGCTGTAGATTCATATGGAATAGATAACACAGTAGGTATTTTACCTACAAATAGTTTTGCTGGATTAGGAAGAGGTTATGATGTGGTTTGGGGAACAAATAGCAGACCTGGTGCAAATAAAAAGATTTTATTTGTAACAGATGGTTGGCCTAATTACATTGACCCTAATGCGTTACTTGCGGATTATGGTGTTACATTACCATCTATTATAACAAATTTTGGAACAACTCCTGGATTACCTGTATGCGGAACATACGGTGTGAATGATATTAATAGCGTTATCCAATCTACTTACCAAGAAAGAAGGCTTGCTGATTACATTGCTACGATGGATTTAGCACAAGAAATTAAAGCTGGTACAGCTACTACATCTACCGGAGCATCTGCTGGGGCTACAGAAATAACATTATTAATTACTGGTGAAACTTTAGAGCAAAACATCACTAAAGCAGCGTTTGTTGGAATTGATCCTACAGATTCATCAACTCCTTGCTATTTAGATACTTCAGGTATTTTTGGAATCGGTTATGACTCAAGGAAAGATAATGCCGGGATAGATGTATCAATCCAACTAAATGTAGGAGAATGTCCAAGTTGGAACGGAAGTTATACGACATCAGATAAATTCCCTAGTGATGCTATTTCTGGTTTACCGGATTATTATCAGACGGATCTTATCCCTAGCTCTTATGCCAAAATAGGTCTCTATATATCGTCGTCATTAATTTGTACTAGCGCATCTTCAGCTGTTGTATGTAATAGCCCTTGTCAAATAATTCAAGATCCTACGACATCCGTATACTACTGCAACTGCGTATCATCGGTACCTTTTAATACTTGTTGCTATGACTTAATTAACTGCGCTGACAATACTGTCTATGCATCTGTAAATACTACAGGTCAAGCTAACGACTTTATGGCTCAATTCATGGGTCAATATATATTTATAGAAGGTGTTGAAGCTTGCTTATATGTTTCTTTAAATAGCGCATGCACAAGCTCTACTACGCTAAATATTACAGTAGATCAAATTACTGCCTATGCGGACTGCATAGACTGCAATCAAGATAATGAAGTTACTCCTTACTATAACGTTTATAGTTGTGCGGATCCTTCTACTGTATTATTTCAAACTACTGCAGACTTATCATCATATTTACCAGGTGGTGCAAATCAAAGTTTACCGATACTAACCTTCGTAGAGTACCCTGATATATGCTGTACTATACAACAAACATTTGATTTCCTTCCGCAAGTAACACTAACTGTTGATGTAGCTTATAACGATTGTCCAACCTGTTTATCTTATCTCTGCTGATTATGATTGTAATGTGCTGTTTAAAAGCAATTAATTGCGAAACCGGAGTTGAAGTATGGATCAATATTGGTCCAGAAGGCGCACCATCGTATGTTGCATGGAATGCTGAGATTGGTAATAATTTTACCACAACCGATCCTCTATTGCCAGGAACATGGTTAATAGACAGCATATGCTGTAGCGGGAGCTGCGCAGGTTTCTCAACAAACTGCCAAGTAGGAGCTATAAGCATTAACGTAAATACTGTTAGTTTTGGAGCAGCAGGATGTCCAGTATTTAGTGTATTATTAACTAACTGTCAAAACCCTCTCGATACTTTATTTGTTTCAGGAATAGATGTATCATATATTGGTTCGGTAGTAACAATAGCAGAGTTTCCAGGTTGCTGGGAAGTTAGCGGGGTAGCTAGCGCGCCTGATGAAACCGTAACATTTTTAAATTCATTTGACGACTGCACTTGTTGCTTAGGAGCACCTTATCCTCCTCCCCCTCCGCCGCCTCCTCCTCCCCCACCTCCCCCAACTATATTACCAGAGTTTCCTATAGTTGGAGCATCCCCTTATTCAGCAACTATTCCTGCGTCCCCTAGATTATTTTATCAGGTTACACAAGGAGCATGTGATATTAAGGCTAATATTAAGTTTGCTAACGGATACTATAAGTTATTTCAAAGTCTTAAAAACGGATATGGTAACTGTTGCGATAATATAGACTTAGATAAGCTTTGGATAAAGAAAGAGCAATCTGATTACTCAGTAATGACTGATCCAAATGCTTGTGCTATACCTACACCGGTAACACCAATTATTTGTCCAGAACCTAGTTAATTAGATAAAAATTTTGTAAATTATATATATGGCACTTCCATTAGAACCTACGAATACACAGAGAGGCTGTACACCAGTATCAAGTAACTGTGTTACCTGGCAAGGTCCAGATATCTCTTGCATTAACTTATGCAAAGGAGATAGCATCTCAGATGTAACCTATAAAGTTGCAACAGAACTTTGTACACTTCTTGAGGAACTAAAAGTATCAGGATTTGATGTAGATTGTTTTCCACCTATCTCACCTGTACCAACTAGTGTTAAAGACATTATCCAATTTATTTTGGATCAGCTTTGTATTATTCAAAATACACCGCCGTCAATGACTCCTGCGAATTGTGCTACAACATTAGCTTGTTTAGTGCCGGTTCCGCCTTGCTTACAGTATCCTAATCCTTTAGGGGATATGGTTGTGCAGTTATCTGTTACAGATTTTGCAACTTTAATTGGTAATACTATTTGTGGAATTATAGATGGTACAGTAACTGTAAATAAAACGCTTACTCAGCATACTAAAGAGATTGACTCTATATCACAAGTTGTATTTCCAACAGGTGGTTTAGTTAAATCTGTAAAAGATCAATTAGTTATTCCAGCAGGAGTTTGTGTTTTACCTGGTTCTACTAATGTGCCTATAGTAGAGTTTGTAGAAGCTTTTGAAGCAGACTTCTGTGCCTTACAGACAGCTACGGGAAATCCTGCAGAAATTACATCAGCTATCGGACAACAGTGTATTAATCTTGATACTTCACCTACTCTAAGTAATCCTACCGTTTCTATGGCAGCATTACCAGGTTGGTTAGGAGCAGGAGATGTTAATACAATGGCCGCTGCTGTAAATAACCTATGGGTTACTTTATGCGATATGCGCTCTGCTTTACAAAACGTAGTTACAAATTGCTGTAATACTAGCTGCGATGATGTTCAAATTATTATGGATGCGCAATTTGACACCCCTAATATTGAGCTTGCATTTACAGGTTCAGCAGGATCTTTTGTAGACTGTTTCGCAAGCGGTATGTTTGTTACAATTACAGACGCTTTTGGAGTAACATACACTGAGCAGGTTTCAGTAATTCCTAATCTTGGGGGAGCTGTACAACTTGTAGATCTTTCATCTAGCCTACTAAACTTGTACACAGACTATACGGTTAAATTAGATGTATGTGCTTCTGACGGGGATCTTACATGTAATAAATGTTTAACTGTAGGAGTAGAGAACACTAATACTTGCCCAGCTATGAGTTACGCTGTAGGAGCACCTTTTAACTACATTAACTTTAGCTTTACTAATCCTATCGCAGGCGGCGTAACATATATTGTAGAATGTTGGAATAACGGTATAACTGCTGTAGTAACAACAGCTACTATTGTAAATCCCGCATCAGGTGCAGTAACTGGAACATTATCAGGACTTACACCAAGTACTACTTACAAGGTTAGAGTAAGAGTTATCGTAGGAGGTGTCATCAAAGATTGCAATTATCAATCAGTAATTACAGCTTAATAAACTAAAAATATGGCTTGCACATCATGCGGTTCTAATACAGTATCATCAAAAAACCTATGCGGTTGTAAGGATTTACCCCTTACAACTGCTGCTACTTTTACATGTCCTCCTGATATAACTTGTCCGGATCCAACTCCGTGCTATGAAACTATTCAGGATACATGTGTAAAACATAGTTCTCAATATGCTATATATCAGTTTGGTAATTGGTTTGCAGATGGTAGTAATTATCCAGCATTGCCTGCAGGAGCATCGTTAGAGAATGCTTATCAAGCAATGTCTGTTCAAAACCTTAATTCAGAATGTCTTCCTCCAATTAATGTACATCCTAGTTATGTAGGTACTACAACTATTATCCTTAACTGGGAAAATACAGGAGCTGATACTTATAGAGTAGATTATGGAACTGTTCCTGGAACATGGACAACTACAGCTGCTTTAACAACTAATAGTTATACATTTACTTTATTAAATCCTAATACTAACTATTACTTTCAAGTAAGAACTTTTTGCGGAGAAGGTCCAACCTCCACCAGTGCTATTATAATTATAAAGACATTACCCTTGCCATTATAGTCCACGTTTGTTGGTTTAGCGTGACTAAACAAGAGAGACCCTCAGGCAATGGCTTGGGGGTTTTTCACTATATTTGTTTAGTATTCAATCATGTATTACTTTTAAAGCTAGAATAAATTTCGTAAATTGTACTAAGGCGTATGCAGAATTTTAAAAAACCAGACCTCAATGCCCCACGATACAGAGCTCCAAAAGTTAAGCTAATTACTAAACAGTATATTAAAGACTTTAAAGCCAAGTATCCCGAACATAAAGACGTTGACTTAGCGTTAACTAAAAAAATAGTAAAGGCTTTTAACGAAAAGCTTTGGAGAGAAACGATTGAAAACAGAGACGGAATAGAGTTACCAGAGAATCTAGGTTATTTATTTATAGGGGCTTGTCAGCAACCAATAAAAGAAAACATAGATTATGGTAAGTCAATTAAGTATGGTGTTAAGGTTACTCATAAGAACTGGGATACAGATGGTTACATTAGTAAGATATTCTATAGTAACTATCAGTCTAGATATAAATTACGAGATAGAGTTCTTTGGGGGTTTACCGCTAATAGATATTTTAAACGAGCTGTTACTAAGGAGTTCCGGGATAACTGGAAGAAGTATATGGTAATAGATAAAATGTTTACAGTATCAAAGTTATTCGATAAAGCGAGTATGAAGAATCGAATAGCTAGACAGACAAAAGAAAAGTTAAAAGAATATAACGAATTTGATCTAAGAGATTAATTATGAAAACAGTAGGAGAAGCAGTATCTCGAATTAGAAACATTATCAAGGCTGTGGACATGGATGACTTTATCACAGACCGTGTTATCTATAGCCTTATAATGAAGTACGCTGGTATGTATATCAAGCGTCAAAGTAATCAGGGAACTGGAACAAAGTTCTCTAGTATGTTTAAACGTTTACCATGCATACCGCTAATTGATGTAGATAAGGTAGAGGCCTGCTGTGAGCCTAGGTCAGGTTGTACAATTAAACGTACACAAACTAGAATACCCAATGTGATGGAAGGACCTCAGGGACCATTATTGCGTACCGTGACTTCTATGGATGGATTTACAGAGGCTTATCGGACAACTCCTACTCTATATAATAGCATGAGTAAAACCTCTGCATTTAAGTATAACAAAAATACTTACTTCTGGCTTATGGATAACTACATCTACATTCCAAACGTTGAATGGGATGGATTATCTGTAGAGGGAATTTTTGATGCAGGAGTTATGGGATTTACTTGCGAAGATCCTTGCATGCAAAGACAAGATGAACTTCTAGGAGTTCCTCCAGAACTTTTCCCAGAAATAGAACAACAGGTTGTTGCTGACTTCTTTAAGTCTGCTCAAATACCACAAGATCAATTTATATCTGATAAACAATCCGTATTTAGATCATGAACTATAATTACACTCTTAAATATAGAACTTTTGAATCATTACTTGAAGATGTCAAGCTTGATCTAAAAAGTTTAGTTACGGACGGAAGCGTAGATCCTTCTCAGCTACTTAAGGTAGCTATACGTATTAACTACGATCTTGGTCTACGTATATACATGACTAAAGAAAGATTATTACAAGTAGAAAATGGTCGCGTACGTTTACCAGATGATTTCTATGTAATGAACTTTGCATTAGTATGTGGAGAATACACAGAGAGCGTAACAATGCCGCAAGGTACTAACGTTCAAGATGTTACTCCAGAATGGAGACCTTGGGTAGAAGCTAACTATTGCTCAGATGTATCATTACCATCTCAACCTGTATGCTTAACACAGTGTGGTACAGAGTATCAGTTGGTACAGGTTCTTAATAACCAAACTAGAACATATACCTTATTTTCACCTATTCGATTTAGAAATTCACAGTTTGTAGATTGCGACTGTCCTAACTTACATACTAGTTGGGCAAGAGATGAGGCTTATATTAAAGACGGTTGGATCTATACGAACTTTAAAGAAGGTAAGTTATACATCAACTACCAAGGAACTCTAGAGGATGAGAATGGACATTTAATGGTTCCTGATCATCCTTATCTTAACGAGTATTACGAATACGGATTAAAGAAACGTATTCTAGAAAATTTACTGATGGATGGAGTAAACGTAGCGGCACAAGTGCAACTAGTTGCACAAGAATACCGTGCTGCAAGAAACAATGCTCTTACGGTAGTTAATACTCCTAACTTCTCTGAGATGGAGAAAGTATGGGCAATGAACCGTAAAGCAATGTATGGTAAGTACTATGACATGTTTAAGTCATATCCTTATCCGATGAGTAACCTAAGAGTAAATAACGCTGTTTAAACATGGCTAAAAAAAGAGGATCCCAAGCTGGAGCTGATAATACACCCCAAGCTAATACATCTGACGGAACAGTAAATGCTTTTAACAAAGGCATGGTTAAAGACTATGATGTCACGTATACTCCTGAGGGTACGTGGAATCATGCAAGAAATGCTGTTAATAATAGTAAGTCCGGAGATGTAGGTTTGATTGGCAATGAACCGGCAAACGAGTTCTGTACACAGGCCCCCTACACTATAATCGGAACAATCCCTATCTACCAAGATTACTTTGCAATCTTTTCTACAGATGATACTGATTCTGAGATTGGATTATTCCATGAACCAAGTTGCACTTATATACCTATAGTAAACGATCAGTGCTTAAATTTTAATAGAGAGAACTTAATAATTGGAGATGCGAAATCTAAGTTTGACTGTACTTGGGATCTTTATTGGGACGACGGATTAAACGTAAGTCGTAAACTAAATATTGGTGATGTTGAATTAAGTTCATATCCCGATATATATAATAATGAGCCTTGGCCAGGAGTACCATACATATGTAACGAAGTACCCGCCGGTTCAAATGCTGACTGTATTATATGCGAAAATGTTTTACCTCTTGCCTTAAACTGCGAGAAGATACGTTTAAATAAACGCATGCTTATACCATGTGTTACTGTTAGCAAAGGTTTAGCCGGTGGACAATTAAGAAACGGTTCTTATTATGCAGTAATTGCATATTCGGAAAATCAGCAAAGAGTTACAGATTATTTTTCTCCGTCTAACATCCAAGCTTTATTTTCTCCTAATACTGCAGGTAGCTCATTAGAAATAAATTTTAGCAATCTTGATACAGAGAGCTTTACTGAGTTTCAGTTAGTTGTAGTACATACTACTGACCAGCAAACTGTAGCATCACAAGTTGGATTTTATAGTACACAAACTAAGTCTATTAACTTTGACTATATATCAGCTACTTTAACTTCTATACCATTAGAATATATTCCATTACGTACACCGGGTTATGATAAGTCCGAAGCCATGTACGATGTTAACGGCTATCTCATTCGTGTAGCGCCAACTGAAAAGTTTGATTTTAACTATCAACCCTTTGCAAATCAGATTGAGACAGAATGGATTATGGTAGAGCAACCACATGACTACTACAGAAAAGGCGGTAGTACAGTAGGTTACATGCGAGATGAGGTATATGCATTCTGGATAAGATTTGTATACAATGATGGTAAAAAATCCAGCTCATATCATATACCAGGTAGAGAAGCATTTGATTGGGAATTACAAAATTACAGTTCTGCCGACTTAGACAATATTGAGTATGCTCAAGATAACAGCTATCAGACAAAAGTATGGGAGGTTATTAATACAGCGTATCCGACTAACTTACAAATACCCTTAAATAATGCTCCTGTAACTCCTGGGCAAATTATTGCTTCTGGTAAAATGGGATATTGGGAATCATCTGAGCAGTACCCTAATAGTAATCCTGAAGTATGGGATGCATCATCTAATCCAAGTTTATTTACAGTATCTGGAAATAATCCAGCATATGATTTATGCGGTAAGCAGATAAGACATCATAAGATGCCATCTGACTTTTTAAATTCAAATGGTAATCAGTTTGGTGATTTATTTGTTAACCAAAATACTACGCACATTCGCGTAGACGATTATTTTCTTGCAGCGAACGGAAATCTTACGCCAGCTAAACCTAAAGCAATTCGTTTACTAGGAGTTAGATTTGGAAATATAAAAGCACCTAGAGATAATCAAGGTAACATTATCCCTGGTATTGTAGGATATGAAATATTACGTGCTTCAAGACAGGGTAATAAAACAGTTGTAGCAAAAGGCGCTATTAATAACATGCGTTCTTACAGAGAAGCTGGTGCTACTACAACGGGTACAGGTGCTCCTTTCGGAATAGCTACAGGAGATAAGGTTCTTTATCCTAACTATGTAGGAAACTATTTAGGTTATGATTTTACTTTAACTAACTACAGTGAACAAACTCCTTTTGTTAATGGTGTTAGCCAACAAAATG
>Ga0181352_1001132_pt1 | contig 10686 bp, 10 predicted proteins | sample Fa13VDMLBSN_FD_130103 | JGI IMG/M metagenome (GOLD analysis project Ga0181352, IMG submission 130103) | Freshwater viral communities from Lake Michigan, USA - Fa13.VD.MLB.S.N | ecosystem: Environmental > Aquatic > Freshwater > Lake | place: USA: Michigan | collected 2013-09-23 | reverse complement strand
CCTCTAAAAGAATCTAACGTAATCGTGCGCTCTGCGGCACTATTGATGATAAAAATCTTAGATTGGTCATCCTCGGTGATTGCGTAATTAGTTGTGATAATTTCAGGGGGAATAACCGTATCTAATTTTGCTGCTACAGCTTCTAATCCATGACCAGCTAATGCCGCAGCTGTTGCTTGAGATGTGCCAGCGCCCTGCTCTATAATTGCCCAAACACCGCCTGCATCTAAACTGTATTCAATTAGCTGAAACCACCACGTAGTTCCTGCAACAATGTTTTGCAAAAGGGTTCCTGCATTATCAAAAACATCAAATTCCTCTGTAGAAGCATCAACATTTCTTAAATAAATATTCATTCCCAAACTAACTTCATTAGCGTTAGGTAAACTGATGCTGCAATTTGTGGCTGTTACGGTAAAGTTATTAGCGGCAGCGCAAACATCTGTGGCTGTTGTGTAGGGGGTTGGCCACACAAGATCAATGTGTTGATCTTCAGTATCTAGTATGTAACTAGCTGAACTTACATAAGCAGTTTGGACAGCTCCATAATTAATTGATTGAACAGTCATAAAATTCCTTAATGATTATTAGTAGTAAAGCCCACATAAATTCTCTCTTTGTCTTCATTGCTGACTTCTTGCATTGCGGTTTGGTAATATTCTTTCCAAACCCCTACTCGTTCGTCGTCTTTTAAATAAGAAGCTGTCTCAAACAAACATGCATAGGTAAGCACTTGAGGGATGGTAGCGGTTAAGGTGTTGGTGCCCGTGGTCTCATCTAAAAGGGGAGGAAGCGCGTAATACGCAAATTCATACGGATAATCTTGATCAGGTGTTGGAACGATTTTGATAGAATTAAAATCATAATCTGCAAAATATTTAGGTTGTTCTACCTTTGAGGAATCAGGCCAATACATATCGCAATATTCATTGCTGCGGAACTGAAGAATAACTTTTCCAGAATCAGTTAAAATATTGAAATAATTGCTTTGTAACCAATTTCCAGGTTTTGAAAACACTTCAACACCCGCGGTTAAAGAACCTGTTACAAATTGCTTTATGTTAAGAATCTTTAGATCCTTACAAACACGTTGCTGACCAAAAAGAATAAATAAGGGAATGCTACTTAAAAAACGCGCATCTTGACGTTCTACGTACTTTTTTATTTCTTCTGTTAACGTTTCGTAGGTAAGAACAAAGGCCATTTTATATTAGCCACCTTGTCTAACCGAGTAATTAAAGTTTATGCCTTTCCATGCACTTCCTGTTTGCGCTCCAAAGTAATATTTATACCCTGCTATGAATACGGGTTGTCGAATGGTGTATGTGCCATCCCCATTTAAAACGTTCATTGAATTTAAAATAAATTGAAAAAAAGAGCCATTTATGGCGCCATTGCTGTTAAACAAAACAGTAACTGCCAATGTATATTGATAAACATCACTAGAGTTATAGACGCGTAAAAACCCATTTCCTATGCAAACGGTACCAGCATTAATAGATGATATATAAGAAGATGGTATGTTTCCTGAAGCGTCAACAGGATATAAAATATAGTCTCCTCCTGAATCACAAACTAAAGCCGGAGTGCTAGAAGCGCTTCCCAGAGAAACAAAAACTTGACTTCCTATTCGTTCATAAAGAATGTCTAGTGCATAGGTTGCCCCTGGATTTCCTTGGGACACGAAACGTAAGTTGTACGTTGAGTTACCTGCTCGATAATAAGATAAAGAATCAGTGTTTCCTGCTTGAGAAGTATTGGGAAATGTTAACGTTCCAGGAACTCTAAAACTGGAAGGAATGCTAAGCGTTGTGTTTCCGCTGACAGTGCTCGCTGTGATCTGATTGGCTGTTCCTGTAATGCTACTGATACCAGCAGCTCCACTGGTAGCAGATGTAACCCTTCCAAAACCATCCACTGTTACAGTTGAATTGGTATACGTGCCCGCAGTAACGCCACTTGCCGGCATTTGCACATTAATAGTCCCCGCTGTGGTCACAGGTGACCCACTAACAGTTAAAGAACCATTTGTGGAGCTTAAACCAACAGAGGTGACCGTACCGTTTCCACCGCTTCCAGAAGATGCTGCGGTTACACGACCATAATCGTCTAGAGTTACTTGTGGATTTGTGTAAGTTCCAGCTACTCCAAAAGAAGGGAGATTTACATCTATTACGCCCGTTGAAGTGACGGGATTTGTTCCGCCAAGTGTTAATGTGTTTGTTGAAGATTCCAAGCCAACAGAGGTGACCGTTCCCTCTCCAGCAGCACCTACAGCTACTCCGTAATTGATAACCAATCGGCTATTGCCTGGGTCAGCGGTAACTGAACAGGTAGCAGCGCCTGATCCAGTGAAATGAAGTTCTGGATAGGCTCCTACTGAACTTCCGCCATTAGCACTTGCTTTGACCAACTGAACAGTTCGTCCCGTTACCACACCTAAGGTAGGCTGACCCCCTAATCCATCTGCATTAGAAATAGAAATCGTCCCATCACTTTGAAGGGTTGTTGTTGTAAATGTTGTGTTAAGAGCGTTGTAAACAGCTATCCCAGAACTATTTAATTGAACAATCGAATCTAATCCCAAAGTTGGTGAAATCAATACATTTCCAGATGAGCCACCTGATTGAATTTCTAAACCAGGGGTTGCGGTTAAAACCTGTCCATTTGGAAGGTCTAAAGGCTCGCTTGCCAATAATACATAGGAAGAAGTAGAGGGGGCGTTTGCCATTTCAACACAATAAAAAAAACCATACATTAATAATAAATGATTTTCTTTATTTAGTCTTTACTTATGTATACTTAAATATATTTAATAACCCTCTATAATGATAATTCCATTATCTAGTGAACCTGCACCAATAGTATTTCCACCAGAAGGAGGGTTAATTTTATCACGTGCTTAAGATATAAATATTTTTTTAAACTATATTTGTTCTTGTAAATGTTAATAACATATTAAATTTTGAAGATAAACCATTATCAGCAACAAAATATATTCTCATATCAAGTGGTAAATTACTTGACTCAGTATTATATAATGTAGCTAAATCAACATAGTCTGTCCAATTAATAGGTAAATAAGGGCCATTACCAGCATTATATCCATAATCTTTCTTATTAATGGAGAATGGAGTATTATCATTATAAGTAATTGGGGTATAAATATTTCCTTGAGTATCTATGAAATCAATATAAATACCCATTCCTTTATCATCAATAGTCGTCATTTGATACATATTAAAAGCAAAATCTATTTTCCAATTAGTTGAAGTTAAAGGAATAACCATTGGAGATATTGATACGAATTGTTGCGGTATACCGAAACTAGTTTGATAAATCAATTCAAAACTTTGATTGCCTAATGTATAATTAAATCTATCTGTTGTTTGTCTTGTAAAGCAAATAGGCATAGCATAAGTATAAGAATTAACATTAGGAGCATCTAAATTAATATTGTCTAATAAATTAGATTTTAATGTAATATTTATATCACTCTCTAAATCTAAACCGCTAGTATTTTTGACAAGAGGGCAACTTAAAGAATTTGAAATAGTAGCATCAACTACAAGATCAGAACTTATTGTAACTGGACCACTAAATGTTTGTGCATTTTTAATATTAGCCATTTTAATTATTTATCCTTGATAGCAAATTAATTTTTCGCTATAAGAAAAGAGCTTGAGGGCACTGTTCTTATAACAGTTAAGAAGGGGTCTTTCTTTTTCGAAAAGAAAAACCTCTTAATTTTGTTAAGATCTAACGGTTGTAGTGTAACGATCTCTCCAGTTAATGGTTGTTGCAGCTATTCCAGTCACCTGAATCAACGCATTCGTACCACTGACTACAATGTCAAATGTTCCTGTGGAATCTGCGTTGACGATTGGCAAAGATGTGCCAACAATCGTTAAAGTGCCACCATCGTTTTTAACGACAGCTGAAACAGTTCCGCCTGTTACATCGCTATTGTCTGCGCTTTGACCAATAATAGATGCGTTAATAGTAGCCGCTGTATCAGTTGCAATAGCGATTGTTGAAAGCGCTGTTGGTGTAGCATCAGTTGTTTGAACTGTATCACTTGGTTCAGAACCGCCATAATTTGCATCACCATACGCTTTTGTTACAACATCTTGAGCTGCTACTGGATCTCCCACATTCGAAAGAATAGTTGCGCCACCATTGAAAGAGCCCGCTCCACCAAGAGTGATTGCTCCATTTAAAGCTAATGCGTTAGAAATTGTATTTGAGCTTCCTGATAATGTGATATTATTAGAAAAACTCTGATTGTTTTTAATTACTGCCATTTTGATTTTCCTTTGTTAATGACCTGAGGTTGCCAATGAGTAATACCCAAACCATTGAATGCTTGTTGCAGCTATTCCAGTCACTTTGATTTCAACATCAGTACCGTTTACAACGGCATCAACATTTAAATCTTCGTCCGTTTCTCCGCCGCTAACCCAAGGATCAGTTGTGAAAGAAACAACTCCTGCTTGATTGTTGGCAATAATGCTAAAATTATAACCAACGCTCTTTGAAGGAGCAGCTGAACCACCAGAACCTGCTAAAAATCCTGAAATAAACACACTTTTATCGGTAGGAATTGCTATTGTTGCGGCCGCTGTTGGTGTGTCATCTGTTGTATCAATATCAATTGCAACAACAGGCAAACTTGCGCCATCTGATGCCGCAGTTACACGACCATAATCATCAACCGTGATATTAGCGCTCGTATAGCTTCCGGCAGTTACTCCAGTTACTGGAAGATCTACTTGAATGTCCCCACTTGTTGTAATAGGTGTGTTTGCTATGCTTAAAGTGCTATTTGGAGAAATAAGCCCTACAGATGTAACTGTGCCCGCTCCTGCAGTTGGAGAATTATAGTTAACAAGAATTCTGTTATTAGCTGGATCTGCTGTTACTGAACACGCAGAACCTCCAGTTCCAGTGAAATGAAGTTCTGGATAAGCCCCTACAGATGTACCTGAGTTAGCACTCGCTTTGATTAATTGAACGGTTGTTTGTGGCACTACTCCAAACATAGGGTCGCCACCACTGCCCACCGGATTGTTCACATAAATAGAGCTATCATGGGTTAAAACAACAGGTACTAATTGTTTATTAGTGGCATTAAATACAAGCAATCCAGAAGTAGCTAAGTTTTGAAGGGAAGATAAAGCACCGGTTGATGTAATCGTTGCTGTTCCGCCAGAACCCCCAGAATTTAATTGAATACCATTGGTTGCTGTTAAACGCTGACTGTTAGGTAGCGCGCTGTCTGACGACATTAACAGGTAACTTGATGTAGAAGGTGCGTCAGCCATAAAAGGTCTCCTTAATGATAAACAATGCTTAAATTTATGAAATTATTTGCTACTAACGGCCCGCTTGTTTCATTTTGTAGGAGCACTGGAATAGTCAAGGGCTCTGAAACATTTCCTTCGAGTTGCAACCCCAAAGAAAACCCACCCGTCGTTCTGTTGTTGGCGTAAAATTCAGTTAAAATATTCGGTATATATACTATAATACTACCAAGTAAAGCCCCAGTAAAATTAATTGTGTCATTATTTAACTGTTCTTCGGTTAAAAGAATAGAACCGGACGCTCCTTCTAAATCAACTGTGACTGATGTGGTTTGCGTGTCATAAACAATAGGGTCTGGTCTGGCATGATCAAGAGGAACCGGATCTAGCTTAATAATGGGAATTAAATTTTGAGGATTGGGCTTATCCTGGTATTTTGGATTGACATAAAATCCTGTCCAATACAATCCCATTCCGGCATATTCATATTGTTTCACCATCATCTGATGCTGAACCATTAAACCGCTGTAATCGCACACCCCAAGCCCTCTAGGCTTAGAACGCATCTGACGGGTATATTTTCCTTTAGCGCCTATTCTCATGGCCGTAACCATGCAAAATCAGGATTAATAGAAAGAGGTGCGTTTGATTGATTGGTAACAGCTGCCTGTTGATAAGCTTCTTCTTTTCTTTTCTCTAATTGTAAGACTTTGTCTAATGAAACATTAAAGAAAGGTTTTTCGCTTAGCCTAAACGCTACGTCAGCGACCAATGCATCCAAAAATCTACGAGGAACATCAAACTGTTCAAACAGGTACACAACATCTTGATGGTAGAAATACCCTGTATAGAGCAGTGCTGTGTACTGCATATTCGATTGCGAACCAGGAACAGGCCACAAAGTAATTGTTGGGTTAATTTGCTGGTTAAAGAAATAAGAAGTAGAAACATAGTTAGCGATTTGTTTGTTGGCTAACTGCATCCATTGGGTATAAGACAACGCGCCCAAAGCACGATCACCTTGCCCTTGAGACTGAGGTTGAGAAAAATATAACTGCTCAATAGCAAGAGTAGCGCCTGAAGTTTCTAAAATACGCCAATAACGCGCATTCAAAGAATTAGTTATAACAATCCACCCAACTTGATTTTGATTGTAATTAATCAATTCAGGGGAATTAAGAGTCAGCCAATTTGCTCCATCAAAAGAATATTGAACTGCTATTTTATAGATAGAGTCGTTATTTAAAGGTTGAATCCCTACATAAGTAACTGAATACTCAGCATCGCTGCCGTAATCATATCCAATATATCCATCCGCATCTAAAAGCGTGCATCCACTAGTGGTATTAGGGTCAAAAACATTTGCTGCTGAACCGCTGGCAACCGCTGAAGAAATTGCAGCGCCTCCGGTATTTAATCGTTGTGGCTGAATCGCTATAACATCAACGATATTTGTTAAGGTGGTAGGTAGTTGATAAGTAGCTTGTCCGTTATAAAGACTTACCATTTGACGCTTGCGCATCCATGGAATAGGAATGTTTCCCATCCAAGCACTTAAAGTTAAGTTTGCAGAAAAAATAGCTTCTTCAGCATAAGGTTGTGAAATTCTATTGGCTTCTATTCCAATACGAGCAAAAATCTCTCGGAAAAATTGATCAATCTGAGTGGTAATGCCAAATTTGTTTGAGTTGCTTGTGGCCATTCACTGCTTTTACCTTCCTGAGCCTCGGTGATGAAAACTCCTTAAGGTTTGAGCTAGGTGTGCTCTGCGTGCAATTTTAGGATTATGGCTGTGCTCTGCTCGTTTTAATTTTTTTAAAGGGATTTTTTGACCCTCAGGTATACCTAAATCTCGATGAAGTGAACCAGGCTTTTTAATGGCGTCTTCAATCCAATTTTTCTTACTCATTACTTAATACCTTGTTGCAAGAAGGTGAAAATTAATGAATTAGCTGTAAGAGGATCTGTTTCTTCAACAGAAAGCCATAAAGATGCAATGGGAAAGTTTAATTGAGTAATTTGACTGGTAGTAGCACCTGTCATACCAGCTACCACAGGAAATGCAGGAATTTCTCCTCCAATAAAAGGAGATAGATTTCCAGCATTAGCGCTTGGATAAGAGGGTTTATTTAAGCTTTGGTAAGCACTGTACTCAATACTAGAAGTGCCAAGAACCTGAACCGAACAAGATGCATACCATGCACGACGGTCATAATCAGGAAAGACATATGTTGTTATTCCAGTGAAACCTAAACCAGCACTAACATTTGTAACAGCACCATCGGTTGAAATACTATCGACTCTTTTAAAAATAACAGCAGTCTCAACATTGTTATTATCAGGACCAGCAATAGTATATGAAATCGGGCCAAAAACACTGGTGGGATTGCCATTAGCATCTACTGCTGCCCCTATTCCCGTTACTGTAAAATTAACCCCTGATAAATCATCAGGGCTCGTAATTAATACGGTTCTTGCTATATTGTTTGGGTTTACGCCGCCCATATAGTATGGACCTTTAGGCATCGTTTGAGGGCCTACCGGATAAGCTAACGTATTTTGTGGACCCACATTTGTTGTGATAACTAAATCACCTGCTCCTGCTAAATCTTGCAGAGGTGCTATAACATTGTTATTTCCAACAGCGGGTTGCCACAAAATTATCGTTGCTAAACTCATTATGCAGGTGTCCCTGTATAATATTGTTTCACACCTACCTGATCATCGATTGTAAGCGGGCTGCGCAGTTGAAGATCTGTGCTAGATGATCCGCCACCAGGTAGCTGAGCATCTGCTTGTTGATCAACAAAAGCATCAAATCCATCGATAAACGCACCAAAATGTAGTTGTTTTAACCCATTAGCTGGTGTTGAAGGGGTATAGGTGCCTCTTACATCGCCTGTATATGCTGTAGCTATTCTTTCATCTGCAGGCGCAAATGTTCCCAAAGGAGTAGCAAAATCAGCTTTTGGCATATTAAGAGGGAAAATCACCCAGTTAAATGTGGATGTGTCTAAGTTGGCTAAAGCGTTAGCGTTAGTTTTTGATTGAACAGTAAAGCTCGTGCCAGCAACTCTATTGGTAACATCTAACCAAGCTCCTTGAGTGCCATCTGGCGTATTGTAGCACATCAAAATAACGCTAGCAGCTTCAATGCTAGATGTGTTAATGGTTGCAGTACCTGCAGCAAGCGTTCCTGTTCCTTGAGTCAATCCTTGAACATTTGAAAGAATTGTCCAATTAACCGTAGAAGTGTCTAGAGCGCTTGATGAATTAATCACAAAACCAACAGGTCCCACTTCGGGGTCCGCATTAATACTAGCAGCCGAAACAGAAAGAACACCTGGTGTTCCAGCAATTGTTCCATAGCTTACCAATATCACACTTGAGGCTGTAACATCGTTAGTGCTAACAAATACTGTTCCAGCAACCATATTAGCACTTGTGCCGCTTACCCAATCTTGCGGCATAATTGCCCATTCAGCACTAGAGGTTTCTGTTGCCGCTGTTGAAGTTATAGTAAAGCTTACCTGAGGTTTAATATTGCTAATGCGCCACGCGCCATGTGCTGTTCCAAAAGTCGCCACATTTGTATGAATAATACTATTTGCATTAACATTTGTTGAAGCAATGGCAAGTTCACCCGCTTGCATAAATCTGACACCACTAAGCCCCGCCAAAGCATCTGTATTACCAGATACATAAGGAGGATTAGTAATCAACCAATTCACCGCACCTGTTTCTGCATCATTTGTGGTAATTTCAAAAGAAGTATTGTTAATGATGGCTGAAACAGGCACAGTAATAGTGCCAGCTGTTCCTACCAGATTGCTTCTTGATACTTGAATGTTGCTACCTTTAACTACCGCTCCAGTAGTAACAACAGTGCTTCCTCCTGATGTAAGAGTTGTCGTACCCATAGTAGGTTGACGCGTTACATCTTCTTCAGAAGTAGACATATCAGATGCATCACCCCAGTTGATGAAAGAAATATCACCAACGGAATTTAGTTTGTAGGGCAATCCAAATGTATCAGTGGTTTGAACCTGAATATTGGCTGTACCACTAGCACCGTTAGAATAAACACCAGTAATTGTATAGAAAGCTTTCAAAAAGCTATAATTACCTACTGCATTTGCAATAACGGAAGCCTGCAAAGGAACGCCATAAAAATCCGTTCCAAAAAGTGTAAATGTAACATCTGCACCTATGTTGTTATCTAAAACAGATAACTGAGGTACGCGTGGCCAATCACACTGAACGATAGTCTGTCCATTATTTGCAATCGCTGAAGAAGTTACATATCCATCCCCAGAAAGATTTAAATATCCAGCACCAGTAATTGATATTGGCGCATTGTATCCTGCAATGTTTCCAGCAGCGCTGGGACCTCTAGGAATAATGTTATAGGTTCCTACAGATGACAGAAGTAAGCCCTGTCCCCATTGCTGGTACGAATACGGTGTAAGACGCGAATTTGGCCCGGTCCCAGACACAATGGTACGTGTAAGAACGGGTCCTACACGCAATCCATCATCAAATTCAGTACCCAAAGGAAAATTTGAATTTGTTAAATATGCATTAAATGCCATTATATTCTCCTATTGAGCAGATGAACCTTGAACACCAAATACGCCGCGCCAGTTAGAGCACCCAAAACTGTAACGCTCAACCGCTCTAATCGTGGTGTTGTCAGTCAACGGATCCATGATAAAGTCAATATCAAGGTTGCTTCTTTGATACATTTTAAATGACGGAGATTCGTCCGTGATGATGAACCAGTTATATGGATTGGTTAGGAATGGGTTAACAATCATGCCACCTGGCAAATATTTGCCATGAGATATTGCATTGATATCGTTGTTCCCTGTTCCTGTTCTAAACGCAGAATTTAAAATGCGACTTGCCTGGAATTGCAAACGAGTTGGCACCAATATAGACTCTGGATTTAAGTTAATGTTTAAACCTGCTTGGCTTAACCATTGCTTAATGAGTGTAATAGCTTCTTCAATCGCTGATTCTGTTAAACCAACCTGATTGTCAAATGTATTAGCAAGCGTTCCAGTATCAATAGGTTGCTGCGTAGAGCATAAAGGCTGTCCATTTGAAACTTGAGACTGTTGATTAAATGCATTGTTAAATTGATACATTGAGTTTATATTGCGAAGAGTCGATAATGAGTTTCGTAATTGAAGCGCAATCTGTGGGAATTCACTCTCATACAGGTTATCTTCAATCATGCCTCTGCTCAAACTCACCCCAATTCCATAAAATTGATGAAAATAACTGGTGGTGTATGCTTGTTGGACGCTTCCCATCGCAACAGGTGCACCGTCTTGCTTTATTTTTCCAAGACCAAGACCCTGCATTTCCACGTCATACT
>Ga0181352_1001130_pt1 | contig 10687 bp, 10 predicted proteins | sample Fa13VDMLBSN_FD_130103 | JGI IMG/M metagenome (GOLD analysis project Ga0181352, IMG submission 130103) | Freshwater viral communities from Lake Michigan, USA - Fa13.VD.MLB.S.N | ecosystem: Environmental > Aquatic > Freshwater > Lake | place: USA: Michigan | collected 2013-09-23 | reverse complement strand
TGGTATGCAGAGTCCACCAAAGCGTCAAAACGCTATTTTTTACGGTCGAACGGCCCGGGAATTATCGCTTTTCAGGCGAATCGGGCGTTTCCGGAACGGGATTTGCTAGGTTTTGGCCCTCGGGTGAGATCTGGAAAATCGACGCTTATATGCGAACGGGGAAGTCGCGGAAAAACGACTCGTCACCCGCTTTTGCCCGGTAAATCGTCCAACAAACCTGACACCCCTTCCCGCTGCAGCACTTCGGCTTGCGGATTCCGGAGTAGTCGCGGTAAGCCTTCGTGCAGCATAGAGGCAGGGTCTTGACTCCCTTCAGCTGATGTTCCCGCTGCATCTGGTGGTAAAATCCCATTCTTGCTCTCCCCTTCGATCAAAACCAGCCGGATTGCGGCGTACAGCCTCATCTGGCCGTAGGTGAGATCTGAGTTGGCCCACAATTCCGTCTTCATACCCCTAGCATAATCACCGAAAAACGCTCGTCAAGCAAAATTCTGATAAAAAATGCCCGGGGTTGGCAGTCCCCCGGGCCCTCCCGCCAAGGAGATCAGATGAAGTACGACGGAACGCCCGCGAATGACAATCCCGACGCATTCAAGGTGGACAGCGACGGCGTTGTACCGTTGGAATGGTAAACGTGCATCGTGTACTCGTCACCGGCGAAGGCATCGATCACTCGCGACACCCCCCAGTGAGCAGAAGCCGCCGTAACTGGCCGCTCTTCGAAGAACGCTGTCACCGTGACGCCCGCCCGCTTGCGGAAAACGATCACCTGAATCACACCGACGCCGGGGGTGAGGCCCGATTCGATGTGAACCTCCGCAGTCGCGATGAAAGCAGAGCGGAAGTACGGCTTCAAACCGTTGTTGCCGGCGTCCTGCAAGTTGCCATTGCCGTTTCCGGTGTCGAGCAAGATCTTGGTACTAACCCCCGCGGGTAACGACTGGCCAGTCTTCGTCCGCCCGCCGGAAAATCGGGGCCGGATGTCGGCGACCAACACCCAATCGTACCGTTTGTTGCCCGAATACAAGGCATTTGAGATGACCGCCAGTCCTGGCGTCTGATTCAGCGAGTTCTCACGCTGACACAGCCAGAGGAAGTCTTCATGAACGACCACATCACCGGGCTGGTAAGTGATATTTGACGCCCATGCTATATCCGCGCGTTCGCGGGCCGCATCCGGCGGGGACAGGTCGTTCACCAGGGTGTATTGCGACACTAAATCTGCAGTAGGCATACGTTCTCCAAGAAAAACACGGGAAAAACAGGCATTTGCCACTGTTTTTACGCACCAGACTGGCCTTTGTTCGCCGAATTCGTATTATTTAGGCATGCCAAACACAACTAATTACCCTGCGTCGCTCGTCAAGGATGCCGCTGCGTTCAATCCCAAGATGGTCGACAAAATGAAGACCTGGAAGGGGATCTACGGCCCGCAAGATCCCGCCCAGGGTGTTTTGGATCGACTTATCCTTGAATCAGGCACCGGGAAGGCTCAAACGCTTCCTGAACGCACGCTTTTCGAGGCGAAGAAGGGCGATGAGCGCGCTGTCAATCAAGTTCAGACGGCAGATCTGATGCGAAACCAGCTGCTCGGCGAGCTGATGGACGAGATCGATCCAGCTGAGCTGGAGCGATTCCGCGCCAAACAACGCGCCGCGCAGGCCGTTCAAGAGGCCGCTGCAGCTGCGGAAGGCCCTGGATTGTTCGGCGGAATGGTCGAAACGCGCGGCCAGCTGATCAACGCGCTTAAGCGGTAATCTCTTTCGACTCTTCGATCGCATCTGCGAGAATCAACCGCAGATCCTTGACAGCGCGACGCTCTTCCAAGATCGTGGCCTCGGGATCTGCGGTTTTTTTCGCTTTAGCGAGCGTATCTTGCGCCTTGGGGAGAATCTGGCCGTAGAATTTCTCCTTAAACTCGGGATTCTGTACCCATTCGAACAAACCGAGCTGCGACGGCGAGGGATCCGGAAGATCGCTCGACATCTTCGTCATATGCTTGTAGACGTACATCACGTCACGCGCGTATTCGAGGACATCTTCATCCTCTTCTAACAGGGTATTGATGTCGTATTTACTGCTCATAATCTAGCTCTGGAAGCTGGGGTTCGGGGCAATCTTCGTCGTATTCGCCCTCGGGCATGGTGTTCTCAACCTCCCGGGGGGCGGTCGCCGTAGCCGGCGTCTCCATCGCCTTGCCCTCGACGCGCTAGCTCGCGATTACGCGCGCCACGCGACGTGGCGACCAACGCGCCGTCCGGACGGTAGTAAGCGCCTGTACGGGCCTCCTGCGCGGCCTTATTGAACGCTGCGACCTGCAGGGGATGCACAGCGAGGCTGTTGCTCACCCACGGGCGCTTCGAACAGATGGACTTGCAGGTATTTTTCTCGGCGTGACCCTCGTACACGATCACCTCGCGCACGCCGGAATCCTCGTACTCTTCCCATTCACCGGTGATGAAGTTGCGTCGCAATCCCATTATGCTGTCCCTAAGATCTGCATTCCGCCGGCTGGGGGCGTGTCACCCATGACGGGGAGGCCGCCGGACGTTCCGCCACCCCCGCCACTGTTTCCGACTCCGTGATAGTTGACGTCAGATCCCTGCGGCGCTTGCGAGGCCGCCGTTTGCGCTGCAGATTCCTGCAACGTCGGATCTTGACCAGTCCACCACTCGATTAGCTCGGGCAGGTCGCGGTAGTCAGCGATCTGCTCGATGATCGCGGCGATGTTAAGCGGCATGCCCTGCGCGGCAGCTTGCATGATGCCAATAATCTCCGCGGACGCTTCTTTGAGCTGCTGGATGCGCTCTTCTGGCGAGCGGTACGCGGTCGAGTACGGAACGACTTCGAAGTCGAAGTCGGTCGACTGACCTTCCCACGCAACGGACTTGCGCGAGTAATCGACAGTGAGGCCAGGGATGCCGGGGACCGGCTCCGTCATGTCGATTTCCAACATTTCCTGATCGAAGGCCAGCGTGACCAGCTTGCGGCCGATGTCGGCGGCAAACTGCTCGAATTTCTGACGGTTCACGTTCTCGCGCGCGCCGACGCGCTCCGCCAAGATCTGCTCTTGACGCGCCGTGCCGGTGACTGCGCCGTTGCCGAGCGCGAGATCGATATTGCCCGCCATCTGCTTGAACAGCGCCATCGCCATCGTCAACGTGTTCGTGACGTTCGGATCCGGCCCGGGGATGGTGTACAGACCGAGCTTCGTGAGATCGGCGACGCCCACCGGCTTGCTATCGAACGCATTGATGAGCGCGTCCGCATCCTCTTCGCTGCCCAGCTGGAACACAGGGTTCCGCTTGGCTTGGCGCGCCTGATACGCCGTCTTCGACATCAGGTCGTTCGCCAAGTCGCTCAGCGCCTTCACAGCGCTCAACGTGGCGAACTCGATCAGCGTCGTCGCCGAATCCAGAAGCGTCAGGATGGAGTACGGGTTGATCTTGACGTCCTGCACCATCAACGGCTCGCCGGAGATGTCTCCGAACGCGTCGGTGACGCACGGCCACGTCACGAGCTTGCCTTCGCGCGGAAGATAGACGTCTACAAGACGCGTCATCGCTTCGGCGTAGCGCTCGGTGTTGGCCCCAACGGGATTCAGGCCCGTCGACATTTGCGACCACCCGGTCCACTCTGTCAACGCCGCAGCCTGCTCGGCATTGAAGCCAGGGAATTGGCGTGCTTCGTCGAGCGACATCAGGTAGGTGTCACCGATGTAGAGCGCTTCATCGAAGCTGCTCGCGGTGGAGTCGTAGATCAGCAGAGTCGGATCAATGCGCCAGCAGCGCGGCGCAGTATCAGATCCGCCGACGCCAGCCGGCGCGGGGCCGATGACGACCTTCGCGACGGACCAACCGAATGCGGAATCGAGCGCGAGGCGGCGCAGCGTCGTTGGGAGGCCCACGATAGGCGAGTATTTGTTGAGGAAGATCTTCTGCGCCTTCGCCGTGGCCTTGCCGATCGCACGCCGTGCGACGACTGACCAACGCGGGCCACGCCACGCGAGCGACATGATGTGCGCGGTGACAGCTTGCTGCGTGAGCGGAAGGTACTCGATCGACGAATCCAGATTCAGGCTGTCGACGATCTGTTCGTAAAAGGTCGTGGGCTGACCAGTGTAGGCAGAGATGAGCTTGTTGCGCGTCTCACGACCGCCCTCAGCCTCTTGGAAGTTGCGCTGCACGGCAACGCGCAGACGATCACGGTCTTCTTGGACAAGCGGGTCAATCATTAGCGGGCACCTCGGTTAAATCGGTTCATCCACCGGTTCTCTTGCTCGGCCCGGTATTCAGGCTCGTACTCGACACCGCTGCGTTGAATAGTATCCTGAGTCCGGCGTTTGCTCAATAGGGCGGCTTTTCGACGGTTTTTAGCGGCATTCCAGGCGATTGCGAAGCTCATGGCGCGGTCACCGTGGGAATCCTGCCCCATAAACAGCAGATTGTTCTCACGGTCGTATTCGAACTGGGTCAGCTGCTCGCGGATCTTCTCATCGCTCAGGAACACTTCACCGTCCGCGATGGCGCGCATCGATTCGAACAAAATGGCCTCTCCGCGGTCCATATTGTGCCAACCGAGCTTGCCATCCTCCTGCTGATACAGAAGTCCGTAATTCAAGCGCTTCAGCTCGTTTGTGAACGTAATACCGATGCCGGTGGTTTCCCAGTTGATCACCACCGTACCGCCCAGGAACTTTGCGGCTGCAACAACCTTCCGCGCGAAGTCGATCGGCTGACAGTCGCGGAATGCGGCCGACATGATCACCTGTCCGGTCACGCCGTCGATCGCCGTCATGGCCGCCTCGGCAGCGTCCGCGACGCCCACCGCGGGATCCGCGCCGATGTAGACGATGTTGGTTTTGCTCTGCGGCGGGATCCAGAACGCGTAGTTGCCATCCGCGTCGTCGATCCACACGCCATCTTCGATCGTTCCGTAGTAAGGCGCGGGGCGACCTGACGCGATCGCTGCGTCTTCCTGGCGCTTCGTCATCATGCGTCGCGAGTTCTGCGCGGCAATACCGTTGAGTTCTTCAAGCGCGGCGGCGCGCGTGCTACCAGTACGATTGAGTTCTTGATCGAACCACACGCTGCGCAGCAGGCCGTCGTCAATGAATTCGTACCCCTCAGGGTACTTATACCCCGGGTCGAGAAACTGAATCTGGCCGTTGACGAATTTGTACGCGCCACCCCACCGCACCGGGTTGGCCGTCCAGTACGTCTCCACAACGAGCGCCGTGCGTGGTTCTTGCACGAGGCGGAAGAACATATTGGTGCCGTTGTACGTCGAGATGAACATGCGGCAGTGGGAGACGTACTGCGCGGAGATCAACATGCGCTGCACATCCGCTTCGTAGAACGCGACTTCGTCGAAGCCAACCGCCGTGAAACGGCCACCGCGGAGCTTCTCGTCGGTCGACGCGTAGCCCACGATTGCCGCACCATTCAAGCGATTTTCGAATCGATGCTGCGTCCCCGTGCGCTTCAGGATCGACTTGCCGTGCTTGTCGTTCTTCGCCCACTCAGGCAGCGCGGCGAACGCGACGTCGAGCTTGCCCATCAGGGTAGCCGGGCGATTCACGATGTCGAGCGAATCGTTGTCTTTCGACACGAGCGCAAGATCGATATTCGAGAAGAACAACCACCGGTGCAGAAACAAAACGACCAACATCCATGAGATGCCGATACCGCGCGACTTCGGCACGATAAGATCTCGGTGGCCGAAGTATTTGCTCCACACAGCGAGAACGTCGCACTGGTCAGTCCACAGCATGAGAGGCATCATCGTTGCCTCACCGCGGGGTTCGAAGATGTACATGAACGTGCTGGCGAAGAACAGCACATCTTCCTTGCACATCTGCCAGATCTGCGCGCGGAACTTCAGGTCGTGGAGCGCGCGCTCGCGAACGTAGATGCGCCACTTCAAAAGGCCGACTTCGTCCTTTGGCAACATGCTGAAGTACGGAAGTTCCTGAACAGCTTCGCTCGGTTGGTTGAGAACCGTACGGAAGCGCTCGTTCTTCTTCCAGACTTGCTGGACGATGGCATTCTTGCGTCGCATCGTAGTGTACCCTATCACCGCCTGTCGCCGGCCCGAACCAGCGAGAACAACACTCGGCTGATGCCCAAGCGGTGGGGTTTATTCCTTTCGTCGGTATTTATCGAGCCGAGATTTTTTCTTCTTCGGCTTGTGGGTGGAGGTTGCAAAGCCCATCGCTGACAGCATCGCAAGCGCGCCACCACCGACCAAACCTTGTTCTTCGATCAACTCATTCGTTTCTGAGAGCGACATCGGCGTGATGAGGCCCAGGCCCTCCCACAGCGCATTCGTCTCTTCGCCGACGACGTTCGACCCCGCAGCCGTGCTTAAAAGTGCGCTCGGCGCGGGGGCGAGCTTGCCGCGCCCGAATCGCATCGCATAGTCTGCCGCATCGTCCCCTGCATAGCCGACGTCGCCGCGGATGCTCTTCACTTCGCCATCCTTCGTCTTCGTCTGACCGCTGGCCATGCGCGCCATGAAGTTGATCGCTTGGCCGATGCCGCCTGACGCGTCGAGCGTCGTGTTTCCAAACTGAGTGCGCAGGAAGTTTCCGGATCGTGGATCGAGGCTCAAGAGAAGCTCTTTCACCGAGCCGCCCAGGCCGATCGCCGCCAAGCCGAGCAGGGAGTGTACCAGCGTCGTACCAGCGGTGTACTTCAGGTACTCCTTGGCAATGACCTTGCGCGCGGCCTTGCTGTCGCCGTATGCCTTGAACCCGGTGAACGGGGCGAGCGCGAGCTTGAATCGGCTCGTGACGTACCGCGGGGAGAAGAACGTGTGGTTGAGGACTTCCGATGCCTTCTCAGCGCCGAACAAGTCACCGCGCCCCGTGGCGTTGTTGACGAAGTTGGCGATGGTCCGCACATCTTCCATCGTCGGCTCGCCGTTGATCGAGAGCGTGTCAAGCAGCATCTTCGCGTAGTCGAGGCGAAGCTTGTTGAGGAACGTGCTGTAGCCACGCGACGATGCTGCCACACCAGGGATGTTCTCGACAACTTCGGTCAAGTTCCCCATGAACCCTTCTTCTTGCTGTGAAATCGGCCCGGTACGGTCAGTGATGAACAAGCCGCCCTTGATCAGCGTGGGCGTCATCTCATCGTTCATGATCTGGTTGTGAATCTCGAATTCGGCCTGCGGGTCGCGCATGGCGCGAAGCATCGGGCCAATCGCCTTCGCGGCCGTCGTCGGGCTGGCCTTCAACACGAAGTTGCCCTGGCGGCCCGGCGCGGAGACGTCGAACCCAGTCATGACGTTGCGCGCCACGTTCAACGGATCCGCGACCTTGCTGCGCAAGAAACTCTTCGGCTTGAGCGCCTCGATGTTGCGCTGCACCTGACGGCGCAGGCGCTCCGCTTCGAACGCCTGACGGCGGAATTCTGGCTCGTGTTCTGACTCTTCGCGCGACACCGGCGGCGCGAAGTCTTCCTCGGCGAGCTTGGACGTCAGCTCGGCGATGGTGCGCTCGTACTTCTCGCGGATGGTCGCGGGGGAGTTGCGCAGCTCGCGCAGCGCCGCGTCGCGCTTCTCGATCAGGTTCTGCACGGCCTCCGGATTGGGGCCGAGCTTCGTGCGATTCTGCGCGGAGAAGGGGTCGCCCGCGTCGATCTTCTTCTGGATCCCGCTCAGGGACTTCTCCAGCTCCGCCACGCGGCGAGCGGTCTGCTTCTTGTACTTGTCCTGCACGACGGCGTGCGACTTCGCCAGCTCGGCCTTCAGACCTTTCAGTTTGGTCTTCAAACCGTCAATGGTCTTCGTGTCCGCGCCTTGCTTGACGCCGCGCTTAGGCACAGCCTCGGCGTCAATGGTCTTCTGAACCTTGTCGATCTCGCCCTGAATGCGCTTCTCTTCCGCCTTCAGTCCGCGCTCGGTGCGCTGCTTCACGGCAGCGTCGATCGTCTTGAGCTTCTCCTTGATGCCATTGCGCTCGTCCATCAGCTTCTGGATGGCCTCGGGGCGGTTCGGCTTTGCGCGCGGTTTCTTCGGCGGGACAAAGTTCTCGTTGAACGCCTTCTGCAATTCCGCGATCGACTTCTCAAGCTGCTTGTTCGTGCGCGCTTCTTTGCGGACCTTGAACATCTGCTTGTTCGCTTCGGAGACGCGGCGCGCATTCGCCTCGGCCACCTCGACGAGCGAGTCGACGACTTGTTGACGACCAAGCTCCGGCATGCTGTTCTGCATGAGAGCTGTGACCTTGTCGATGTTGTCCACGCCCGTCTGAGATGCGTGATGCATCGCGATCTTATAGATCGTCAGCGCGAGTTCTGAACAGTCAGGATTACCGGCCATGATTACTCCGTAGCGCAGCCTTTGCCGAGCAACTCGTTCATTCGTTTGTAAAGCGCGTCGATGTCATTCGCCGGCTTCGCCGCTTGCTGGATGACCTGATTGGCCACGTCGTTGTCGATCTTCTGATTCGCCGCTTCGGTTGCGGCGTTTGCGTCATCCATCGCCGTAATACTTGCGGCGATTACGTCGCGCTCCTGCTCAGTCAGTGGCGCGCCCTTACCGACACGCGCACGACCTAGCGCCGAATCGATGTCGTAGTCATCATCGATCCGGAACTTGTGCATGGCGAGCGCTTGCGCGGTCTTCGTACCGGCGGTCATGGACGCTGCCACGAGCGCTTCCGACTCAGCACGAAGGCGATTCATTGTAGCGCTGACCAGCGGCAAGTCTGCCCCCGGCTGCGACATTGAGCGCGCGAGATCCCGATATTGCTTCTTGCGCTGAGCGATAGCGACCAACAGTCCGCCGCGCTCGACGTCATCGATCGGGCGCGGATTCTCCATCAGCTCCGTCGAGAAGTCCATCGCTTGCTCGACACGCCCTTCCGAGATTGCTTGCTCCATCGCGTCGAGCTGCTTCTGCCGCGCAGGAGAGTAGACCGTAGGGGCCCCCAGGTCTTTCATCATCTGCTGCAGCTCAGCCTTGATCGTCGAGGTGCCTCCAGCCGGCGGCGTCCCCGCGACAGGCGCAGCGGGCGCTGCAGGGTCAGCAGGGGGAGGCACTGGTGCCTCGGGGGCCACAGGCGCTGCTGCCTCGGGGGCGACCGCTTCAGGTTGCGTGGCGGCAGCTTCCGCCTCCGCTTCCTGGTTAGCGGTCACCGCCGTCTTGAATGCTTCGCGGTACGTCTCCGACGTGTTCTTGATGCCAAGCGCAGCTTCGAACTCCTGGCGATTGCCTGCATCGAGCGCCGCTTGCGCGCGCACAGGGTCAATACTCTCAGCGGCGAGAACGCCCTTGATCGACTCTTCGACCATCTGCGGATGGACCTTCTTGATCGCATCGTTCAGATCCTTGCCCGCGCCGGTGTACGCCTTGGCCACACCAGTAGCTGAACGGCCGACTGCGCCACCTGCCGCCGCTTCCAACGTGCGCCCCAGGTTGTAGCCCTTCGACACACCCGCGGTGAGTTCGATCCCTTGCGAGACAACATCAGTGACGAGTTCTTCGATCGTTTCTGCGCTGACACCCGCCAGCTCTTTTGTGAGCTTGCCACGCACACCCTTGAGCGACTTCTCCGCTGTGTCTGCAACAACCTTTCGCATGCCGGGAGAAAACTGCGTCTCCATCAGCTTGACGCCATACTTGCCCAAGACCTTACCGAACACGGCAGAGATGCCCGCTTCGGCCGTGGCCTTCGCGCCGGCGTAGGCATTGGCCTTCACACCGGTCATGCCGTTCTTCTTCGCTTCCTCCAGGCCGTCGTCGTACGCCTCGCCTGCGATCATCGAATAGACAGCGGACGGGCCAGCCACGGTGCCAACCAGCGCGAACTTTGCGATAGATCCCACCGCGCCATTGTAGATGCGCGAGCCTGTTTTACCGAGATACTTCTCGACGTCCCCGCCGGCTTCGACAGCGTTCAGGAACTCATCACGCAGCGCTTTGTCTTTGTGGATCTGCGCGGACATCTTACCGCTGCCGATCGCGCGGTCGCCCAAGCTGAGAACCGTCTCTGCAATACCGCTTGCCGCTTGCTCAGCGCGGAGCGCGGTCTGACCAACGATCTGTTTACCGAGCGAACCCTCAGCCGCGCCAACGGCGGACTCGCCACGCACGAGCGTATCGCGCGAGACACCGAGCTTCTTCGACTCGCGCGTCTGCCGATCGTACTCGCCGAGATCCACCTGCAGGCCGGCGATGCGGCCGGAGATCTCGTCGCGCTCTTTGGATCCGACAGGGAGCTTGTCGGCGCGCTCCCGAAGGTGGGCCAAGAACCCCTTGGCGTAACCACCTTCGAGCGCGTCCTCAACAGTGAGATCTTGCTTGCCCGCGAAGTCGCGGATCGATTCCGCCTTCTCGCGCGGCGGCGATTTTGTGACTGGCGCGGCTTGCTTCGCAGGCATCTCTTCAGTCGCCGGCGCAGCAGTGGACGCGAAGATAGCGGCCCACGGATCTTCATCCTGGGGTGCGGCGGTTGGCTGCGCAACGGGAGCGGCAGCTGGAGCGAAGATTGAGTCCCACGAGTCCATGACTAACCCTACGGTGCAGGAATGACACGACCATCAGGCAGGACCATCGGGTCGCCCGACTTCAACTTCCCTTCGGCGGCGAGCCGGCGGCCCGTCTCCGGATCTGGTACAAAGAAGATCCCTGCCTCCTGCGCGTACAGACGGGGGTTCTGTGCGGCGCGAGGGTCAACCTT
>Ga0181352_1001128_pt1 | contig 10695 bp, 9 predicted proteins | sample Fa13VDMLBSN_FD_130103 | JGI IMG/M metagenome (GOLD analysis project Ga0181352, IMG submission 130103) | Freshwater viral communities from Lake Michigan, USA - Fa13.VD.MLB.S.N | ecosystem: Environmental > Aquatic > Freshwater > Lake | place: USA: Michigan | collected 2013-09-23 | reverse complement strand
GGCATAGAGTTATGTTTGATATAAAAATCAAACTGCTTAACAACGCCGTCAAAGAACTCTTTATTAGTGCTTCGAGTACCGTCATCTTCTAAATCTAACTCAGGCACAACATAAAAAATTTTATCATACATCTTAATAACATCTCTGTAAATTTCTACAGCAGCTTCATACACTTCTTTCTTTACTTGCTCTTTTTCGTAGAAATATCCTGTATAAGCAATACCATCTAATACCCCACGATCTAAGATCCAGTTACCCGGCGCAGTAGCATATTCTAAATGTCTTGCCATAACTAGATATTGTGTCAAAGAAGTACCATTTTCATTAATAGGTATATTCAAATCCTTTAACCCTCTCGTAAGATTAGTCCGAAAAGAAAAATGACATTCACTTGTCAAGAAAGCTTCTTTCTTAAGAGCATTAACTAAAGTAGTTTTACCTTGTGAATGCGCACCACAAATACATGCTTTGTAATTATTTCGCATAAGAATTATTCAGTATAATACGTTTTTTAATAAACTCAACCCAGTTTTCAATTGCTAGTTTATGCAACTTAGCAATATATAGGTCAAGACTATCAAACTCAGTATAAATATTTTCGCTAAAAAATTGTCTTTCAGATACGATTTTACCAGCATCTACTTCAGGTATGACTTCATGTATAACATGGCCATGTAGTTTATATGGCGTATCTGCATGTTTAAGCCATACTTTTTTTTGCGGGTCTTTACCTTTAAGTTCCGGGAACTTAGTAATAAGTCCGGGGTGACCATTAAAAATTCTATAACGACCGCAAATTTCAGACGGTAAAATACGCAAAAAACCGTGTAGAGTTACCATATCTGCTCGTCGAATAGCCTCTTTATATTCATCTATACTTGGTTTTTGAGAAATAAAAATAAAACGATCAAAAGCTAATTCTAGAAGCTTCGGGTTAATCCGGTCCATGTCTTCTAGAGGTTTATTAGTAATAATCGCATCTGGAAAGCGCCCAATTCGAGTAGAAACCTCTAGTATTTCAGACCCGCTTTGAGAAAAAAGCGCTTTCCAATAAAAGTCTTTCTTCATATGTTTAATCTATAGCCTATTGTATTATCGCTAAAGAAAATTACAAGCACTAAATCAAAATTGCCATTAACAAGTTTATACGTGTTAACATCTTCTAACTTTTTGACTGGTAATTCTTTATTGGTTGTTGCATTCCAAAAACAATAATCAATTATTTTTGTGTCCCCGTCTAATAAATGCGGGTGATTAACTCGTATAATTTCAGTAATAGCTTCGATGGTTTTATCCATTATGGACAAAACGTCTAAAAGTTTCTAAATTGTAAGCTATACTTTTTTCTTGCTCGGCATCAGGTACAGAATCAAGTAAATCTACTAATTTAGTTTTCTCTTTTGTCCAATTAGCAAAAAGATCCCCGTATCCTACTTTCTTAATACCATGCACAATAGGAGATGAAGTATCAAGGGACTCAATCCAATTAAATTCAGGGGTATTATAAAAACTAAACTCTCGCGGATGAGCACAGCCGAGTAGATGGTGCGGTTTCTTCGTGTTAATAACACCATCATCTAAAAGTTGATTGAGGGTCATTACTCTACCCATAGCATAACTTACCCATTTATTAGGGTGAGGAAATACACCCAAATAATAGCTATAATCAAAAGAAATAGCTAGTTTTTCAATACCCATGCGATCTAGCGTCACATAGCATCTAACTAGCTCTGCATAAGTTTGACCCTGCACAACACCGATGGTCTTAGAATGTCCATGGGTATGATAAATTGTACTCTTCATCCATTGCTCAGCTTGACGTATAGTTTTATACGTATCTTCAAGAGCATCTGGAATAATATACTCAGTAGGTTCTAGTTTATTAATCCACTCAACATACTTGTTAGTATCAAATGCGACGCCTAACTCAAAAATAGAGTTATCAAGTAAGACGTGCCGACCCTGTTTCAAGCTTTCTTCAAAAAAACGATAATACTCAGGGTGAGTCTCAAAGAGGTGTACCAGGGCGTAATCGTAGTCATTGTATGTACGAGAAATCTCGAGCATACTAAGTGGAGATTCGTGTGAGATTTTAATCATGAGAATAAGGAGAAAAGGTCGGTTTCAGATTCATTAATTACATCAGGTAAGCGCCAACCAATAGCCTCATAAACAGCTAAGATAGGCGGTTTAATAAGTGTATCAAACATTTCGATATAATCTACCTGAAACTCAGTAAATTCTACTGGGTAAGTACCTGTATAACAAAGAGTATCAATTTGATAGCGGTTAGGCGCCACGTATATCTTTTTAACTTTACCTCCAGACGTAATTTTTTCGTATTTTGTATCTAAACCCATCTTTCTTAGTAGATGATTAAAGTAAATGGCACCTTTTACATGATTGGGTGTACCTTTAGCGATTTTAAACGGATACTCGCATTTACTCTCATACTTTTCTAAGTCACTCAACCCGCCTCTAATAGCTATATCATCTATTTGTAGTTTTTTAAAGCTTTCGTAAGTTTGCTTATAAAGGGTATTAGCATTATTCTGCTCCTGCATTACTAAGGACGTTTCAATTACTTTCTTAATAAGCTCTTTAGCTTTTTTAGGTGTGGTAGAACGAGCAATTTCGACTCCCACGTATTTAAACTTGTTTACATCAGCTCCTTCATCATTAAGAACGTGAATAATATAACGTTTCTTTTCTAGGTATACACCTACATCGCAGATTGATTCTCTTTTAAAGAAATAACGAGGATCCACTGATTTAAACTCAGATGCAGACCACTTTTTAATCTCATCATTAAGATATGTTCCCATATCTTTATCAATAAGTTCTAGACCTTCAGAAGTAACTTTATTATTGTGAAATATCTTAAGTTTTAGTTTATCTAGTATAGGCTGTATAGTGATATGAGTGCTGTCAGTATCGCCGTAAATAGTAAGAGAAGTCCCAATACTGTGTCGTAATCTAGCGTACTCGTCAAGGATAACACTTGCTTGCTTAACCACTGACTGCCCCGTGAGAGTAATACTCCCAGCGTGATCACTATCGCAAATAGGAGAAAACTTGTTAGCAAAAACACCATAAATAGAGTTAAGCAAAATTTTGATAACGTACTGGATAGTATCCGCCCTTTCCATAGAGGTTTTGCACGTTTTATAGTCATCTGTATCCGGAGTTAACTTACTCAATTTCTTCTTATACTCTACGTACTGATTCTTATTTGCAACACGTTCTGCATAAAGCCCGTCAATGAGAGAGGGCACCACTCCTTTCTTTTTCTGTGTATAGAGCACATTTGCTTTAGAAATAGCTAGTTTTTCCAAAGATATAAATTGTTCAAACTTAGCATTAGGTAATTTATATTCTTTACCGCTGGTTAAGAGTATGTTGGTATTTTCATCATCTTTACTAATAATCTTACCCACTTTAGTTTCAGGGGAAATATTAAGAGTAATGATAGTATTAGGGTATAGTGAATTAGCGTCATAGCTAACCACTGCAGTCTTGAGCCCTCGTTCCGGGTCTCTTACATATCCGCCTTCAATAGCCTCTCTAGTAGGCCCTTCTACAAAGGTCGGGATAACCATACCATGTTTACGAGCTTCTAAAGCAACACAGCCTGTTACAATAGAAACCTTACCGAGTGCACTTTCAAAGTTAGTTAATCCTTTATACGCAAGCATTCGTATAATCTTAAAAAACTGAAGCTTATTCTCCATACGCACCAACAGATCAACGTCTTGAATGTTGTAATCAACAAAGTTATTCCAGTCTGACTCTGATAGAGTAGCTAAATTGGTTGCGTTGATAGCTAGTTTACCTTCTCCGAGTTCATGCTGAGCAACAAAATTAAGGGCGTAAGATTCGAGCAAACCACGAGCAAAACCCTTATAAACTTCAAGATAGTCCATAGCGGCAAGACCGTGGATATACCAACGATCAAGTTCTTGCCCTTTTACGAAGATACCTTTACGGCACCACAGACTTTTAAGAGGGGATAAACGCTTTGCTGCGTCTTCGCCTAGTAAATTAGTAATGCGATTAATTAAATACGGAAAATCGAAGAAGTCCGTGTTCCACCCTGAAAGGATATCAGGGTAGTAACCGTTTTCCCAAAACTCTAAAAATTTTTCAAGAAGATCAACCTCACTACTACATTCTGTGTATACTACATTTTCACGTTTAGATGTATAGGGCTTAGTACCCCACGTGTAAAATGTTTTTGACAAATTATCGTAAATGGTAATTAGATTAATAGGGTGCTTAGCGTCTTTAGCCTCCGGGAATTCATCAGGGCTAAATACTTCGATATCTAGAAAACACACCTTAATAGGGTTAGCAGTAAATTCAGGTTTATCATACTGCTCGCTAAATTGATCTATCAGAAATTGCTGCTCGACTTGAATGTTATGATAGAGTCGCTTGATAGCACCGTCTTGGGCAGCCTTATTACGTTCAAAGCTATTACGAAATACTTTCTTCTTTAATTTAGTATTAAAGATAGATACAGCATCTACGTTATCAGAATTCGTCTCAACGTAAAAATACGGTTGAAACGCCATCTTCTTAATAACTCGTTCTCCTTTATCATTCCAAGTAAAAAGATGAATCAACCCGTCACGAGAGCTGTAATAAACGTTACGATACATAAGCCATATTGTCGTATGGCCTTACATAAAGATCAAGTAAAATATAACTTTACAAACTCATCGATATGATCTTCTAGCCAATACTTACTTGCAACTTTACGGGCGTTGTCCGATTCTGTAAGGTATGTCTTTCTATCAGATGTAAGTTTTTTAATTTTTTCGATCATTTCATCAGCTGTATTAAAGCGAAGCGGAGCAATTTTGTATGGCTCAAGATCTTGACATACACAAGGTATTCCTAAGGCACCTGCTTCAATATACTTAATATTAGCTTTTGCCAAGTTAAACGGGTTATTTTGAATAGGTGCAATAGCTACATTAAGATTTAAACTATCATAAACCGCAGGATAATCAAAAATTCGTGCCCAAGGTTGATACTCAATCTCTCCGCTACGCACATAATGTTCAAGCTCTTGCGGGATACCTCCCATAAGTACCCACTTAAAGTTCTTTACTGTTTTTATAATAACTTCTGCAATACCTTTAAAATCATCCTGTACTCCAGGTAGTTTTGCAATGTTAAAATGGGTCGGGCTTCCGACGTAGCCTACTCGTGGCCGCTTTCTATTTTTATCAAAATTCTCAACTATTTTAGATTTCGTGTAAAATCTATCCATCCAAAACTTGGGCATATAGTTAGGTACTACTATTGCAGGTGTACCGCTTCTCTTTTGATAATAATTAGACATGTACGGTGTTGGGGTGGTAATCATGTCGCAAAGCTTCATTATTTCAATAGCAGTAGCCCCAATAGTAGGATCTACGAATGCTTCTCGAGCTTTATTATATACAGGGATATCTTCTGGAAAGATAACATCGTCGATTTCGTAATAAATTTTAAATTTGTTAGTTCTATCAGAAAGTTCTCTTAAAAATTTTACAAATTGTAGCTGAGTAGGTGTAACCTGTCTTTGAATGCGTACACTTTTAATACCGCTATAAAAGTTCTCTTGCAATATCATGAAATTATTATTGTTAATAATTCCAAGTTGCTGGCCATTAATTAACGTTTCAGGCCAGTGCATTCTCCAAAAACCGCAACCTTGATGATCAGCCGCAAAACTTACAGCTCGATGCATACCTTGAGGTAAACCACCGTGCTGCATAACGTTTTGAGGAGCTGCATTAACCAAGGGGTTACCGACAGCTGGTGCTCCAAAGGGTAATTCCGGAGCCCCAAATATATTGCCAAAATTAGGATAAGTCATAGTTAGTAGTTCGTGTAGTAATGCCGTTTTTCTTTTCTAAGAAAATTATTTCACCGCCTATACAGTATTTTTTACTTTCTTTGCGATGTGAAATAATATAAATGGCTTCATTATAGTTATCTACTCTTTCTTTAAGAATATCAAGTACTAATTCAATACCTTTCTCATCTAAAGACGAATCAAAAAGCTCGTCAAACATAGACAAATTAAGACATACATCAGCTTGTGCTCTTCTTATATCCTGAAAAGTAAAAAGCATAGCTAAATCTATAGCTTTACGTTCAGCACCTGAAAAGTTAAAATAGCTGCATTCTTTGCCACGCTCATTAGTAATAACCTCTTCAAAAAACTCATTAAAGCGTACAATACTGTTACTTTCGAGCTTTTTTAGGTAAAAACTTAATCTAGAATTTAACACTTCAATAATTTTTTTAACTATATAAGATTTTACCCCCTCTTCTGAGACAATTAATTTAGCATTTTCAATTATTTCAAGACGAGTCTGTAGAGCTGTTATACCATTTTTGGTTTCATTTACTCGGTTAGTTATATCAAGAATAATCTTTTCAAAGTTGTTAGAATCTTTATTAAGGTTTTCTATATCTATTAACAGTTGCTGTTGCCATGCTTCTAGTTGAGTGATTCTTGAGTTTACATTTTCTACTTCTTTTTTACGTATAACAAAATCATTAAATCTAGTTTGTAGTTTAGACAAATTTTCTTCTAATTTATTAATTTTATCAGTAATTTCTTTATGCTTAGGGGTATTGGCATTTAACACCTCTTCATACTTTTCAATCTCTTTAACACAATCATTCTTATCTTTTTCATACTGTATATTGACAGCTTCAGCTAAATCTTTGCCACAATGAAGGCACTTACTATCTACTTTTTTTAATTTTTTATTACGATCTGTATTAATCTTTATATGGGTATTAGCTTCAGTAATAAGCCTTTCAACTTCAAGTAATTTACTAGCTAATACTTTTTTAGCATTAGTAAAATTTTTAAGTTCTTCTTCTAGTTTTGCTTTAGCTTCATTATTAACCGGTTCAAATTTGTCTAATTTCTCTTTGAGCAAGAAAAGTTCATTACCGTTATTAGTTTGCCGAGTTTTGAGTACTTCTAGTCTTTTTTCTTTGTTAGCGTCATAGAGCTCTTTTTGCTTTACGTTATCTTGCAAAGAACGGTTTATTTCTTCAAATTTAGTAGTTTCTACTTCTAAATTACGCTTGTTTTCATTATAATCATGACGTACAAACAGTAACATATTGCCAAATACTTCAAGTCCAAGTATACCTTCAATAAATTTACGTTTTTCAACTTTTTTCTGAGCCATAAACGGCACAGTGTTGTTAATAGTCATTACTACGCTATTCTGAAAAACTTCAGGCGAGGTTTTAATTATATCAATAATGTACTCAGTAGTTTGAGGCACCCCTGAACGAGTTATCTCTTGATCGTTCATAAAGAGATAACACTTAGTCGGATTAAGAGTTCTAATTATTTTATATGTATTACTAGCGTCTCCCTGAATACAGGTAAATTCAAGTTCTACCTCGCAAAGGCTATCTGGTGCTTGATCGTTTACTATATTTTCTTTTTTTAGTTCTCTTATAGTGCTCCCGTACAATGCAAAATGCATTGCGTCAGCAATAGTCGACTTGCCTACTCCGTTAGCGCGGTCGGCCTTATCAAAGTTACGCCCAGTAATAATATTAAGACCAGGACGAAACGTAATTTCAACAGGCTTCTTACCAATAGAAAGAAAGTTAGTAGCTTTAAGCCTCTTAAAATGGATATACCGCATCCGTATATTATAGAGGCTTATTTAATAAAGCCAAGGCCACGTCTTCATGTATTCCTTTAGACTAGACGCATCCATTTTGTCTATCTTTTGGAATTCAGTAACATTGTGCTGATAAAAAGGATTATTCTCATTACTATCCTGTGTTCTAGAGTGGCTGATATGATAAAGGGGGCCTTTAATTCTGCCTACTCTATAGCCTAGTTTAGTAAACCTATGAAAACGCTCCCAGTCTTCACATCCCCAGGAAACAAACTTTTCATTTTCCATACCGCCGTCTATAAATGCTTTTTTGTTCCAAAATAATGCTCCACCCATAGAGTTTCTACCAAAGTTTTGATATTTTTCTGGATCTAGATTAACCGGGTCAAAATTAAAATTAGTAATTTCATTATCAAGTACATGCTTTGTAATGTTTACAAATAAACCATCGTAGGGATAAACAAAATCTACTTTATTATCTTTTAACAAACTGTACGCTTTTAGAATTTGCTTTACTGGAAAGATTACATCGCAGTCATAGTTTGCTATATAATCAGTCTTAGCAAGTTTTGCCATATCGTTAAGATATTTGGTACGGTGAAACGGGCCGTTACCTTGTGTGTACTGATATACTAAATTTTCTTTTTCTAGCTGTAGTACCTGCTTTGGTCCGTTTTCAAAAACAATTACATTGGTATCAAAATTAGTGTAAATATAATCTAAAATATAGTTAATATTATTAATTCTATCTTGAGAATCAATTCTTACCGGAACTGTAAAAGTAATATCTTTTAAATTGTGTTTCATGTGTGACCGAAATGTTTTACTAGCTTTTTTATATCTTCTTTTTTAACTTTACTGTGTAAGCCGACATACAGACCGTTATGATGTAAAAGCTCACTATTTTCAAAATTATCAGGGTTTCCGTACTTTTTGAGACAGGTTTGCCTTAAAAGATTACCAGATATAATTGGTCGAGTTTCTATGTTGTTGGCAGAACAATAATGCTGTATATGTTTTTTCCAATTTATACTCTCAGATACAAAAGGCAGGGAGAATGGTACGTCTTGTTCTTTTCTACTGAAAACTATTGCATTGCTATATTTTTCACATTGGTCAAAAAAATAGTCATACAGCTCTTTTCTTGTTTCTATATAGTGCTTTATTCTTTCAAAATCTAACTGCCCGATAAATGCATTAATATTGGTATTTCTAAAATTATTACCTATTAAATTAAAATCAAAACGAGAATCTACATCAGGATTTAAATAATACTGTTTGTTTGCATTTAAGCTACGAGTCATACCATGATTACGGGCCATCAAAAAATATTCATATTCGTAATCGCAATTAGTAAAAATAAACCCTCCTTCAACACTTTGCAAAACATGTCCAAAGTATGTACTTGTTGTAGAAGTAAAATACGAGCTTATATTTTTATTTTTATGCTTAGTAAAAGTGCTTTCACAATTATCTAGCATAATTTTAACCCGGTATTTTTTTCTTAAATATTCTAATGCGTCTATATTAGGGCTAAACCCTAATAAAGAAGTAACAAAAACAGCTGCTACTTTTTCCCTATTATTCTCTAAAAAAGAAGCTAATTGATCTGTATCTAGACTTAAATCGTATAAATTTATATCAATAAAATGAGGTGTAAATCCTTCTCTAATAAACGGGGCAACTGATGTAATCCATGTTGTAGAGGGAAATACTACTATATTTTTTTTATCAGTACCTAACTGATCCTTCAAATACATAGCTAGTAATGTATTTGCAGTTGAACCGCTAGATACAAATACTGCGTGCTTACTACCTACATAGTCGGCCATTTTTTGTTCAAAAACAGCCACTTCATCTGTCATCGTCCAGTATTTCTTTTTATTAAGAAAAAAAGAACAAATTTTAAGACGGTCTTTCCAGGTAAAATTAGATTCGTTTAGAAGCCAGGCCATGAAAATAATTATCAAACGTTTTCTTTATGCCATCTTTTAACAAAGTATATTTAAAACTAGGGAATAACTGTTTAAAATTGTTATCACTTACATCTTTTCTGTATTGGCCATCAGGCTTAGAATTATCCCATTTAATTTTTAAATGTGTTGCATTACATGCTTCTAATGCGATTTCTGCTATTTGTTTAATCGTAAAAACTTCTGGAGTGGCTATATTTAAATCGGCATTATAATTACTTTTTACATATTGTATAATAGCTTTTGCAAAATCTTCAGCGTACATAAATTGTCTCAAAGGTTTGCCTGTACCGAATAGATCTATATAGTCTTTGTTTTCAATTTTTGCTAAAGCAATTTTACGTACAAGACTTGTTACAAAATGAGCTTTATCTCCTTCAAAGTGATCGTATTCTGAATAAAGATTGCAAGGTATTAAACTACTATATTGCACCCCGTGTTGTTTTTGGTAGCATTTAAGCTGTACGTCTAAACAGCGCTTAGCATAACCATACGAAAAATTAGTTACAGTTGGGGGGCCTTCATGTATTCTATTCTCCGTAAGCGGGTAAAGTGCGGAATCTAAATTATCAGGATAAATACACGTACTAAGTATACCAATAAAACGTGTGCAGCCGTACTTATACGCGCATTTGACCACATTAGTGTTTATGTATATGTTGTCCTCATAAAAACCTATGGGATTTTTAATATTATCCATTATACCCCCTACTTTTGCAGCTAAATGTATAACAGTGGTGGGCCTGATAAATTCAAAAAGTTCATCTACTTTATCATAATTTGTTAAGTCGGCTTGCTTAGATCCAGCATAAATTGCAGAAAGGCCAAGATCCTTTAAATGCCGCCCCACCATACCAGTACCACCAGTGACTAAAATTTTAGTTTGCATATTTCCAGTACGAAGAAAGATTAGAATGAATAGCTCGGTCTCTTAGTAAAAAGAGTTCGCTTTTTATTTTTTTAATAGATATATTTTTAGTGTTAAGCATGTGTGTTATTATTTCTTCCCCGGATGTTATCATTACCCCTTTTTTGTGATACTCTACTATATTATCATATATTTC